>OLGH01003629.1_pt1 | contig 10357 bp, 8 predicted proteins | sample 1604851 | NCBI WGS metagenome assembly OLGH01 (sample SAMEA3888894, study PRJEB22519) | human gut metagenome | biome: human gut; feature: human-associated habitat; material: faeces | place: Denmark | collected 2010
AATGTGGGCGTTGAGGAAACCGATCCTCGACGCCCACATTTTGTCGTTACAGGAGAACATGCAGAAACTGGAGTTGGAGATTGATGGGATCGTGATGGAGAAATTGAAAGGAGGCGTTTCCAATCCAAGACCTCGTTAATAATATAGTCTGTCTTCGAATAGTGTTTCACTGGCTTTTGCTATTTTACCGTCTTTCAAATAATAAACAGAAGACATGTGTATTGCCTTGGGTGGTAAATCCCACCTTCCGAACGAGGGAGTCAATATGCGCTTCTCGCACAAAGATGTCCACACTAATGTGTAACTGCTACTTTTCAAAAACTCAAGAAGCTTGTCGTACCAGATATAGAAACCTGTATCATTACCTATTAGCTCTGAACTCTCAAAACATACTAATTCCCCAGCACCATCAACAAACGCGCTATTACTGCCTTTTAAATACTTTAATTGCAATTTTGTATACATTTCCTCGCATGGTTTGTGCCAGTAGATAGAAGCTATTTCTGAATTCAAACTATTCAGTTCGCCTTTTCGTTCGCTATAATACTGTTTAACAGGAATTAATACTTTTTCAGGGAAGACACAATTAAGGTGGTCAGAATCGATATTTACCCATTCTAAACCACAATAATATGGGTTATTAAAGAAAGTATGCGCATCAGACCAGTAATATTCTTTGTTGTACATTGCTGAGTTACTTTGAGCTTCAGGCATCCAACGCCCCATAAAGTCAACACCAGAAAGAGCGCAAATGAGTGATTCAGCATATTCATTCTTTACAACATATCCTCTGATTTGATGCCACATATCTTTGCGAGGAAGGTCATATGAACGGAAACCTAAACGCTTAGCTTCTTTCCAATCATATTCACCCGTAAGTAAGAGATATTGATGTGCTCCGGACTGTAGCTTTACGCATTGCTCAAAAGCTGGTGTGTTAGAAAAATCAGCAAGCCATTCCTCATAGGAATTGTTTGGGATGTCATATGAAAATGCTGCGATATCGATATGCAAATTATCAAAACCAGGAGTAACAAGTACCGTTGGATCGATGTTCCGAATATCCGGCTCAAAAGAACCCTTGCAGTATTCCTGATGTGGTTCCCCTATGTCATTGTCGTATACTTTCATCTGATAATTGTCACAGACTTGAGCCGCCAATTCATAAAGTGCTATCCATTGATACTTTTTCCCAATACGCTCCTTCCTTCCAAGCTGAAACCTTAAACCAACACGATCAGTACAATTTCGATCATATTTTCCGTGCTTTTCGACATCATAACCCAGTTCAAAGATACGCTTAATGGCTATGTTTTTTAAATCTATAGGATGTAGTTGTTTCCAAGCGTAAAAATACGATTGAAAGGTATACCTTCCAAAATCACCATAGCCACCAGGTTGACCACTTCGACTGTATTCAACCTTCATTGAATTCAAAATGGCTAATTGTGACCAATGATAATCTCTAAATGATTCGCTGTTATAGTCCAACTTATATGTTTTAATCTCTTCATCCGAAGGAATTTCTGGGAATCTGCTGTTATATGGAGGTGTGATTTTTTCTGCGTCGAAATACCCGTCCTCAACACAGCCTATGTGGCGTGCATAATCGATAATGTTTTTGGCATAGGTTCTCAACAGTATATTTGGATATACAACATCCTTATCAAATATGTTTTTGTAAACATGCTCTGCCAGTGCCCTGACCTGTTGAGGTGAATCTTCATTTACCACACAGCCAAATGCGACAGCATATATTCTTTCAGAAATGTATGGGTCGTCAATTTCTTCAAATATCCGCATCAAGAATAACAATGCCGGCATGTGTGAGTTCAGGATGTAAATGATAGCTTTTGTTGCCTTGTCCCGAAGTTCGTTGTTAGGCGAAATTAGGAGCCAAGAAAGGATGATTGCACAACTTTCCGCAATATCGTCGGTAATAGCTTGCTTTGAGGCGTGAACAAGTCCCCACTCAACGAGTCGATAAAGCGCTGAATCGTGATTACTATATAATTCGTCAAATATAGGAATAAATGTAGCATCTCTGTCTGACATTTTTACCCCATGAAAAAAGTTAAATGCATTTTTGGCATTCAAAGGATGGTTTGGGCGTGCTGATAATGCGAAGAGAACATCTACAAACTGGTTGAAACTATACTCATATTGCAGGATTTCCGAGTTAATGTAATCTATAGTATGCTCCGTAATACTGGTTGTTTTTCGCCATAATAAGCCATAAAGAAATGCATTGCGAACACGATATGTATTCTTCGCGTTTTCAGAGGAAAATACATCACTCAGTTCATATTCCCAGTCTTCAGCAAGGACAATACCAAAGAATTGAAGGAGATCCGGCTTGTTTAACATCCAAGAATACTTCTCAAAAAACTGCTCCTCACTTAACTGTGCATACGCTGAAACTATTTTCTGTGCTAAAAAGTAGTCTTCCAGTCGTTCGTAGGTAATATAAACATACTCATCACCGTTATATGTAATGCCTTGTGTAAGAACTCCTTCCGCAAGAAGTGCACTATACACATCGGTGTTAACATTCCATTTCTTACAGATATCAACTATTAGTGCAAGGGTATCATCAAGCGAAAGTGAAACGGTTCCACTATGTTCATTGATACGTTTGGAAACCATTTCGTCAATAATTTTTGAAATTAATTTATAAGATTTGTTATAGTTACATCTTTTAGCGACTTTCTGCTCCATCACACTAATGTACTGCGAATAAACAAACGGCAATGAAATATCGCCCAGACTAATGTGCGTATTTCTATTTGCGGTGCAAAACAGCCGCAAAAACAGCGGATTTCTGAATTCTGAAATTGGGAATACTACAGGGTCAATGGTTATTCCATAGAAAGAGAAGTACTGATGCATGGCATCGTGTTCAACTGTAGTGAAACCGAAGTGTTCAATTCGTTGCATTTGTGCTCTAAGCGTATCTTGTCCGTCGAAAAGAGAATCCTCATATTGTGTACGCACAGACACGAGGAGGCCAATGTGAGGAAACTCTTTCAGGAAATCAACGAGTCCACCAAGAACACTGTTCCAAAAAGTTACCCCAGCACCTTCATTAAGAGCATCAATACAGATCAGGACACGACTTTTCTGAGTACAGGCAATCGCTTCGAATATATCAAAAAGTTCGTGATAAGTAATATCACAACCGAGTAGAGTTGGGAGAATAGCCAAAACATCCATTCCCGCAGAAAACTGCTGGCCTAACAGAAGTAAAGATGTCTGCCCCAAAGAATCACAGTTATCAATGTAATCGGCAATAAGATGTGATTTTCCAACACCACCATCTCCGGCCAAAATAATGTACGGGGAAACGGCTACCCTAACAGTTGTATTAGTTAGATAGTCGTTAAATTCGTTGGCAATGCCCAGTTTCTCGTATAACTGGTATGCCTTACTGTCAAAGTTTTTCTTCCCTTCGGGGTTTTCGTAATATTCTTCTATTTTGCTGGTTAGAAAATCTTTGATAGCGTTAACTGTAGAAATTATTACATCGATGTCGCTTGATGTAATATTGAAGAAATTCAATTCTATTGCATATTTCTCTATGGCATCACACAATGCGTTGATTTCACTAAGCTCTGTGTGTCTCATCGCAATCAAAAATTTATCTACTTTGTCATAGAATATATTCTGAAATTGTTGATCGACAGATGCTCCGTGGAGAGAGTCCATTATTTCAACAGGGATGTTCAAATCTGGCGTATACCGGTTACCAAGGTTCTTTATTTGTCTGGAATTCCATGAAGCCATTTTTGCTTTGATGCGTTCCTCAGTTTCGGACTTCTGAATAGCCATCGAAAGTTGTTCTACAATTTGCTGGACATTCTGATCCTGCATTTGGAATTTCTCTTTTACAATCCGTTCTAAGTGCTCAAGTTTGGCATTATTTTGGCAAACCAAATAGAATAGGCCGCGATCTTCCAAAGATATTTTTTGAAAAAGAAAGGCTCTTGTTGTTGTAAGTAAGTGTGTAAGGAAATTCCGAATAAGTCTTGAGTCGTTCCAAGATAATTTCTTTTCGGTCGTTTCTTCGATCCTGTTTACCATTTTTTCATGGAGACAATTTAGAAATTCATCCTCAGTCACGGCATTCATACTCGGCTCAAGGACATAAGCCACAATATTTTCAATTACATTATGATACTTCACATGTGAATAAAATGCGCCGTTTGTGATGATAGTGCCGTCATTCTGTTTTTCAAATTCAATTTCCCAATCTCGCAGACTTTGGGTGAAAGAGGCAATTGCTTTTTTGTCTTTGAAAGCCTCAAGTTTCTTGCTCAAAGAATCAGATAAAAGGTTGGTTCCAATACCACTCCCGAAAGCACCTATCGTATCTAACATTTTAACACCTCCAAACTTATTATTAGTTGAATGATTAACAAAAACGACGAGCCGCCGTTTCTGGCAGCCCGTCAACTTACGTTGGAAAAGTACCACCATTTTGATAGAATACGCCCGGTTTTACTGGGTGCATTTTTATTTCGACAGGTTGTCAATCAACTTGCCGACTGTACCAGCTTTCCTTTTGTGCTCTGCACCTTCGTTATCCTTAGCGTAAACAAACAGCTTTGTTTTACGGTTTTCCTTCGAAAAGCACTTCAATAACTCATCCTTATAAAACTGGGTTTCTGCCATTTCTGAAGGGTTAAGGGATGCCTTTCCATCAAAGTCTCGATTGACAGGATATATCATATTATACCGACCATCTTTTTTGATCGCATATCCCAAATATGTAATATTTATTGTCCGATTTCCGACGTTCGTTGCCGAAGCAGACATACCCAGAATCTGTGTTTCCGCACCAACTCCCGGAATCATACTTGCACCAACAGACATATATGACCCTAACATCAGTTTCTTTTTATAAGGCAATCTTGCTGTACGAATAGAAACCACAATGGCTGTAACACTCAGAACAAGTCCAATCAAAGACAGGATAGCCGTAAGAAAACCATTATTCTCATTGCACCACCGAATAATATTCATACTGAGATTCCTCATAATTTACAAATTATATGTTTAGCTGCGTCATCAAGCCTTTTGAAGGCATAGAGGCGGTTTTAAAGGCATTTTTAATCGTTCGCGCTTCAACCTCACCCTGTGCGGCTATTTCATCAATTATGGCTTGCGCAGCTGAGATGTTGTTCGTCGGTACTCTTATGCGAATTGCAGTTCCGTGAAATGAGGTGCTTTTTTCTGCAACACCGTGGTTATCAATGAGCAACGCGTCACCATAACTGATTATGCAAAAACTGCCGTTCAGCTTTTGACATATCTGACTAACCATATAAAGCCCAAATCCGCTGTTTTTCCATACATCGTAATCATGCGGCTTAAACTCATAGGCGGGTCGGAATGATTCTGAAATACCTGCACGAATAGCCCATTTTAAAGCAGAACGGTTATCATGAATATATTTTGCATGTGCAGCGTTACGCGTTATACTTTGGAATACCCCGATTCCTTCGTCAATGATTGCAATTTCAGCCAATTGGTAAGTGGGCCAGTACTGCCCACATATCCACATCTCGTCTGCTTGAGCGTGTTCAGGGGTATTTCTCAGTATTTCGCGGACTAAATATGTAAGCAGCTTATGTAATTCCTTATTTCCCCTATCAATGACACGAGAAAGTCGAGCAGACGCTCTTTCTATCATATCACCGATTTCTATTGACCCACCATCACGAAATGCGCGTTCCTGCAAAGAGCGTATCGAAATAGGTGTAATCGGAATATAATTTGAACTACCAGTGGCTTCACCGGGGCTTTTTCCAACGCTTATGGATTCGGATAAATATTTGAAGAAGCCCATCGTCCCGGCATAACTTTTCCCGTTGATGCCAGAAATAGAGAAAGTGTTATCATGGTATTGATACCGAAAACGTTTGATAATCGCCCCTGCCATCAACATGGGAAGTGGGTCAAAATTTGTCATTCTGGAAAAATCCAAAACGACATCATCAAATGGCCCAATCTCATAGTTGCGCAGATTGCCATCTAATCGCAATGCATTGTTCAAATCCAAGTCAGGAATTGCTATACGGATTTCGCTCATAAAGTCCATTCCTTATTTCAACTGCGCCTTCAGTTCCTGAAAGCTCTCCAGTGCGCTCTGGAGGTTTTCGATGATATCATCGGCCAGCACGTCGGGCGAGGGCAGGTTGTCCAGATCGGCAAGGGACTTGTCCTTGATCCAGAAGATATCGAGGCTGGTCTTGTCCCGCGCAAGGATGTCGGCAATATCGAATTTGCGCCAGCGGCCATCCGGGTTATCTTCGCTCCATGTTTCGGTGCGTTCGTACCGTTTCTCCGGATGATAACAGGCGATGAAGTCCAGCAGATCGGAATACTGCATCGGATGCTGTTTCAGCGTAAAGTGAACGTTGGTGCGGAAATCATAGATCCAGACGGCCTTCGTCTGGGTTTCGGCGCTGGCCGGACGCTTATCGAAGAAAATGACGTTCGCTTTGACACCCGGCTTATAGAAGATGCCCGTGGGCAGACGCAGGATTGTATGCAGATCACAGGTAGCAAGCAACTTCTTGCGCACGATCTCGCCAGCGCCGCCCTCAAAGAGCACGTTGTCCGGCACGACCACCGCAGCCTTGCCCGTGGCTTTCAGGATGGTATTGATGTGCTGGACGAAATTGAGCTGCTTGTTGCTGCTGGTGGTCCAGAAATCCTGACGGTTATATACGAGGTCTTCTTCCTCCTGTTCGCCTTCCTCATTGGTGAAGGTGAGGGAGGATTTTTTGCCGAAGGGCGGGTTGGTGAGAACGTAGTCCACACGGTAGCCGGGATCGGTGAGCAGCGAATCGCCGTGGGCGACAGGAACGCTGCCATAAATATCCCCGATGTTGTGCAGGTAAAGATTCATCAGGCACAGCTTGAAGGTGGACGCCACCAGCTCATTTCCGTAGAAGGTCCCGTTTTTCAGGAATTCCTTCTGCTCCCGATCGAGCGTATAGTTCTCCGGGTCGGCAAGAAATGCCTGCGCCGCGAGGAAAAATCCCCCGCTGCCGCAGCAGGGGTCCGCAATCGTTTTCATCGGCTCTGGGCGGATGCAGGCGACCATCGCCTGGATCAGCGCGCGGTGTGAAATACTGGCCTGCGCCGGATTTTACGTCTTCTGCGTTTTTCTGCAGCAAACCTTCATAGATCTCGCCCTTCACGTCCGAAGACATGGAGACCCATTTCTCCCGGTCGATCATCTGCACAATCCGGTAAAGGATCGCGGCGTTGCTGACCTTGTTGATCGCGCCCTTGAAGATCTGACCCAGGATGCCGCCCTGCTCCCCCAGCTTTTCCAGCGTATCTTTGTACTGTTCTTCCAGCGCTGCTCCGGTGAGGGTGTTCATATCCTGCCATGTATAGCCGGCAGGGATACCGGACTCCTTCCTATATGGCGGCTTGGAATACTCGTCCGACATCTTGAGGAAAATGAGATAGGTAAGCTGTTCCAGATAATCTCCATAGGATAATCCGTCATCGCGGAGCGGGTTGCACATGCCCCAGACTTTGGAGATGATAGATGATGTTTGTTCAGACATTGTTGCTCTCCTTTATACGGCTTGGAATACTAACATGATAATCTGTTATATCAACTTCACCATCTTTGGCAATTCTAAAAACAAGGTTCAGGACTACAGAATACTTGTTTTCAAGCAAATCAGAGTAATAAAAAATCATTGATACCTGAGCTTCATATTCGCTAAAGTCTGCGTTACATTCGGCATAAAAATCAAAGTAGATGCTTTTTTCTTCTCCCGGAGCAAATGCTGTAAAAGCAAGGTCGTTCCGCGGATAACATCCGTCCAAATTGCACCATGTGTATGTAAAGTCTTTTGCAACACCAAGACCAATATTTTTTATTGAAATCCTTCGATCGATAACGGTACTGTTCTCTGCGTTGCTGTTCGAAATAGTAAGCTCTATGCACTCAACAAAATCTCGTATATCATCATGTACTATGATTTCAAAATACGGCATCATTTGGAGCCGTTCATTTTCTGCAAACTGATGTTTCGATTCTTCGAGCTGTTCTTTAGTTGCTTCAGCAGATTTGATATTTGCCCGGCAAATTTCGATAGTTGCGACCACATAAATGAAGGTAATCAACACCATAAGGGAATTGCTGTATTGTTCTATCCAGTCATGAAAGAACCAAAGAATTAGGGCCATTATGAAAAGAAAAGCCAGCAGTAAAAGATAGTATTTTATTTTGTCTTTCACTTATCACAGCCTCCCCTCAAAGGCGTCTTTCAAAATGCTCTGCCGCATGGCCTCGGCTTGCTGTAAGGTGGTATCCACGGTCTGCTCAATGCTGTCGCAGACGGACAGGCGGGATTCGATTTCAGAAATCACGACACGCTGCTCATCGATACTGCAATACGGAACAATAAGGTTTTCCAATGTATCCAGATTGATGTTCTTTTGTGCGGTTGCAGGAGCAAAAGCCCACAAACGGATTTTTTGCGATTCGACAAAATAACGGACATATTCTGCAAGAATGCTTTCGTTGGGCGTAAAACCCACTATGCTATCCGGGAAGCAGGCATCGATTCCCAAAAAAGCTGTCTCAGCAATATTTGCTGCTATCGTTATACACAGAGTTCCCTTTGGCCAAAGTTTACTCTGTGAAAGGCCAAACTCGCCATATTGCTTAGTAAAGGATGTAATACAATTTGTCGCTGCCTTAACATCCCCTGTTTGAATAAAAGGATACTTTCCGTCGACAAACAGCTTGGGATCATTTCTTGGTCTGTGCTTTGATTTACCTCGTCCCAAATCGCCCAGATATTTCAATGCAATATAATGCCATTCTTCTGGTATCGCTGGAAGTGTATTCGTTTCGTCACTTGATTCCCATGATAACGGTAGATTAACGGGAACATGAATAGTCAACCGTCCTTCAAACGCCTCTTTCAACACAGCCTGCCGATACACCGCAAGCTGTGCTTTTGTTTTCTTCAGCGTTTCCACTCCGGCGTCGAGTTGGGAGAACAGCTCCTCAATCCGGGCAACAATGCACTCCTGCTCCGGGATGGGTGGGATACTGACACGGATTTTTGAATACTGCTGAATCCAATACCGCTTATGGGTGCTATGATCAAACTGAATGATCTGTATGCGATAATAGATATACTTTGGCAAAACCAGCTCGGTTACAGGGGTCAATATCTTCATCGCAGACGATTTGACTTTGAATTTAAAATTAACATACTGGCTTGCCGTAGTAAAATCATCAAATATGATGACAGGAAGTTGATCGTATATTCCTTCTTTTTCGTCAGTATATCCGAGAATAAAAGATTTCCCAGCAGTCAACACAGGGGTTTCATAAGTATCGTTATAATCGGTCGATTCAACGATATATGGGGTGGGCTGTTCATAATAGAGCAATTCACCAAGCTCATATTCTTTATACTCCATAATGAGATGCCCTCCTTATGCCACCAGTTCCACGTTCATTTCCTGCAAAATCGCCTCATAGCTGTCTCCGAACACATCGTAAAACCTGCCCAGGCCGCCCTTACGGTCAAAAGGACTGAGATCAAGGTCCTCCGGCTCAATACTGAGGGAAACAGCGATGTGATCCTTGATGAGGCGCAGCCATTCCATCTGCTCATCCGTAAAATGGATATGGCCTGCGTTCCGGCGCAGCGTCCACTGCATGAAGTTATAATTCACCTTGTCCGCGAACGGCGCGAGGTGATCAGCATAGCCCATCTCAAAGCGGATGATGGAGATCAGGTCCGTAAGCTGCGCCACGGTGCCCCGCTTGACCTTTTCCGGCTTCCTGATGGCATAGCATTCCCACAGGCGCTCGATGGTGATGTTCTGCGCCTTCAGCTTTTCATACAGGGCTTTGAGCTTTGTAATCGCCATGGGACGGTCCTTATACCGTTGATCGTAAATGATCCGCAGGGCAAGGATCTCATCCTTGTTCTCCTCGATAAACGCATGGAAGGTCTTGAGGATGCGGTCTGCATTCGCCTGCTTGTCGGTATCATACCCGGCAAAGAGCACCGTGTCGATATTCACGGAATCGATGACCTGCTCATGGCTGCATTCTCGATGTAATCGCGAATATCCGGATTATAGAAGGGCTGCACGGCCTGTTGGATCAGCGCCTTCTTTGTCTCATCCATGCGGTGCTGCTCGTCCTCAGTCGGCTCATGATCGTCGGATAAATCGACACCGGCTTTCGCGGATACGACATCTGGGTCAAAAGCATCCAACAGCCGCTGGGCGATGTTCCCTGCGCTGCTGCCGACGGTGCTGCTGAATTCGGTGCGCTCCCGGTCGGTCATCTGGCTGT
>OLGH01003635.1_pt1 | contig 10344 bp, 9 predicted proteins | sample 1604851 | NCBI WGS metagenome assembly OLGH01 (sample SAMEA3888894, study PRJEB22519) | human gut metagenome | biome: human gut; feature: human-associated habitat; material: faeces | place: Denmark | collected 2010
CATACGGCAGGCCTCCTTATGTCCGGCCATGACAGCCATACGGCAATAGCGGTCCCTTTCGTCTTCCCGGCTTGCACTCCGTGCGGCTGCATACGCCGCTTCACCGGCTTTCCGTCGCCAGAAAGCGATAACATGCAGCAGTCCTATAATAAGGATGGACAGTGACACGAACACCAACCTTTCTCTCACCATACTTTTATTCTACAGAATTGTTGCCATTCATCATCTGGAATGGATACGATGTTATATTTATTTCTGAACATCTAAAATCTCACTTGTTTTTGCCCAATAATAAAACGCTTCCGGTGAATTGGCTTTCAACTTATTCAGTTTGTTGCTCAATGATGGTCTGATTATCATGTCTTTTATGTCAGCAGGATTATTTGAATAAGGTTCAATTTCCGAAATTCCTTTTTCAATCAGCGTGGCCAAATAGGCTGCCCTTGCAGAATCGACAATGGCATTCTCAATCGTATAACGCTGTTTGTACATGAATGATTTTACCCGTATAATACCGTCCTGTATCAAATCGAAATCTCCTTCTCCGGCTTTTCCGCGTGTAGATATACAGAGTGCAGTCTGACGGATGTCGTTAAAAACTTGTCCTACGTCGGTACCCAATGAACGGTATGACAATTCTACTTGTGCAATCCGATGAAATGCAGTCGAGGTAATCTGTAAGTCGGTGACATTTTCAAATAGTCTGCCAATATCAAACAGTTACTTGGCAATTTCCATAGAGCAGGATTTTCCGTTTTTATAGTAGGGTATTCCGGTTGTGTTCGGGGCAAAAGCCGTCAGTTTGTCACCGAGAATATCATCTGCCGACGGAACAGTGACCATCAACGGTTCTCCGTCAAGAGATATAAAGGGGCTGTCTATGGCAACTTGTTGTGTCCGGGAATAATGAATATTTTCATAAAGTACATCCAGAAGGATATACGACTGGGCTTCCGTATCATCCCGGTATGCTATTTTATAGAAGAACTTGGAGTGACTCTTGGGAATATTTGCATCATTCCTCTGTTTACGTTCTACAAGCTCCAGATTAATGAATCCGAAATCGACGAATTCTTTCAGATAATCTTCTATGTTTGTTCCTGGAGGACAGATTACATCAATATCTATGGACAGACGATGTACAGACTTGCTGATTATCAGCATTAATGATGTGCCCCCCCCCTTGAAAATCAGAGGACATCCTGCTTTGACCAGCATCTCAAGCAAAGACAACGCACGGATGACTTTTTCAATCAGGTTCTTGTCATTGTAATGCAGTTCAGTGGACACCTGGTCAATCCATTCTTTCGTAAAGCACTCTTTTTTTATCATATTAAATTCAAGTTATTCAGTATGGACAATAATTCATCTTTGACTTTTCTTCTGTTGGAATATCTGAACAGACGGCTGCGGTTAACGGAATACATTTTGAAGGCATTCTCAATGATGTGTTCGCTTTCACTTCCTTGCAGATAGAAGAAATCAGAATCACGAAGGATATCTACTAGAATTTTTTCCAATGTGGGCATTGGAATGCCGGATACTACTTGCAACGGTGCCTCTGAAACAAGGTTCTTCACGAAAATAGTCCTGCTGTCCATATCCACATAGCGATACACTATATCTTGACTGGGACGCAGAAAAACCGTTCGGCCTTCGCCTTTCAGAAAATCAAAAATGCTCTCGGCTGAATCCCTCTCGGTTTCCACATAAATTATGCGGTTTGATGAAAGATGGTGTTGCAGGGGTGAAATGATTTCACCTTGGTAAATACAGAACTTGGCAAACGGAAAATTGGAATGCAAGAATTTGAATATCTCTATTATATCGTCTGCTGGTTGGGGCGAAAATATTGGTTTTGTCACTTTGGCATACATTCCTCGTCCGGTTCTGATAAGTACGTTGCTGTTTACGAGTTTGAACAAATGCCACAAAAGGGAAGATCTGTTGATATCCATGCTCTTGCAGAGACTCTCAGACAAATCTTCTATATTAAAGTCATGATGCTTTTCGGCAAAACTCAGTATGGCTGATGTTGTTTCGTTACTCATATCATATTCGTTTTTCTGTCGCAAATATAACAAATTATCGGCACTATTTTGAAACAGAGCCGATAATTTGTGATTGTTATATGTATTTACGGGATTGATTTATCTGTTATTTTTCATTTTTATACATTTATAAAATAATGTTTACAATATTATTACAAACAAATTATCGGCACTATTCTGAATTAGTGCCGATAATTTGCAGATAATACTTCGCTATTATATGATTGAATGTTTTTTTCTTAGTACATAGTCACCATATGACATTTATTTTGGATAATGGAAACAGATTCATTCGACTACGTGAAGCGGTCGGCGCTACCGCAAACTATTTGGGTGAGTATGATTTTGCCACAATTCTGAAGAGATTGGCCTTAAACTTTACGGGAATAATACGAATTTACTTTCCTGTCTTTAAGGTACTCAGAGACAATATGCTTGATTCTCCCAGATATAATTTTCATTTCTATATATTTTGAGCTTATGATTGTCTGTAAGCCTTAGGAGTCATACCCATGTGATGCTTAAAGTATTTTGAAAAGAACGAATGATTAGGGAAATTCAGCTCATTGGATATTTCCTGGATTGTCTTATTAGTTGAGCGTAACAAAATCTTAGCTTCCAGAATGGTATATCTGTCTATCCAGTCATGAGCCGTCAGTCCGCTGGTCTTCTTTATAATATCTGACATATATTTTGTTGAAATAAACAGTTTTTCTGCATAGAAATCCAGTGTCCTGTTTTCCTTGTAGTGTTTTATTATCAACTGAATAAATTTACTCAGTAATTCTTCTTTTCTCTCCTTTTTTTCCCGTTTATCAGAGTTTATCAATAATCCGGCGATATAATAAATCAGAGCCTGCAGTATAGAACTTATCATTTTATCCCTATATACTGACTGGTCTTTAAGTCTTTGGATAAAGAAATCATAAAACTGCTGTATATTGAAACATTGATTTGCTGTCAATTCAATTTTAGGGTATTTTTGGATATAAAGAAAAATTGGAAGTATTTCTCCTATTTTCGGAAAAGCTTCTTCAATAAAACGCTGTGAAACAATAAAGAAAATTCCTCTGATATCAGACGAAACATCCTTGTGTTCTATTATATCTTTAGGAAGTGTTATTACCATATCTCCCGGCTGTACGTCGTACCTTATCATGTTGATATCAGTAGTTATATGTCCGTTAAGACACAAACTTATTGTAAATGCACCAAGTCTGATGGGTGAATCATTGGGAATATTGAATTTAGAGAGATCATCCAGTACAATAAAATCGTTATCTACATAATCTATATCGCCTATAAGATTCTTTGCTATTCTTATATCCAGGTTCTTAAATTGGTTCATATTTTTTTTATTACAAATATAATTGTATCCATATTTCCATCAAAGAATTTCTTACTAATAGAATATTTTTAATGGAAAAATGAATATAATATTCCCTTATCCAGCAACTACTATTCTAAATCACATAGTAAAAAAAGGGTTTTAGAACATTCCGCATGTGTAAATGGAAACGTGTTTCTCATTGGGTTTGATGAAATTTGCAAAAGCTAAAGTTTAAGACAATGAAAAGATTATTTATGTATTTGAGTGCGGGAATTATTATTCTTGCATCAGCCTCCTGTAAAACAGATTCAGGAAGAAAAGAAAGCTCTTCTGTACTGGTTAAAACATTAACAGTAGGAAATAAAGACAGCGTTGAGTATGTCAAATACTCTGGAGTTATAAATTCGGAGAAAGAAGTGACCATAGCTTTTAAGGTCAATGGCCAGATTGCATTCTTACCTGAAAATGAAGGAATGAGTTTCCGTAAAGGCAGTATTATAGCAACATTGGACAAGCATGATTTTGAAGTCCAGTATAATGCTGCAAAAGCTGTATTCGAACAATCGGAAAAAGAGACGAAACGCATACAAGCCTTGTTTGAGAATAACACAGTCTCTCCAAACGATTATGAGAAAGTCATTGCTGCAAACAAAGTGGCAGAGGCCAAGTTCAATGCTGCTGAAGATGCTTTGAGATACACGGAAATAAAAGCTCCATTTGACTGCTTTATATCAGATATTTTCAAAAACAGCGGAGAGATAGTTTCTGCCGGAATGTCCGTTTTGCTTCTGAAACAGTAAGGTGGGTACAAGGCGGACATAAGTATGGCATTAAAAGATTATAACAGATTGAAAAATCTTATATATGCAGAACTTGTGTGCGGTAATCTATCTACCGCAATAACATTAAAAGCCCAAAACCGCAATGCATCAAACGGACAACTATACAATGTTTCCTTTGACATACCATCAGAATTTTCCAAAGTCCTGTCAGTCGGTATGAATGTAGATATAAGATTAGCATATTCAAGCACAACCCCATCATTATCATTGCCTGCATCGGCTTTATTTCAGGATAAAGGGAACACATGCGTATGGAAGATCAATAATGGGAAGGCTGCTTGTACACCCGTTAAATTAATACGGATAGAAAGAGAAACGGCATTTGTAAGAGGGTTGGAACCTCACGACAGAATAGCCATAACCGGAATCCATAGTTTGTCTGAAGGGCAGACCGTGGAAGAAATGAAAGAAGTGTCATCAACCAATATAGGAGGAATGCTATGAAAAGTATGGCGGAATATGCCTTGGAAAACAAGGCCCTGATCAAGCTGTTTATAGCTTTCCTCGTTATCGGCGGTCTATGGTCTTTCTACTCCATGAGCAAAATGGAAGATCCGGAAATAACGGTCAAACAGGCTTTGGTCATGACTGTGTATCCTGGTGCAACTGCGCATCAGGTTGAACTTGAAGTGTCTGACAAGCTGGAAAAGGCAATACGTCAGATGGGAGATATAGACTATATTGAATCAAAATCACTGAACGACCTGTCTCTTATAAAGGTAGTTCTGAAAACAACTGTACCCAATGGCGAATTGGAACAAAAATGGGATATATTGAGAAAAAAGATTGTCGATGTTCATACCCAATTGCCTACCGGTGCCTCAGTACCAATGGTACTTGATGACTTCAGTGCTGTCTATGGAATGTTCTATACGTTAACGGCTGATGGTTTTTCAGACAGTGATATGATACGATACACAAATTTCATTCAGCGTGAACTTATTAACATAGAAGGTATAAGAAATGTCCAGATATATGGAACTGCAACACCTTGTATAAATGTCAATATAGATAGTAAAGAAATGGCCCGTCTGGGAATTTCTCCAATTGAAATACTGATGACACTGCAAGATCAGAACAGGACAGTATATAGTGGCTTCTTTAATAGTGGCGATGAGCGTATGAAGGTTATTGTACCCGGAAACTTTCGAGATCTGGAAGATATTAGAAATCTGGTTCTGAAAGGTCATGACGGTAATACGTTCACTCTTGGAAATATAGCTGATATCGAGGAGGACTATGAGAAACCGCAGCGTAACAAAATGAAATATGACGGTAAAAGGGCTTATGGTATTGCAATAGCCATGGAATCAGGCTATGATATTCTAAAAATCGGAAATACTGTAACCGAAAAGATTGAAGAGCTGGAAAACGGACTTCCGTCAGGGTTCAAGTTCAACAAGGTTTTTTACCAGCCTGAGCGTGTAAGTGATGCCATTGATACATTTATTGTAAATCTTATAGAATCAGTACTTATCGTTATAGTTATTCTTATGCTTACCATGGGATTCAGAAGTGGTGTCATCATAGGAACAGGACTGGTAATTACAGTTTTGGGATCTTTTGTAGTCCTATATTTCTTTGATGGAACTCTTCAGAGAGTGTCTTTAGGGGCATTTATAGTTGCCATGGGTATGCTTGTGGATAACGCAATAGTGGTTGTGGATGGTATTTTGGTTGACAGTGCGCGTGGTATGAAAAAGCCTCAGTCACTTGTTCACACGGCTAATATCACGGCACGTCCGCTTTTGGGAGCTACCCTTATTGCTATCATAGCTTTTATGCCGGTTTCGCTGTCCCCGGATATGGCCGGAGAATATGCCCGCGACTTATTTATCGTATTGGCCGTATCTCTGCTTCTCAGCTGGATTCTGGCACTGGTACATGTCCCGATTCATTCAGAACATTATTTGAAGATTAAGACGGCAGATGACAATACAAATATTTTCAATACACCATTATACAGAAAATTTCGCGGTATGCTTACTTTCCTGCTGCATCATAAAGCCGGGACTATTATCGGAATTGTACTGCTGTTAATTGTCAGTGTTTGCTGTTTCAGTTTTTTACCACAGACATTTTTCCCGGATCTGACATACAACCAGATTTATATGGAATATAAGATGCCGGAGGGAACACGTATCGAGAAGGTTGAAAAAGATCTGGAAGAAATAGAGAGGTATCTCAAGACAAATCCGGCCATAACGCACGTAACCACATCTCTCGGAGGCACGCCGGCGAGATACAACCTTGTACGTTCAGTAGCTGATCCAAGTCTTCGATACGGAGAATTGATTATCGATTTCAAAAGCCATAAGGACATAGACAACTGTATGCAGGATTTACAGGAATATATGAACCGTCATTATCCTGATGCCTTTATCCGGCTAAAGAAATATAACACTATGTATATGGAATTTCCTATAGAAATTCTGGTCTCCGGCCCAGATCCGGGAGTCCTGAAGGAATTGAGAAACAAAATTCAGGATATTATGCGGGAGGAACCTTCTGCAATGCTTATTACAGATAATTGGGATGATCCTGTCATCAACATGGACATTAACTTCAACCAGCATAATGCCCGAAGAGCAGGACTTGGAAAAACAGATATTGGATTGTCATTGCTCTCAGTAACAGAGGGTATTCCTGTAGGTTCTTTATATGATGGCAGTATATTAAAAAATATTTACCTGAAGAACATAGGATATAACAGTCTCGAAGATGTTACTGTCAATTCTATGCTGCCTAATATTACTGCTGTGACAGAAGAGGAAAGTATCCAGCGAATGCTTATGGACCCTGAACGGAAACAGTTGTTGATAGACAGGTTGACATCCGGAAGGCCTGTTAAAGAAATATCGGACAGTATCAGCTTTGAATGGAAAGATCCAGTCGCCTACCGTTATAACGGACAGCGTGCTGTCATAGTCCAGTGTAATAATGCCTACGGATTTACCGCTGAAGATACACGCCTTGCTCTTGAAAGGAAAATTAATGAACCCTGACGGCTATTCCATGAAATGGCTGGGTGAGTATAAGGCAAGTACAGATTCTAACAAGTATCTTTTCAGAAGTCTGCCCATAGCGGTCATATTCATGTTTGCGGTTTTGGTATTTCTATTCAGGGATTTCAAGAAACCGTTAATTATTTTTCTGTGTCTTCCGCTTGCATACATAGGTATTGTAATGGGCATTTTCGTCAGTGGAAAGCCTTTCAGTTTTGTTGCTGTTGTAGGAGCTTTGGGATTGATAGGTATGATGATAAAAAATGGAGTTGTACTTATAGATGAGATAGCTGCTCAGATCAAGACTGGCGTTGAGCCTGTTGAAGCCCTGTTGTCAGCCTCTTCATCCAGATTAAGACCGGTAATGATGGCTTCAGGAACTACTATCCTTGGTATGATACCTCTGATTTCAGATGCTATGTTTGGTCCTATGGCTGTAGCCATTATGGGAGGCCTTCTTGTTGGTACAATCATTACATTAATGATTATTCCTGTATTCTATGCTTTATTCTTCAATATTAAATGTGATTAAAATGAAAAGACTTTTATCAGGCATATTTATAATCCTGCTATCATCGTTCAGTTATGCTCAAAGAGTATTCACTCTTGATGACTGTTGCAGGATTGCGGTAGAGAACAATAAAAAGATGAAACTGTCAGATTTTTCGATAAAGCAGGCAGAACTTCAAGAAAAGAATGTGGTAGCAGGTTTTCTTCCGAAACTGTCCGCATCGGGAGGCTATCTTTATGCCAATAAGGATTTTTCGATGGAACTTGCCCCTTCTTTATCTGCGGCCCTTGATATAAGCAATACTTATTTTGCAGGTGTACAGCTTGAACAGCCAGTTTATATGGGTGGCAAAATTATTGCGGCAAGGAATATGTCGGAAATTGGCACAAATATGGCTGTACTGAACCGGAAAAAGAACGATTCCGAAATCCGTATAGAAACGGAAGAAGCATACTGGAATGTAATTAAGGCCAAGGAACTATATGAGGTTTCAATCAAATACAAGAACCTTGTGGAAGAGCTCTTTAATAATATTGAAAAGATGAATAAAACTGGTATGTCACCCAGAAATGAATTGCTCAAAGTACAGGTGAAACTGAACGAAGCCAATCTTTCCATGAAAAGAAGCGAAAATGCAATCAGACTGTCGAAAATGGCTTTATGTCATATAATGGGAATTCCTCTGAGTGATGATATTGAAATCTCAGGAACCATAGAATTTGAACCGGCAGTATTCCGAAATGATGAATTCATAATAGAAAACCGTTCTGAATATAAGTTGTTGTCTGAAAATATCAATCTGAAGAGAGAGCAGATAAAGTCTGTAAGAAGTGATTATTTGCCAAGAATAGGACTTGTAGCCGGATATAATTATATAGATGGAGTTAGAATGAACGGACATAAGTTTCTGAAAGATGACATATTTTCTGTAATGCTGGCTGTAAAGATTCCTCTTTTCCATTGGGGAGAAGGACACAGAAAGATAAAATCTGCAAAAATTGAATTGCAGAAAGCAGAGGTCATACGGGATGAAATGATTGAAAAGATGCAATTGGAAGTTACAAGAAACTATAATATTCTGAATGAAGCTGAACTGGAGGTTGAACTTACTGAAAATGCTTTCAGTTATGCAGAGGAGAATTTGCAGGAAAGCAGCAAAAGCTTTGAAACAGGTATGGAAACATTGGCTAATTTTCTGGAAGCACAAGCCAGTTGGCAGAAAGCATATTTTGAGGTTATATCTGCAAAAATCAATTACCATATTGCAAAATCTAAATACTTAAATTCTATTGGTGGCTTATGAAATCAGATTCAATTGAAACAATAACTGCTGAAATAAAAAGGCTTTTATATAAAGAAAACCGGATAAGTATTAATGATATAATGAAAACAATTCATTATCCGCATGACATGGTACTTATCGCAATAGGTTATATTTTACGCGAGGATAGTATATACTTTAATGAGCAGAATATGATACTTGAGTATAAAACATTTTATTTCTGATTTTAATTAGTGGATACTTATCCTTTTTCCTATGGGGCTTCCGTTCTCTTTTCGTCGGCGAATATAGGACGAAACGTATCAATGCCAAACCGCATTCCATTCGGATGACGAAAACAGACTGCTGCACAATCGGTTTTCTATCCGGATTTGGCTTATGATACCAGCTGCTTCATCCTCCTTATGCCTCAAAAAGTTGAATATCCAGCCCTCAGTTCAAAAAGAGGGAAATAAAAAACAGATTTTCAAACAATCAAAACGGAAAGAAATGAAAGAAGAAATCAGACAGGACGGCAGGACAATACTGTCAAGCGAAGACGGATACAGCATCCGTATGTTTTTCAATAATCTGAGTGGAAAGAACTTTTCCGGAAAGGAGTACCGAGACTATGTCAGAAACATAGCCTTCGGCGAAATGGGATTCAGACCGGGTACAATCGAATTCTATTGCGATGGAAAGAAAGTCAGGACAGGCACACTTCCCGAACCCTGAACAGCAGTCAGGACGGATATGCAGACAGCATATCCGTCTGTTTTTTTTTAGCTCCGTATCACTTTTATATTCATGAGTTACCGCATTTCCCCTTTTTCCCCGGCAGGACGGTTCCCTTTTGTACCGTCACATGTTCCGATTCATTTCCTGTTACGCCTCACATACGGTACTCATCACCGGCATTGATTTTCTTCGCGAATCTACTGGCCGGTCCGAATCGCAGATACCGCTATGCCAATCGGGTACGGATTTGACGGCAGCCTTCCGCAAATCGGAGATTTGGGTATTCCATAAAATCCGCAGCCGCTTTACCTGCTTTTGTCGTCCGCTTTTCCAGTCTTGATTGCTCGAAAATTCCAATCCCGGCATGAGAGTCCGAAGCGGCTCGAACCAAGGGAAATTAACAACTAAAAAAAATACAGGTATGGACACAACAGCAGCAACAATGCATCCGGCAGAAGAATATCTCCGTAACGAACAGAACCCACCGGTCTTGTATGTCAGAATTTACGGGGAGCGCAGGAAATTGTTTATCAACCGAGGCAGGGAGAACGTCGTCGGTATTATTGCGAAAGGAAAACGCAAGCATGGCTACATTTTTTCAGATTG
>OLGH01003645.1_pt1 | contig 10307 bp, 8 predicted proteins | sample 1604851 | NCBI WGS metagenome assembly OLGH01 (sample SAMEA3888894, study PRJEB22519) | human gut metagenome | biome: human gut; feature: human-associated habitat; material: faeces | place: Denmark | collected 2010
CAGCTCGCCGTATTTCAGGAAAGTTCGTTCGAGAGTCTTTCCGTCGAGTGTCATCGCGTATTTCAGCACCGTAAACGGAAGTTTCGTCCGCATGAAATGGAAAAACACCTCATTCTGCCGTTCACACTCTCCGCGTAAAACTCCGGCCACCACTTCCAGCCCTTTTTCCCTCAGAAGCCGGATGCCGCGCCCTGCCACCACCGGATTCGGATCCGTGCAGCCGACAATCACGCGCTTCACCCCGGATGCCAGCACCGCTTCCGTACACGGCGGCTGTTTTCCGGTGTGACAGCAGGGTTCCAGCGTCACATACAAATCTGCTCCCGCCGTCTCTTCGCCCCGCTCTGCCGCATTCTTAAATGCCTCCCGTTCTGCATGAAGCTGTCCATATCGTGTATGATATCCCTCGCCGATGATGCGTCCATCCTTTACCAGCACCGCGCCGGCCATCGGATTCGGATTGACCCATCCGTGCCCTTTTTCTGCCAGTGCTAACGCCTGCTTCATATATTCCCGATCCTGTGGCTGCTCACCGGGAACCTTTACATGGATTCGTTCCATCTTTTTCCCCACCTTTCTATCAAAAGAATGTGCCAAGGCACATATAAAAAAGATCATGTGTACCGTCCGAAATTCGAACACATGATCTTTTTTGTGTACCTTTTAGGGTGGTTTTTTTCTTATCCTACATAAATTTACTGATATATCCCTGTACAAAGATAAATAATACAATCAGCGGCAGGATATAGCTTACATAAAATTTCGCCCATTTCGGGAATTTCAATCCTTCTCCGGTATCCGCTTCTTTCAGGAAGTTCTTCCATCCCCATCCATAACGGCTTGTACAGAACAGAAGATAGATCAGACTTCCAAGTGGAAGCAGGTTGTTACTTACCAGGAAATCTTCCAGATCCAGTATTCCGGAACCTTTTCCGAACGGCATAAATCCACTCCATACATTAAATCCGAGAACACAAGGCATGGAAAGTACCGCCACAACCACGATATTGACGATTACAGCCTTTTTCCGGCTGCATCCGGTCAAATCAATGGCAAAGGATAAAATGTTCTCAAAAACGGCGATTACGGTCGATACCGCAGCAAAAATCATAAATAAGAAGAATAAGGCTCCCCAGATTCTTCCGCCTGCCATGGAATTAAATACATTCGGAAGTGTGATAAAGATCAGACTCGGACCTTCTCCCGGATCCACCCCATATGCGAAGCATGACGGGAAAATGATCAGACCCGCGATCAAAGCAACAAAGGTATCCAGAAGTGTTACCAGGACTGCTTCTCCTGTAAGACTGCGGGATTTGTCGATATAGCTTCCGAAAATAGCAATTGCGCCGATTCCAAGGCTTAATGTAAAGAAAGCCTGTCCCATAGCGGCAAAAATCGTGTCAAATAAGCCATATTCCACGACTTTGTGGAAATCCGGTGCCAGATAGAAGTGAAGCCCCTCAGAAGCCCCATCAAGCGTTACAGAACGTACTGCAAGGATCAACATCAGTGCAAGCAGAAGCAGCATCATAACCTTTGTGATCTTTTCCACTCCATTTTGAAGCCCCATTCCACAAATTGCAAAACATCCAACAACAACAATGATCATAAAGAAAGTCATTGTTCCGGGTTTTGCAAGCATATCGGAAAACACACCTGCAACAGCGGCAGTATCCTTTCCCTCAAATTCACCAGTCATCATCTTGATGAAATACTGGACCATCCAGCCTGCAATTGTTGTGTAGAACATCATCAGCAGATAGTTTCCGGCCATAGCTCCATACTTATACCAATGCCATTTCGTTCCTTTTGGCTCCAGCCGGTCAAAGGAAAGCGCCGCACTTACTTTACTGGCTCTTCCGACAGAAAATTCCATTACCATGATCGGAAGTCCAAGAATCAGTAAAAATGCAAGGTAAATAAGAACAAATGCTGCTCCACCATATTTTCCTACAATATAAGGAAAACGCCAGACATTACCAAGACCGATCGCACATCCTGCAGAAATAAGGATGAATCCGAGTCTTGAAGAAAATTTTTCTCGTTGCATAAAAAATCCTCTCATTCTATTAAATTGTGGATAACTTGCCGAAATGATACTTATCCACATTTTTCGACAAGCTTGTGGATAACTTTTTCCAGAATATCCACACAGGAATTATACTGAATTACTGGGAAATTGTCTATGATTGTTTATATTTTTATTGGCGAAGCCACCTGACAATTTTAATTTTCCCCTTTTTAGTACACGAAATCGCCAGATGTGTACCTTTTGGGGTGAAAATTTGCATGTATATATATATTAAAGATAACAACAGCTTATTAAAATTCCTTTGTTTATATTAGGAGGGCTGAAAAAGCCCGTGGTTGACGCATTTCGGGGCATATTTTGTGTACGGAAACGGGAGAAGTTGTTTACTTCAGAGGGCAAAGAGGTGTACATATATGGGGGTTGTTGTTTACTTTGCGGGGTTACGCAGTGTACTTGAAGGGTTGGCGATTTTACCTTTTCTGTACACAAGTGTCGAAAAAATTTAAAAAAGGCTTTACAAGAGGGGGGTTCTTGTATATAATCAACCTAGACGTACCGTTTTGGTACACAATTTTTATCAAAAAAGGTACCTTAATGGTACACGAAAAGAACAATACACACCTTAAACGTACACAAAACGTAAAAAAAGACAGAAACCCCATTTTATGGGGTACTTTTTAGGGGAGGGTGTTCCTTTTTGGTACACAAATCCCCCATATAAAGGGGTTGGTTACCCCGAATGGTACACAATAAGGGATTATATGGGGTGTAGAGGGGATTTTAATACACCTCAAAAGTACACAATAATACAGAAGAAAACAATTAAGGGGTATGAGCGATGAAGGAAACACAGAAAAAACCAAAAGAGAAACAACTGCTGGATCATGATACGGTCTCCCGGTCCAATGTGCTGATCGAAAGTAAATCCAGTACATCATTATTTGAAAGAAAGCTTCTTAATATTGCAATCGCAAAAGCATATGTAGAAGACGGTGAGCTGATCGCAAAGGTTTCCACCAAGGATGTTAAGAATTATCTTCATATAACAGGAAACTCCATCTATTCTCGTCTGAAAGAAGTATCAAAAGAGACATTGGGACATGTAGTAAGTATCGAGGACGACGAAAAAGAGAACTTCATCATGTTCAATGTAGTGAATAAATGTGAATATAGAGATGGCGTGTTTACAACCAGATTTACTAAAGAGATGAAACCTCATATCTATAACCTGAAAAAAGACTATACCCGTATGAGTCTTGATGTATTGTGCTCTTTTAAATCCCTGTTCACAACCCGTGTTTACGAAATCCTGAGAACCCAGTATTATCGTTTTGACAGGGAACAGTGTGACCAGCTGATCGTACCGAGACCGCCGAAGAATCCATACACGATCGCAGAGCTTAAATTTACACTGAATGTAGTGGATGCAAATGCATCTAAAGCAGTAAAACGTCTTGTTGAGCAGGGACGTTTTGAAGAAGCGCTTGCAGAGATTAAGGATGCACCGTTTGAAGATTGGCGTAATTTCCGTAGAAAAGTACTTGAAGTTGCGAAAAAAGAGCTGGAAGAATCCGAGTATTCTGAGATCTGCTTTGATTATGAGCCGGTTAAGAGCGGGAAGGGCGGAAAGGTTACAGGAATCCGTTTCTTTGTGAAGAAGAATCCGAAGTGTATCCATCATTCAGATCTTCAGCGTATGCCATCCGGAGAAGAAGAGGGCGAAGAGATTGCGCCAAATGTACTGGCTGCAAAGAAAACTCCGGTTAATGAAAAACTGATTTTAGAAGTTGCTGATATTTTTGGAAATGAACCGATCACGATTCAGGAGATTAAGGTGCTGCTTCAGGTATCCGATAACCAGCCGGATGTGATCCGGAAAGCTTTTAAGCTGTCACAGGAGCAGGCATACATCAATAATCTGGTCGGATGGCTCAGAAAATGTATCGAAGAAAAGTGGTATGAGAACGAAAAAGTATCCAAGTTCAAAGGAAAGACGCTGGAAGAAGCGCAGATGACACTGGATCTTTATCAGGAATACATAGAAGAGCGCGAAAAAGTGAAAAAAGAGTAGGGTATTTTCTGCGAAAAGCAGAGTTATTACCTAAATGGTACACAAGTTAAGTGGAAGAATGTGTCCCTGGGATGCTATTTGCAAAGAGGCAGGTAGCATCCCGGGGATTTTGTGTATACGATGAGCCAAGTACAGATTTGTGCTTGCACAAGAATCTGTACTTGGCGAATGTACATCACCTGGCTGTTAAGCGAGATAGTGTACAAAGTATACGAATCGAGTAGGAGTCAGCCTACTCGATTGTCTTATTTTATGATGGAAAATTAAATTAGATGTTGGGGTCAAGAGGTATTTTGACGCTGGTATCTTAAATTATGGAGGAACGGAAGAAAATTATGGAAATAGGAAGATTACTGGATTTTTTAAAGACAGCGGAACAACTGAAATGTAACACCAGACATTCGTATACTTCAAGTGGCAGGTTGGAGAGTGTGGCAGAGCACAGTTGGCGGCTGGCGTTGATGGCAATGCTGGTTGGGGATGAATTTCCGGAGCTGGATCTGGATAAGGTGATAAAAATGTGTCTGATCCATGATATGGGTGAGGCGATCACCGGAGATATTCCGGCATTTGAAAAGACGGATAAAGACCGAAAGGTTGAGAATAAAAAGGTGGAGCAGCTGACGGATATACTTCTGGAACCGGTCCGTGCAGAATGGAAGGCATTATTTGAAGAGATGGAAACGATGGAGACACAGGAGGCGAGGCTTTATAAATCACTGGATAAGCTTGAGGCGCTGATCCAGCATAATGAGGCGGATATCTCGACATGGATTCCGTTGGAGTATGATCTTCAGATGACGTATGGGAATGAAGAATGTAAGTTTACGGAATATATCCAAAGGCTTCGGGATGAAGTGAGGAAAGATTCCAAGCGGAAGATTGAAGAAAGCAAACAGAAAGACTAATAAAAAATTTTCATAATAGTTGCATTGGAAATGTAATACTGCATATTCATGCTGAGCCGGGGCGAATGTCCAGGCTTATTTTCTATATATGATAAGTAAAAATTCACTTATAAATCGGGGTAACAGGATTCGAACCTGCGACCTCACGGCCCCCAGCCGTGCGCTCTGACCAAGCTGAGCCATACCCCGAAGTGTTATTTTATTATAGTATAAATTGTGTTAAATCTCAATCATTCTTTTGATGTGAGAAAATGCTGTTGACAGGTTTCTGGAAAGAGTTCAAAATAACGATATGCAAATATAAATGAGTAGGATGAGGAACGATTATGGAAAATTTAATTTTCAGTTTGAATGCAACGATTCCGATTTTTTTGATGATGTTACTTGGAATGTTATTCAGAAAACTGGGGTGGATGGATGAAGTCTTTGCAGCAAAGATGAACAAGTTTGTATTTTTGGTTCCGCTTCCGGTGTTACTGTTTGAACAGCTGGCGACTGTGGATTTTTCGGAAGTATGGGATATTAAGTTTATTCTTTTTTGTTTTGTGGTGACGGCGATCAGTATTACGATATCAACTTTGATTTCACTGCTGTGGAAAGACCGGAGCGTTAAAGGCGAATTTATACAGGCGACTTACCGGAGCAGTGCGGCGCTTCTTGGAATTGCTTTTATCCAGAATATTTACGGAACTGCGGGAATGGCACCGCTTATGATCATCGGCAGTGTGCCACTTTATAATATTATGGCGGTTGTGGTGCTTTCAGTGTTTAAACCGGGGAATAATTCTTTTGATAAGGCGCTGGTAAAGAAAACGCTGAAGGGGATTGCAACGAATCCGATCATTATTGGAATTGTGGCGGGATTTGTCTGGTCTGCACTTAAGTTTCCGATGCCATCGATTTTACATAAGACGGTATCAAGTATCGGTGCGACAGCGACGCCGATGGGACTGATGTCGATGGGTGCAACCTTTGAGATGAAAAAGGCAACATCGAAGATGAAGCCTACACTTGTTGCTGTGTTTATGAAGCTGGTTGGATTCTGTGCGATATTTTTGCCGATGGCGGCACTTCTTGGATTTAGAAATGAAGAGCTGATTGCGATTTTGGTAATGCTTGGATCTGCTACGACGGTCAGCTGTTTTGTTATGGCAAGGAATATGGGACATGAGGGGACGCTTAGTTCCGGAGTGATTATGATGACGACGTTGTTGAGTGCGTTTACGCTTACGATGTGGCTGGATGTGCTGAGATCGTTTGGGTTGGTGTAAGAAGAATAAAAATAGAAGCAGCCAGTTAAAATGGGAATTGTGGTAGCACACCATTGACTAGTTGCTTCTATTTTTTAAAGATTGAATAAGTCGCTGTGACTGCCGGTTCGAATAAGAGTGAGGACAAGGACATCATCATCGTAGCGATAGATGAGTAGCCAATCTGGGGAGATGGGTGCCGGGGGCGGGGAAGGCGCTGGCGCTGTTCCCCTTGGAGATTGGTGTGTTTTAGATAAGAAAGTTTGTTGGTCGAATGATTTAGGGGAGGAGCAGTGCACCACAGCTCGTGAACCTGGCGGTTCATTCGCTGTGCGAGCTATCGCTCTATCAAAATAAAAAAATAGCCAAATTTTCATGCGAGCATGAAATTTGGCTATTCCTTTATTTTGGCACTGCTCTATCTGAGGACAAAGTACTGTTCATACCACAGTAAGAATGAATATACTGTATAAATCTTTCTATGATAATTTCCGACTTTATTCTTATGATCTTCCAGCCATTTCAGCAGTAATTCCTGATTGAAGAATTCGGATACGAAGTCTCTCTGGAACATTTCTTTTACTTTATTATAGTATTTATCTTCTCGGAGCCATACTCTGAATGGTACGAGGAATCCGAGTTTTTTACGTTTTGCCCAGTCCATTGGGATGTGGGAGAGGGCGGAGGTACGGAAGGCTTTTTTTGTTTCCATGCCGTCTACGCAGTATTTGCTGTCGATGCTGCGGGCGAGTTCCCAGACTTTTTTGTCGAGGTATGGTACACGCAGTTCGAGGGAGTGTGCCATTGTCATCTTATCTGCTTTGAGCAGGATGTCGTGTGGCAGCCACAGATGCATATCGAGGAAGAGCTTTTTATGAAGGTCGTCCTGATCTTTTACCTGGTCGAAGTACGGTTTGGTTACGTCCTGGTAGCGCATCTTGCTCTTATATGCAGGAGCGAGTACTTCATCTGCTTCTTCGTTGTCCATGATGAATGCCTGACCGATGTAGGAATCTTCTACGGAAGTTGCATTTCTCTTGAGGAAGTTAAGTCCTCTCTTGTCTGGCTGGTGTTTTGCCCAGTCTCCGAGTTTTTTACGGATAGATGCCGGTACGATCTTGCGGTACATATCACCGGATTTGCTTGGGATATATGTCTCGTATCCACCGAACATCTCATCTGCACCTTCTCCACTTAAAACTACTTTTACATCTTTGGCTGCGAGCTGTGACAGATAGTACAGCGGTACAGCGGAAAGGTTGGCATGTGGTTCATCGGAATGATACTGAACCTCCGGCAGAGCATCGAAAAATTCGTCAGAAGAGATTTCTTTCTTTGCATTGCTCATATGAAGGATATCGCACAGATCCTTGGAGAAGGTTGTCTCATCGAATCCGCCGACTTCAAATCCTACGGAATAGGTCTTCATCGGTTTTACAGTAGATGCGATGTAGCTTGAATCAACACCACCTGAAAGGAAAGATCCTACTTCTACATCAGCAATCTGATGGTAATCAACAGAATCCTGAATTGTCTCACCGATGAGTTTTACTGTCTCGTCAAAGCTGCGGTCTTTCTTTGCATAAGTCGGATCGAAGTATTTTGTTTTCTTAAGTTCTTTTCCATCATAAGTGAAGTATGTTCCCGGTTCCAGTTTGAATACACCTTTGAACATGGTTTCAAGAAGTGGAGTGTACTGGAAAATCAGGTACATCTTGAGGGCATCTTTGTTGACCTCTTTATGGAAATGTGGGTGAGCCAGGAAGGACTTGATTTCAGAACCAAATAAAAGGCTTCCATTCATCTGTGCATAGTAGAATGGTTTGATTCCGAAGTAGTCTCTTGCTCCGAATAAGTTGTGAGTTTCTTTATCGTAAATTACAAATGCGAACATTCCGCGGAGCATAGAAGCAATTTTTTCGCCATAGGTTTTGTATCCCTGAAGAATAACTTCTGTATCGGAGTTTGTCTGGAACTGACATCCGTGTTTCTCAATCAGTTCTTTACGGATTTCCTGATAGTTGTAAATTTCTCCGTTGAAAATAATGACATGTTTGCCATCTGCACTGTGAATCGGCTGAGATCCGCCTTCAAGGTCGATGATACTCAGACGGCGGAAGCCAAGGGCTACATAGTCATCAACAAAGCTTCCCTTGCTGTCAGGTCCGCGGTGGGCAATGCGTTCACCCATCTGGTCGATGACTTCTTCTCTATTAAAATCGCCGGCGCCATAATAGCCTGCAAATCCACACATAAATTGCACATCCTTTCTGAATTGATACATATTAAAAATATTATAGTAACTTAATTTTGCCTGTAGATTTATTCATTATACCATAGTCTATATAAGATTAACAAGGGATAAAAAACCGGAAAGGAATATCCAATAAAATCAGTAGGATATTCCTTGCATATTTTTTACAGGTGTTATATAGTGAAAAATGCGGATAAATATGTAAAAGCCGGCAAAGAAAAGGGGAATCCGGGAAATGGAAAAGGTAAAAACTTTCCTGGCAGATATATCTGATCTGCTTAATGAGAAAAATTATCAAAAAATTTATGAAAAAGTTCCGGCGTTCCGACAGGAAAAAGCAGACCGGCTGAAGCACAGGGAGGATCAGGCTCAAAGCGTGGGTGCATGGTATCTTTGGATGAAGATACAGGAGAGACACAAGATACCGCAAGATGCAGGGCAGTCCTTTAATTTATCACATTCTGGGAAATATGTTCTGTGCAGCGCAGGCGTATCCGGAGAGAGGGTAGGCTGCGACATCGAATGCATGCGGAAATATCATGAAAGGCTGGCAGAAAAATATTTTTGTTCTTCTGAATATGAGAGAATCCGGAATGCAGATGAAGCAGAGCGGACGGAAATGTTTTACCGCTACTGGGTTTTAAAAGAAAGCTTTTTAAAAGCGACGCGCAAAGGTCTTGTGATGGGATTGAATACCAGCGAGATCCAGATTCCGAAGCAGGGAGATCCGTTTTTTTTAAGGCAGCCGGAAGAGATCCGGGAAGCTTATTATTTAAAAGAATATCAGACAGATGGAGCAAGGATTGCGGTGTGCTCAACGAATCCAAATTTTGACGAAAATATTTTGGATATGACAGATATTTACAAAAGAGAAATGATTGTGGAACTTAAAGATTGAAAATAAGCCAATGAAACAAGAAGTGGATTGGTTAAGAGTTTACAGGTATTTTATGAGAGAAGAAGGAGAAGAAGATGCTTACACAATTTTCGAGAACAGAACTGCTTCTTGGCAAAGAGGCGATGGATAAACTGAAGCGGCTCGCCGAGATGGACTTGCATTCCATCGAGCAGCCTATCCGTGCCGGGCAGTTGGAAGAAATGGCACACCTTGCGGCAGAGTCACCCCTTCCCATCGCTCTCGACGAGGAACTGATCGGCTGTAACGCCCCGGACGAGAAACGGCGGTTGTTGGAAACTATCCATCCCCAATACATTATATTAAAGCCTTCCCTCCACGGAGGTATCTCCGGATGTACGGAATGGATTCACTTAGCGGAAGCTATCTTAGGGAGTACCCCTGAACAACCTAAATGGTGGGTCACCTCCGCTCTGGAATCGCAAATCGGACTGAACGCTATCGCCCAATGGTGTGCCACGCTAGGTAACCCGCTACCGCAAGGTCTGGGAACCGGCGAGATTTTCAAGGACGATAAACATAAGTTGATCCAACGAAAAGGAGACACCATCTGGTTCTCCAACGACCTTTGACCTATGCCGATACAAGATGATTTACAAGCATTCTTAGCTGAATGGCACGATCCCTCCCCTTTTCTGGAAGTCCAGACCTCTGGCTCCACCGGTACGCCCAAGCGGATGCGAGTACGCAAGGACCGGATGCTGAACAGCGCCCGGCTTACCTGCGATTATCTGGGGCTTAAGAAGGGCGACAAGGCCTTGTTATGTATGCCCCTACGCTATATAGCCGGAAAGATGATGGTGGTCCGCTCCCTATACGCCGGACTGGATCTGGAGGTGTGCGAACCCTCCGGACACCCGTTGGCGGATTGGG
>OLGH01003655.1_pt1 | contig 10280 bp, 8 predicted proteins | sample 1604851 | NCBI WGS metagenome assembly OLGH01 (sample SAMEA3888894, study PRJEB22519) | human gut metagenome | biome: human gut; feature: human-associated habitat; material: faeces | place: Denmark | collected 2010
AGGGCAAGCATAGACGTTACGCTGTTTTTATAGGTGGAGGCAATAATATGCAGGTTTTGTATGAGGAGATGGAGAATTCCCTGGCGTCTTCGCTGTATGAGGTTGTGGGCTATTTTGATATAAAACCGAATGATGCCCTTTCGTCGCAATGCGCTTATCTAGGTAATCCTGACGGTTTTTCAGATTTTATGTCCGCACACCCGGATATCAAGCATGTTTTTTGTTCTTTGTCGATGGAGGAGGGGCGCTATAATTTTTCTATTATGAATCATTGTGAAAACCATTTGCTTTATTTTCATGGCGTTCCTAATGTATGTAAAGGTTTTCCTCGTCGTATTTGGCACAGTATGGTTGGCAATATGCCTATTTTGAATCTGCGTTATGAGCCTTTGGGTAAGATGGAGAATCGTATATTGAAGCGGATATTTGATGTTGTTTTCTCCGGTCTTTTTCTGGTTACTGTTTTTCCCTTTATTTATCTCATAGTTGGAAGTATTATAAAGTTGACTTCTCCCGGTCCTGTATTCTTTAAGCAAATGCGTACGGGTTTGAACGGTGTGGATTTTGTGTGTTATAAATTCCGTTCTATGAAAGTGAATGATGAAGCTGACAGTAAACAGGCTACGGCTGATGATCCCCGTAAAACTCGTTTTGGGAACTTCCTTCGCTGTTCTAATATTGACGAACTTCCTCAGTTTATCAATGTCTTTAAGGGTGATATGTCGATAGTTGGTCCCCGTCCACATATGTTGGCCCATACGGAGACTTATGCCCGTTTGATTGATAAATATATGGTGCGGCATTTTATAAAACCTGGGGTGACCGGTTGGGCTCAAACGCATGGTTTCCGTGGTGAAACGAGGGAACTTTCACAGATGGAAGGACGTGTTAGAGCTGATATTTGGTATATGGAGCACTGGACATTGGTGCTTGACATATATATCATTTATAAAACTGTGGCGAATGTGATTGTGGGGGAGAAGAATGCGTATTGAGTCAAAATGAAGAATGTGCAAATATCTTGTCTTTGCAGTTGTAAATAGAGAAATAAGCATTTTGTTTAATTGCTTTTGTTCTTTATTTTGATTGTACTATACTAGTTGTAAGGTTAGTTGCCAAACTAGGCATTTGTGTGATAAAAATATAAGGGGGATTAGAAGTTTGACAACAAAAAATGGTAAAGTGAAATCAAATGAAGGTGTTTAAAAGTTTAATAATTAGCGCTCTTTCTTATATTATTTTCTACTAAAGTATAGTATAAAAGACCAATGATGGTCTAATTAATGTTTTAATAAATTGGATTTTAAATGATAAAATCAGTTTTTTAACATCCAATGATTATATTATTAGGTGAAAATAAAACTGTTGAATACTAATTTTTTATTGTAAATGAACTTGCTTGTTATAAAAAATAGAATAAATGATTATTTGAATAGGGGAGATGAACGAAACATAATTGCAAAGAAGAATATAATAGCTTCTTTTGTGATAAAAATGGTAGGTATTGTTATTTCTTTGATCATGGTTCCTATGACTATTAATTATGTATCTCCAACACAGTATGGTTTATGGTTGACTATCAGTTCTATTGTTACATGGATAAGTTATTTTGATTTTGGTTTTGCTCATGGATTTAGAAATCGTTTTACGGAGGCAATTGCCTTAAATAATAGAGTTTTAGCAAAACAGTATGTTAGTACAACTTATGCAGTTTTGTCGATTATGTTTACCGTAATAGCCTTGATTGTTTTATTTGTTAATTATTTTTTAGATTGGAGTACGTTACTTAATGTTAGTCAGGACTATGGTAATGAATTACATTCTGTTTTTGCATTATTAACTGTGATACTTTGTTTGAATATGGTTGCAGGAATTCTTACAACTATGTTGACAGCTGATCAAAGGCCGGCTTACTCGGCTTTGTTTATTGTTATTGGACAATTTTTATCTTTAATTGTAATTTATATTTTGACAAAAATAACGGTTGGGCGACTTTTGTATCTAGCCTTTGCTTTATCTGGTATTCCATTATTGGTATTGGTCGTTGCTTCTTTTATTATTTTTTCTTCAAAGAGATATTTTGATATTGCTCCAAGTCTTAAAAAGGTCAGGTTTGATTTAACAAAAAAAATAGTAGGATTAGGTGGGCAGTTTTTTTTAATTATGATATGTATGTTGTTTATCTTTCAGATAGTTAATATAATTATTGTGCGTATTTGTGGACCTGATGAAGTAACAAAATACAATGTTGCATATAAATATTTTAATATTCTAAATATGGCTATGATGATTATTATAACTCCTTTTTGGTCTGCATGTACTGATGCCTATACTAAAAAAGATTACTTGTGGATGAATAATATCATAAAAAAATTAGAGAAGATTTGGAGGATAAGTATTTATGCTTTGATAATGATGATTGTTGTATCTAATATTTTTTATAAAATATGGCTTGGGAATAGTGTTCAAATACCATTATCATTATCTATAATGGTTGGTGTATATATACTGGTACAAAATTTATGTGGAATGTATATATATTTAATAAATGGAACAAGTAGGGTTCGATTACAGTTAATAATCTACTTATTTTCTGTTTTCATTTCTGGACCAGCGATGTATATGCTATGTGCAACATTTGGTACAGCTGTTATGCTGGTGGTGCCTATTGTTATATCTTTAGTTCAAGCATTGGTGGCTAAAAAACAGTTATCTAAGATTATTGATAGAACAGCTTCTGGTATTTGGCTCAAATAATAAGTTAACTAATTTACTTGTATGAAACGCGTATTATTACTGACAGCATGTATTAATTGTGATGGCATGCCATTTACTAATTTAAATAATGCTGAAACTAGAAAAAGACAGTATATTGATGCTTTGACTTTTTATTTAAGATATACATCTGAAAATATTGTATTTGTAGAAAATTCAGGGACGGATATTTCATCTTTGTTTAAAGGATATCAGGATAGGATTGAATTTTTGTGTTTTAATGGAAACTCTTTTTTTGACAAAAGAAAAGGAAAAGGGTATGGTGAAGCGCTTATATTAGAATATGCTATGGCTAATTCAAATTTTATTACTAGTGATACTTTGATTTTTAAATTAACAGGTCGATTACAATTGATAAATATTAATAGATTGTTGAAGTATGTTGATAAATTTGAAAGAACTTCTGTTTATATTGCTCCTCCACAAAACTGTTCTGTAGATTCACGTTGCTTTATTTCTAACAAAGCTTATTTAGAAAATATATTTTTGAAAAAGAAACATTTTATTAATGATTCAAAAGGGTATTACTTTGAACATTTATTGTTTGATACTTTAAATGATAATATTGATTCAATTAGAGTCCATAAAATTCCTTTTTTCTTGCATTGGGAAGGAATTTCTGCAAGTTTAGGTGATAAAATAAGGAAACCAAAATTTAGGTATTGGTCTGATATAAAAGTATTGTATAATTGTGTAGTATCGAAATTATAAAAATGAAAAAATATTTATTTATGTACACTCCATTTGGGGGACATGTTTTAGAGTATTTTATGCATATATACAAATACGCATTATTAGATAGAGAGAATCTTTATTATTTCATCTTTTCGCAGGATTTTAAAAGATATATTGATAATGAACATGTGATTTCAAAGGATAATACAATAATTCAATATTTGGTTGATGAGGAGTATGAAACTTTGCGACACTCTAGTAGATTTATTCAATCATATTATTTGAATAAATTATTGAATGATAAGATACAAAGTTATAATATCACAGATGTAATAATGTGCTCTTATGATCGATTTGATCCTTTATTTGCTTTTATGACAGTAAAGGGAGTTTCTTATATCGGAATATATTATTATATATATCTGTATGATTGGGCTAAATTATCCATCAAACAGAAAGTGTTAAAGTCGGTTATATATTGGAGAATGGCACATAATAAGTCAATAAAAAGAATATGTATTTGTAATGATTCATCCTCTGCTATATTTTTTAATCTTAAATATTCAACAAGTAAATTTGTTGCTATTTCGGATCCTTATATTCCTATAACTAGTTCATTATTAGATTTTAGAAAATCTAATGATATAAAGTTAGACACTATAGTCTTTTCTCATATAGGTGTGTTATCTGAAAGAAAGGGAACACTTAATATATTGAAAGCAATTTCGAAACTTCATGGCGTAGATGAAAAGAAATACGTTTTTGTTTTTGCCGGAAAAATAGAATTAGATATAAGAGAAGAATTTTATAAATTAGCAAGTTTATGTAGTAAGAGGTTTCGGCTAATAATAAAAGATTGTTTTTGTTCATATGAGGAAATTGCTGCTATATGTAAATCATCAAATGTTCTTTTAATTCCGTATTTGAATACTTCGCAAAGTAGTGGCATTCTGGGATATGCTGCGCAGTTTAATGTTCCTGTTTTTTCTTCTAGTTCGAAAATGTTGGGTAAAATCGTAAAAAAGTTTAGATTGGGATACGTAAAAGACGATGTGACACCTTCTGGAATCTTAGCTTTTTTAGAATCTTATTGCCAAAATGATCCTATGTTAATTGACGGTGAAAGTTATCTTAGGATAAATAGAGTTGAATCTTTTTTAGATACATTGTTAAAAGAATAATTAAAATTATGAATATTGCATTTTTATTACATCTGTGGCCTGTTTATGGTGGAGGTGAGACTGTGACTATTAGCTTAGCTAATGAAATGGTAAAACGAGGACATTCTATTACTATTTTTTATTTCAAAGATTCTAATGCTGGAGGGGCAGGTTATATAAATTCTTCTATTAAAGCGGTAAAGATATCAAATATAGAATGTGATGAATATCATTATAATAGTAATGATAGTATTAAAATCGCTATTTTTTTTAAAACATTTTATCAGATAGATAGCTTTGATTTCTTAATTAATCAATGGTGGCCTGTTGTGTTTTTATCTCCATTGAGAGATATTCTTAAGGCAAAAATAGTTTCAGTTCATCATACAGCTCTTTACACTCGTAGTTTGATAGAAGGATTCTATTTAAAATCTATTTTAAAGCGTATTTTTCTGCCTATATATCGTTTACATGAAAAGGAAAGACAATTATCTGTTATTGATAATCTGTTGATTTTTAGTGATAAGGTTTTATTTCTTTCGCCATTGTTTCAAAATCAATATATGCAATTGCGAAAGCCAAAATCGATAGAAAAAATAGACTGGTGCTATAATCCTTTGACTTTTAATGATTTTATTTCTGCCAAAGAATATGGTGAGAAAAAAAAAGAGGTATTATTTGTTGGACGATTATTGGAATCGAATAAAAAGATATTGAAATTATTAACTATATGGAAAATTATTCAATTAGATAAAGAATTAAGTGATTGGTCATTATTTATTGTAGGAGAGGGGAAAGATAAACTTTTCTATATTAACTTTGTCAATGTAAACAATATACCTAATGTACATTTTGAAGGACAGCAGTATCCTGTACCTTATTATAGGCGCGCTTCTATTTTTGCTATGACATCTGCCTTTGAAGGCTTCCCAATGTCAATTATTGAAGCTCAACAAAATGGTGTAGTTCCTATTGTTATGAATTCTTTTTTGTCTGTTCATGATACAATTGATAATGATATAAATGGCATATTAATTCCTTATGGTAATATCACGATGTTTGCAAACTCTTTAAAATCCTTGATGAAAGACGATTTGAGAAGAAATCGTTTAGCACTAAAAGGATTGGATACTTGTAAGCGTTTTAAAATTGAAACTGTGGTTGATAGGTGGGAGAATATACTAAGAGAGATGAACTAAAATGAAAATATTATTATATCTATATATAATAATTAGTGTGTATTTGTTATTTAAATACTCTAAATCAAAGACCTTGTATATTTTTTCTCCGTATATTATAATCCATTTGAGTTTTGTTTTTAATGATATTGTTCCATTTTTACTTCTTTATCCGGATATACCAGAGAATTTGCAATACACAACATTTACGGCAACAATAATAAATCTTTTGTTTTTGTATGTTTTTCGAAAACAATTATTGATACAAACGAATTTAGATATTCCTTCTTTTTCTATAAAGTTAAATAAAAAGAGAAAGATTATAATTTGTTGTTTTGCATTGCTTCTCTTTTGTGCAGGGATAATGTCTGGGGTTTTAACAAATTTGTTGAAAGGTAACGATATTGAAGATTTGAGAAGAACTAGTGAGATAGGACTTGGAGTTATTAGGGATATACCTATGTTGGGAATACAAATTGTTATGCTTGTTCTTTTTCTTCAAAAATCATGGAACTTTTATAGATCTATAGCTTTTTATTCTTTTTGTTTAGGAGCTTTTTTATTTTTAACAACGGGCAATAAAGGAGGAGTTCTAGTAGGTACCACATTATTTTTTTTATTTTTTCATTTTAAGAAAAGAGGATTTAAGTGGTATGAATACATTGCATACTATTTGGCAATTCCATTGGCTGCTGGAACATTACAGGGGATTAGAGGGGGCGATCTTACTCTTATAGCATCTCATATCGCTGTATTTTTCTCGTATCCTATTGTGCTTTATCAAGCTAATTCGATTCCTATAATGAATTCCGTTGGAACAGAAAGTATTTTTTGGGGTGAGGAGTATTATGTTGGATTAGTAAAAATAATACCTCGCTTTTTATGGCCAGATAAGCCTCTTGCTTTTGATTATAAACTAAAGGAATTGGTGGGATATGATTTTGATGGAGGAGGAATTTATACTACTTTGAGTAATGATTTATATATAAATTTTGGATATAGTTATTTTATATTTTACATCTTATGGTTATTGTTCGTTCATTATATATATGGAATAATTATAGATAGTAAAAGAAACTATTATAGCCGTATCATCGCTCTATTTATTATCCTCATGGGAGGTATTGCATCTACTATTGGATCATGTGAAATTTTACTATTATTTCTATTCTTTATGATGTTATATTATTCGAGAATTAAAACTTTATAAGCTAAAATGAAGAAAATACTATTAATTGCTTCTGAATATGCGCCAGGTATGCTTTCTTTTGCATCATCTATTATAAATAGATTGTCGGAGAGTGGTGAGTTTGATATTTATGCAATTGTTGTATCAAAAGGAAAATTTAAATATGAATCTTTACTCTGTGAAAAAGCGAAAAAGAAAACAATATTTGTAGAAGCACCTACTAATAGTTTATTAGAAAAAATCTTTTTTAAAATTTGGCCATGTAAATTAATCTCTGATATTAATAGAATGATAAGAGATAATCATATTGATTGTATTCATTTTTTAACGATAGATTTCATTTTGACTTTGTTTATTTACTTAAAATTAAGAAAAAATGAGAATATATATTATACAATTCATGATTTGTGGCCCCATGAGGGAGAACGTAAAAATTTAGTAAGGGTTTTGATAAATTGTTGTATAAATTGGGGTGCAAAAATAAATATGAAAATAATTCCTAATTTAACGACTTCTTCTCGAATACAATATATGGCTCTTAAAAAAAGATATCCTAGTAAAAAAATAATTTTAACTTGCTTTCCAACTCTTGTTACATCACAAATCGTGTGTGGTGAGAGCGAGGTCAGAGAGTTGAATGGAATTACAAAATATATTCTTTTTTTTGGTTCTGTGGATAAATATAAAGGGATAGATTTACTATTGAGTGCATATAGACTTCTTGACGATAAGAATTATTTTTTGGTTGTGGCTGGAAAAGGTGTTCAATATTTTGATACAAATCTTCAAAAAGGTGAAGTTAGAATAAATAGATTTATAGAAGATAGTGAATTGAAATATTTATATGAAAATGCAGCAATGGTAGTTTATCCTTATCGATCGGCTACTATGTCGGGAGTTTTATCATTAGCGTATTATTTCAAAAAAAAGCTTTTAGTATCAGATATTCCTTTTTTTGTTGATAATGTAAGTTTGCAAACATCTCTTTTTCAGGCAGGAAATATATACGACTTGAGTGAAAAAATGAGAACTAAATTGAGAGAATCACCCGACACAGAAGATGGTGATTATTATGAAAAATTATATTCGACTGACGCTTTAATTATTGGATATAAACGTTTATATGATAAGTATTGATCTTTTTTAGAGATATTCAAAACGGAAGTAGCATTTATCAACTATGTTTATTAGTAATCTTTGTTTAATTGATTCTTATGAAAATTTTATTAGCGAATAAATTTTACTATCGTCGGGGTGGTGATTGCATATATATGCTTAATCTTGAACAGCTGCTTAAGACCCATGGGCACGATGTGGCAGTGTTTGCAATGGATTATCCGGAGAATATTGAGACTGAGTGGAAACGGTATTTTCCTAATGAAATAAAGTTTACTTCCGGAGTAGGTATGCTCGAAACTTTTATGCGTATGTTTGGTTTAGGTGAAGTGAAGAGGAAATTTAATTCTTTACTCAATGATTTCAAGCCGGATGTGGTACACCTGAATAATATTCATACACAATTATCACCAGTGATAGCTCGTTTGGCTCATGAACGAAGAATTAAAGTTATTTGGACGTTGCATGATTACAAACTGCTTTGTCCAAGGTATGATTGCCTTCGTTATGGGAATAAAGTATGTGAGGAGTGCTTTGCTGATAAACATAAAGTATTGGAATATAAATGTATGAAAAACTCCAAATTGGCAAGTATGCTTGCATATAAAGAGGCGGTGAAATGGAGTTGTGAAAAGTTGGAAAGCTACACGGATGTATTTATTTGTCCAAGTCAGTTTATGTACAATAAAATGGCTCAAGGTGGATTCGAGAGAAAAAAGATGTATACTCTTTGTAATTTTATTGATATTGAAAGGACTAAGAGAGACTCTTATGATAAAGAAGACTACTATTGCTTCATAGGAAGGTTATCTTTTGAGAAAGGAATCGAAACATTGATAGAGGCTGCCCGGACTCTTCCTTATCATCTGAAAATTATAGGTGGTGGTCCACTGGCAGATATTTTAAAAGAAAAAGCAAAAGGGGCAAATATTGAATTTACAGGTTATAAAGAATGGCCTGAAATAAAGGAAATAGTGGGTAAAGCACGTTTTAGTGTAGTTCCATCAGAGTGGTATGAAAATAATCCTCTAAGTGTGATTGAGGCTCAATGTCTGGGTACTCCAGTTTTAGGAGCTAATATTGGTGGTATCCCTGAATTGATAAAAGAAGGAATAAATGGAATGTGTTTTGAAAGTCGCAATATTATGGATTTGAAGAATAAAATAGAAAAGATGTTTATATTAAATGTGGATTATAAACAACTAGCAAAAAGTTCTCAGATACGTTATTCATCTGAGAAATATTACAATGAATTATTAGAGCTGTATCAACAATGAATGTAGGAAAAGAAGCTAAAATATATTGGATATCAATTTTGCAGGGCTGGAGTATGCTCTTAGTAGTCATAGGACATGTTACGCTAACCAATATATTCGAGAATCCGGCAACTCCTATTAGTGCAGAAGTTGAACGAATCATCTACGGGTTTCATATGCCTTTATTTATGTTTATATCAGGAGGTTTATTATATTATACAAAAATCAGAAAAGATAAAAAATACGTAGTTACTATTAGAGATAAGGCCAAGAGGTTATTGATTCCTTTCATCTTTTTCACATTAGTTACTTTTGTTCTGAAGTACATATTTAATCCGTTGATGAAAAGACCAGTCGAATTGTCTTTCAAACAAATAATCAATAGTGTGCTTTATCCAGTTTCAAATCCTTTAGGGGAAATGTGGTTTATAATAACTCTTTTTATAATATTTCTTTTTTATCCTGTTTTTAAATGGTCATTGTAGTGGAATAAATGTATAGTAAGTGTGTGGATAACTACATTATTATTGAATCTGTTTTTTCCTAAAGATATAGAGATTCTTTGTTTTTCGCAAGTAGCTTATTATTTGGTTTATTTTTATTCGGGGCTACTCTTTTTTTAGTTTGATGCCTATAAATATGCCGATACAAAATGCTTTTTTGTAGTTTCTCTTATGTTTTTTATCCTTTTTAATATACTTGTACTTCCTGCCATTTTCTTAACTTTTACAGGGATAGCTTTCTCTGTTGCTTTATGTTTACTCTTATCCCATTATTGGACTCGCCTCTTTTCAAGTTTCAGGGATTATACTTTTCTGATTTTTTTAATGGGTCTGTTTTTTCAAAAGGGAATAAGATTTCTATATGCAAAATTAGATAACCCTTAATTCCGCAACACTATAGTTTAACATTATTTATAAGTGCCTGAGCA
>OLGH01003657.1_pt1 | contig 10277 bp, 9 predicted proteins | sample 1604851 | NCBI WGS metagenome assembly OLGH01 (sample SAMEA3888894, study PRJEB22519) | human gut metagenome | biome: human gut; feature: human-associated habitat; material: faeces | place: Denmark | collected 2010
TATCAATGCGCTTCTTAAGCTGTTCTCCTGTGTCTCCGGCTTCTTCTGCTTCCTTTAACGTATTTAAGAGGTCCTGCTGTTGGTCTGCCAGGATCCCGGCTACAGCCTCCTCCAGATCGTTAATGGCACCCACCGTCCCGTCCGGATCGGCATATCCTTCTGTCTTCAGTGTCTTCTTCAGGTCTTCGTCCTTCTTGGCGATATACCTGTCAATGGCAGCCACAATTTCATCAGCATTACGGATCAGTGCTTTCGCAATCTTCTGATAATCATACATCAGCACCACCGTCCACTTCGTAATCACCAAGAGCTTTTCTTATGGATTTCAATACTTCGATAACCTCCGTATTCTCCCCAATACTCTCAGCCTTCTGTATCTGATCATCCAACTGTAACATTTCATCGTCTGTAACGGCTTTAATCTTGGTCTGAGGCTTTGTATTTTGACCTACGGCAGGCTCTTCATCCGTTTTCGTATTAACAGACGGCTGTTGCAATAAACTGTTCTGTTGAGCCTGTGTGAGTGCCTTCTGATAAGCAAGCGGGATATCTCCCCATTTTCCGGCATACGGCTCTTCATTGTCCAGCCCCAGGGTCTTATAGGTCAGTTCCTTGGCAACATTAGGGGTAAGACCGCCTGCACGCTCCGTTACATTCAGGATCTTCTGAACATCGTCCGGATCCGTTACATCCGGTTCCATGAGGTATGCTTCCACATGACGGAAACGATATCCATTCAGCAGCCTTTTATTGATTATCCATCCAAGGGATTCTCGCTCCGGCTGGAATACCTGTTTTTCTGTCACCTCTATGCAGGCTTGCGATGTTGACCTGTTGAAATCCTTGGTGTATCCCACATAGAGATCCGGGAGCAGGAATGCAGACTGCGTTTTCTTTCTGCCGTTCTCCTGATACTCCTGGAATAATTCATCTTTCTGAAGGATGCTTGCAAGATCTTTGACCTCGACATTGGGCTGTTTGTCTTCGTCCATTGCCGTGCCGCTTTCCAGTGTGTCTGTTTCCAGCACAAGGAACGAATGCTGTCCGGATTCGCCCTCGATGTCATTCACATATCTTTGTAGCTTTTCATACGATTCATCCGACAGCGTGCCGCCCTTTATCAGGATCATCAGCGGTGTGTGCCGCCCTTTGCGGAAATAGTTGTTGTTCAGGATCTCCGCTCTGCGGTTTCCGTCGATGGTAAGTACCTGCCCTATCCAACGTACCTCTCCGTATGGAGCATCCCCCAACGGGAAATCGAGGATCTCATTGGCTATGTCATCAGGTGAAATCGGTTCTTCTCCTTTTTCCAAGTATTCACCATTCTTTTTATTCATGATTCTGGGATCGCCAAATTCCTTAAAGTACACCGTCTTCCCACCGACGATCTGTCGAAATTTACGGAATTTCTTCTTCCTCTTTACCGACTCTCCCTTATGGAAAAACTCCACTTCGATGTACGGTTGTAACGGACAGGTCATGTCTATTGATGGTGTATCCTTGATGTACTCCAGTTGCACCACATTTCCCATCGTGTCACGAATCACCTCCGTGTATGCAATTCCATAGGTTTCTCTGGCGGTTATGATCTTCTCGAAGATCTCTTTTGCCATGCACTCCATATTCAGAAGTTCCAGTATTCCTTCCAGTTTGGACCATTCGTCTTTCATTTCTGGCGTTTCTTCGTCGCAGTCACAGGCATATCTCACTCCGATACCGAATCCTGCAATATTGTTTTTGTATGCCCTGATGCACTGCGGCAGGATCGTGGAATTGGATACCAGTGCCTTTAAGCCATGCATATCAATCGGGTGCACAATCCAGTCGGAGGCATTGACCTGTTCCTCTATGTGCAGCTGCTCTGACTTATCCGATTTTTCAATCGGTTTTCTGTCATCATAAAATACGGTATACGGTTCCATGTCTCCCTGCTGTTTTATCACACGTACTCCCATGCCAGTAGGCTTTTTCTTACTTGCTTCCATTTTTTCCATTTCCTCCTTTCTTCTTCATTGGCAGGCATACCAGCAATATGCAGTCCGCTTCATCCGGAGACGTAAGTCCTCTTTCCTTCATCTCCTTTTTGCTTTCCACTTTCTGTTTGCCATTGCTTGTAAAATAATACTTCCGGCATGACAGCTGACCTATGAGGTCGTTATCATTCGGAAGTATGATCTCCGGTTTATGTGGTTGTCCATTTTCGTCTATCGGAGATATCAGATCCTTTACTACTCCCATCATGAATGTAGTAGTGTCATCATAGTACTTGTGCTTGATCTTCTGACCAAAATTGACCGGAACGATCTGCAGCTTCTGGAACAGCTCCGGTTGGGTTCGTTTGTAGCTCTTTAGCTGATCCACAACACCACCGCCGACTCCGCCATCATCCACCTTGGCATAGATCACATCGTGGTACTTAAACCTAGTGCTCAACTGCAGAAACAGTTTCGCTACATTGCTGGCAGTCCAGTTTGTGTCCTGCCCGTTGTATTTTTTATAAATCTCTACCTTTTCATTCACCCTGTACCCGATACAGGTCTTATCATCACCGAAGCGGGCTACATCGCACCCGATCTCGATCTGCGTAACCTTGCTTACATCTGTCTCCAACAGTTTCCCTGTATTATCCCGGCAAACTCCCATTGCCAGTGCAGTGTCATCAGACAATTCCGTAGCAACGCTGCTCTCCAGCCACGCTATCGGAATCATGGTGTCATCTTCATTTTCCGGGAACTCGCCATATACACGGACACGAACCACATTGCTGTTCTCGCCGTATTTACGCTTCATGGCTGCGATATTCTCTTTGTTGGTACGCTTGCTGTTCTCGGAGTTCACTGTATGGCACTTATAGAGCGCACGGTCTGTCGTATGGCTGTCATAGAATGTCCCGGAAGTCTTTGTCGGGTTACCCATAAGCAGGAGCTTATTGTTCTCTCCGGCCAAAGTACCGGTGATGGCTTCCATGATCGGATCTGCAACACCGGAAGCCTCGTCCACGATAAACAGCATATTGTCCTCGTGGAAGCCTTGCATATTCTCCGGCTTCGTAGCGGTCCTGGCTACCGCAAACCACCGCTTTTCATAGCCGATCATATAAACATAGGTCTTCGTCCATTTAAGGAGCATGGGGAGCAGTGGGGAGTTGTTCATCCACTTATCGACCTCGGACCACAGTACATCATGCAGCTGTTGCTTTGTTGGAGCCGTTGCAACGATTCTCGGATATGGGAAACATACTATAAACCACAAAAGCAATGATGCCTCGAGACCCGTCTTTCCGACACCCTGCCCGGATTTTACAGACACCCTCGGATAATCCCTAAGATCTCTGGCTACCTCGATCTGCCAGTCATCCGGTTCGAATGACAGTACTTCACGCATAAACAGAACAGGATCCGCTTTCCACAGCGGAATACTTTCGTCGAGGAAAGCTCCCAGCCAGTTATCAACATCCATTGCCATTCCTCCTCTGCTCCAATACTCTCTGTGTCCATTCCCGTACCACTTCGTTGCCCTTGCTGTCTCCGTCCAACTTGCGGTTCTCCAGATGCAGCTTCGCCAGAGCTTCTATTGCTTTGGTTTTCTTCGACTGCACATTCGACAATTCTGATTCCAACCTCGCAATGATCTGGTCTTTGTTCTCTGTCTGAGTAAAAGTGGAATACTCGTTTCCCGGAAGTCTCTCTCCTGCTTTGACTTTCTCGGAGATTCTTCTGGCATATTCCGCTTTGTCCTCGTCGCTATCAAATGCCCTTTTTCTCTCGGAACGCTGATTGAACGACAGGGCAACAGGACTGTCACTATTCCTGTACTTGTTGATCGCTGTCATGATTCTACGCTCACGCACGGAAAAGAGTTGTATCTGCTCTATAAGCAGTAACTCTTCATCCTTTGGCATATCCTCAATGAGTGCACGTTCCTCTTCGCTCAGGGTATCCCAGTACACCGCAGAATACCCTCCATGCTTGGTGGTATCCGGAGGCGGCACAGGGTTATGATGCCCCTTCGCATTTTTGTTTCCCTTGGGTGCGCCCGCTCTCTTCTTTTTAGGTGGAACGCTCCCTTTATCGCAAGTGGAACGCTCCACTTGTTTTTTTTTGCCTTTTTCGGCACCGGAGGGGTGCAATTTCTCCTCCCATTTATCCATGGACTTCCACTTTCGTATCTTGTTCGGCGGCAGCTTCAATTTTTCAGCAATATCAACAAGCTTCGCATTTCCATTACTGTCCAGAAACATCTTCTCCGCCTGCCTGCGTTCCTCGCTTCTCTTGTCCGCATCTGGACCTCTCGGTGTCGGCATTGTACCTCCCTCCTTGCTTGATTATTCCCGTCCGTGTGGACGCATTAAAGGGGAGAACGTTGCCGTCTCCCCTTTTCATACGAATATTGCACGATACTTCATTAAATCTTCGTGATATATTCTGCTTTTGAGTAACTTTCCCGACCTTTGACCATCATTCGCAGAAAGTCCTCTTTCGTGAAATCAGATAACCGGAAGATCTCCTCCGGTTTCATTCCCAACTGTTTGCCGATTTCCTCCACGCCTTTGCCCTCTGCCATAAGATCCTTCACAATGGCTTTCATGGGCTCCAGCAGGTGAGTACCTCTTGCACGGTTATGTGTCACGGTACCGTAGATATTACCGGCTTTGTCCTTGTGATCCACGATAACCACAAGAACCTTTCCTCCCAAACGCTCGTAGAGTGTCCTGCGATCCGTCTCGGAAGGTGGAACATATTTCCAATCAGGACCTGCAACAGTCCATCTGTGGAATCCATCAATAATCGTATAATCCGGTCTTGCTACAATCGGGAGCGTCCAGCCGTTCGTGAAGATCGACTGTGTAAGGAGCTCCAGGTTCTGTTTGGATACCTTGTTCGGGTTATAGTCGTTCGGCTTTAGCATATCTCGATCAACCCATTGAAGGGTGGATGCCGGAATCATGAGCTTATCCATGTTTCTTTGCCTCCTCCCTTTTAGCCTCAGTGATATACCGGCCATATATTCTCTGGTACAGGGCTCTGTAGGTTCTCAGCTTCGGATCGCCGGATATCAGCCCCTCGTATATTGCTTTGAAATCTTTCTCATTTGCTATGGCAGACACCTGTAAGAAGAAATTGCGGTATCTTGTAGCCACGTAACGTTTATGCTCCGTGGTAAAGTAGATATCCATGTTGTTGAACATTTCAATCAGCTCTGCTTTGTAGTCCTTCTTTTTCTCCTCTGCTTCATTAGCCCTACGGGATGCTGAATTTCTTCCGAACATCTCGCTGTCCCAGTACAGCGCAGCGAGATATGCGTTAGGCTCCCTGCGTATTACCCGTTCCATAAGATCCGGATAATACTCATTCATCTTTACAAGGCTTCTGGCGGTGTCCACGGAAAAGAACTGCGATACTCTCAGCTGTCCTTTTCTGGTACCGGCCTGCCATAAGAACAGGTAAATCTCCGGAATGTCAACGTGCTCGTTCAGCAGATAGAGCCATACATCGTTGTTGGTCCAGTCATATATCGGAAATACCTGATGTTTATTCGTCATGGTCTTTCCGGCTCTTATCATGGATGCAATGTTCTGTAACCTCTGTATGGATTCTGCCGTGCGGATTCCTGTTATCGTGATTCCACTCTGGCATGTCCTGGGGAGGAAATCCTGGTACGCATCCACCCTCGGTCTGAGAAGCGGATGGTTTCTGATTGCGAATGCCGGTGGGCGTCTTACCCATACATCCTCTTTTGTACGATCCCAGCAGATAAAGGTTTCATCGTTCGACAGTTCATTGAAGCAGTTGTAATGCTTTACTTCCAGACAGAACCATTCAAATTTCGCACCCATAAGGAGAAATCTCTTTCTCCACTTCTTCACGGTATCTTCTATACACGGGAAGATTGCCTCCTCGTCTATGAACTGCACCGTAAGCTGTGCGGGATTGATTTTTCCTCTCTGCACCAGATTGTAAATCAGCTGCGCCATACATAGGCTGTCCTTGCCGCCGGAGAATGACATATACACCGGCAGACCATTGTTGAATACATTTATGATCCTTATCTCAGCAGCTTTTATCACATTGATACTGGATTCCCGCCTTTTTACAGCCATATCTTTTCCCCACATTTCGGGCAGATAACGAACTGCTTTACTTCTGCCGTCTCCTCCTCAGCTGTATCCCTGTCTGTGACCGGTCCTGCCGGTTCTGCCGGTGCTGCTGTTGTACCTTGTGTTTCCGTCTTTATCTCGTGTGTCTGTCCACTCTCACCTCTGTTTCGTATGGCAGCGATCTCTTCTTCGTCCAGCGTGCCATATTCGGACAGCTTCTCTGTCACGTCTTCTGCATCAGCTATCATCTGCTGCAAAATCTCTGAATCATATCCGGGAATATCCAGATCATCCTGAAGATCTTCCAGAAACGCATTCAGCGTATCCAGATTTTCGATCCCCAGTGAGAAGATCTTATTATCTGCGATCATCAGTTTCTTTTTCTGATTTTCCGTCAGATCTGTGTACTGGTACACCAGTGCTTCCTCATAATCGAGACGGAGCAATGTCTCGTATAATCCGTTGCCGGCCAGGATCACATTGTTTTCATCTACCACAATGGGTCTGATCTGCCCAAACATCTTCACGCTCCGCTCAAACTCTCTAAGCTGTTGCTCTGTATGGATGCGGATATTCTTTTCCGGTCTTACCAGGTCGGTAAGTTTCATGTAAATGCTGTTCATAGTATTTTCCTCCAAAATATTCTTCTGAAGGAGAATGACATATGCGCCATCTGCAAATGGCAATACTATTTCAGGCTCTCCAAAAACGCTCCTGCGCTCTGGATCTTCTCTGCAGCTTCTTCCACAATGGAACGGTCAATGTCGTAGATCTCTTTCCATCCGTTTTCGACAGAACCGGTCCACTGCCGTGCCGCCCAGGGGTGTGTTCCACATAAATAGCCGTTCTTCCAATCATAGATCGGAGGCACGGCCAAATGATAATAGTGGATATATGCCAGCACTTCCTCATGGCTCCAATCAGCCAGTGGGCTAAACCGTGTGACACCTTTTCCATCCGTATATATGTTACTGCCCTTGCCGACATAGTTTCCGTCGGCTCTTCTGCGGCCAAGCAGGAGCATATTAAGATCATGCTCTTTATAATACTTTGCCTGTCCTCTATGCTGAACAATGTGGAACCACTGCGCTGCCGTACCGGAATCCTGCGGAAACAGCATCTGTGGATGCTTCGTGAGCCATTCCAGATCCTGCCCTGTATTTATGATTTCCAGTTTGGGCGGCTTATTCGCATCTACCCAGTCCGTAAATGCTTTGTACTCTAAATTGCTTACCACGAGGACACTGTCCTCGATCCCTGCCTGTCTGCAGACATCCGCAAGCACCAGAGAGTCTTTTCCACCGCTCCATGCGACTGCAGCTTTCTTCCCACCTGTTGTCGCCTTAATGTCTTTGACCGTCTGTCTCACTTTTTCATCCAGTTCCTGTTTTGAGACAAGGTCCTCGATCTGTTCCATGGCTTTCAACCATGCATCATTACTGATTTTCTGCTTTCTTCCAAGTATCTGCTGTCCCATTTATCTCACCGCCCCTCTTTTTGAGACACGGGAAACGATCATGGCTATTATTCCAGCCGAGAGCACTGTTATCAGGCTTCCCGCTGTTTTATATGCTGATATGCCATAAACCGTCCCGTAGGCGAAAATAGGAAGCCCTACGAGGAATGCTGTAAGGATTCCTGCAACAACTCCACCAGCTGTCAGTTTTACCTTCATCAGGGTAAGCATTGTCGGCAGCATCGTTGTTGCTCTCAGGGTACAGTAGAACAGGAACATATGCGTTACTGTAAGTCCCGGGATATTTGCAATCAGGATCCCGACTGCTAACAGAGCTACCATGGACAGCTTTGAGAGTTTTATCTTCTCTGCATCCTTCATCCTGCCTGTGGCTTTCAGATCGGTCGTCAGGGATGCGATTGCGCATAGGTTACTATCCACAGTGGACAACAGTCCGGAGATCAGCATAAACATGAACGGAACGATAACCCATGCCGGGAATATCGCCTTGATCAGTTCAAAATTGACCGTGCCTGCATCTAGCGGTACAAATCCTATGCCGGCCGCTATGAATCCGAGGATCCCCATGGAAAGCGGAACCACTGCAAACATCAGCGCTCCAAGAGCAAAGGAACGTCCTATTCTGTCCTTGCGGATAGAAAATGCTCTCTGCCAGAAGCACTGGTCTCCAAACGGTCCTGCAAACAGACCGATAGCTGTAGGGAGTCCGAATCCCAGAAATACCTGTAATCCCTTCTCCGAAAACAGCTGTCCATATTCTCCGCTGTGTCCTGCGAACTGGATCGCAGTCATCCCACCATTGAGCTTAAGCGCCCATGGTACGAAAATCGCACATGCCAACAGCAGAAATACCATCTGAATCGCATCTGTCAGGACAGATGCCTTGATCCCGGAAATCTGTGAATAAGAAAAAGCTATGACTGCCAGTACGATAGTCATAGCCCATAATGGTAAGCCTGTTGCCATACTTAAGATCTTGCCGCCTGCCAGAAGCTGGACCGCTGTGGACAGGATCGTAAGAGCTGTAAGCTGGAAAAGATATACTCTTTTCACCGGCTCAGACTTATATTTCTCATGCATATACCCGGAAAGTGTAATTCCGTCCGGCATTTCCCGCCGTATTTTTCTTGCGAATGGGATGAACAGTATCAGGCATAAGATATTCGGCACTAAAAACCAGAACAGCCCTGCAATGCCATTCGAGTAGGCTTTCTCTGCCGACGTGAATAATGCCGGTGCCCATATCCAGGTTGCCGCAATACTCATTGCCGATACCACCGTTCCCATGTCACGGTTCCCTACGTGGAAGCTTGTACCCCCGCCTTCCTGCTTTGTGAATAGTTTCGTTGCACCCACCATCAGGAGTGCATAGACAATCAATACGATTATCCCTGTCATTGTGATTCCTCCTTCAATATTTTTTTGAAGGAGCAAAAGTCCCCGGCAGAATAAACTACCGGGGACTTACACATGATCTAAAATTTTACGAATACAGGATAGCACACTGTATATTTGAGTGTCAACCGAGACTTTTCCGAAAACGGATATTTCATGTTATGTCAATCCGTCCACCCCAAAGATCAGAGCAGACAGCCTCTCAATGGCTATTTTTTCATCCAGATAGGTCGTATCAGACGATACATTCCACTTCTTCATGAGCTCTTTCCGAGTGATTTTTAATTCGGAAATATACAATCCGTAAATGATGTCATACCGTCTCAGGTCGATTTCGTTCCCTGACCGCTCACAGCAGATCTTGTATATGTCCAGCATCGTTCTCACATGGCTGACAATGATTGCTGTCCGGGTGGCGCTGGACTTGATCGATTCCACGATCACCGTATCGTCATAAAGGTGGAGCATATTGTGCAGGATGTCAGCTGCTGATTCCTGCATCTGGCTCCGGCCGAACACGGAATTCTCTGCGTTGATCTGCAGCATCCGGTAGTTCCGGAGGAGAAGCTTTGTGTTATGGTACCGGTCATCACGGCTTTTCTTCTGCCGCTCCTTTAATTCGTTTTCATATTTCTCAATTCCGGCAATGGCTCCTGCGTTCGCAGCCTTTTCCATGAGTTCCTGCAAGTCCTCTTTGGTAAGTGATATGAGCATTACCGGGCTCTGCGCCTTCTCATTATCCATATAGACCTCCTTAAAATATAACCGGCTCCTGGCACCGCTTTTTCCTGTATATATTCCAAGAAGGTTTCTTCCTGTTTCATCCGTGTGTTATCATGGCTATTATATCAATTTTTGCCAGAATAGTACACACTTTTTCTGACTTCTTAAACATTTTGTTCTGTATGATGCTTTTTGTAAAGATATATAGCAGAGGCTACTGCATTTGGTGTCATGTGCATTTCGTCGGCAATGTCCTTATTCCTCCAGCCGGCTTTTTTCAACGCCATGATCTTCCCGGTGTCAATTCTCTTCTGCGGTTTACTTTCTTTCTGGTCCTGTACGGTTTCCGGCTGTTTTACACCGCTTTCAGCAGGTTCGCTACGCTTTTCCTCGTTTTGATCACACTTTTCCTCATTTTGATCACGTTTTTCTTCGTTTTTGAAGTAGTTCTGGATATGCTGGAAATCTTTGAATGTCATTGCAAGATTCAGGGAGTCATAGAGGGCTTTGAGATCTGCCTCGGACATTTCTTTGAATCCGTCAAAAATCTTAACATCTTCCGGTTCCGGGAATACGGTAACCAGC
>OLGH01003662.1_pt1 | contig 10264 bp, 10 predicted proteins | sample 1604851 | NCBI WGS metagenome assembly OLGH01 (sample SAMEA3888894, study PRJEB22519) | human gut metagenome | biome: human gut; feature: human-associated habitat; material: faeces | place: Denmark | collected 2010
GAAGCAAAATAGAGGCTCACCACAAACGGGATGTTTCCCCCGTATAAAAACACAAAAACAGAGCCGGTCTTGAGCATCAATAATGCGATAACACGACAACCTGTCGATTCAATTCTTCCCCAGAGCGTTCAGATAGATCCGCTGGAGATGATTCTTATGAAAGTATCAATGATCCGGAGAACCTTATTTGAATAGCTGAAAAGGAGTTCTACCAATGTACTAGGTAAGACGCTTCCCTTGCAAATCTAACTCGAAAGAATGTGGTAATATGAAATTCATCCTCATGAACCATTTGCCGCAGTCCAACAGTTGAGAAAAGGGTCAGTCCAATGTACAGTTGATTTTCATCCCCTTGCAAAGCACCTAAATTCTGAAGAAACGTTTCTAAGGAGAGTCACCCTATGAAACCCGTATTCCGAAAATGAGGTCACCAAGGAGAAGAGGCTTATGACTCCGAAGAAGTAAGTATCCAGCCGGACGAGGGCTTGCAACCGCCTCGTCCGGCTGGTTTTATTTTATGTTGTTTCAACAAATAGTTGATGCGCAATTTATGCAAAATTTACGAAGGAAGGTTGAATGCCGTCCTTGTGTTTTCGCCCCCCTATGTTATAATATGGTAAAAGATGGGAGGTGCATTTTATGCAGCTGGCGTTTGGCTGGTACAACATTATCGAGCTTTTGTTCTGCCTTGTGGCACTGTGGATGGGCATCCGCGACCTGCAGGGCAAAGACCCGCTGATCCACACCTTTTTCAATCAATATGACCGCGACCCGGAATACCGCGCCATGTGGCAGAAGAAAAACGGCGTGTGGGAGATCTTCAACGCAATGGTTCTTGCTTCTTCGCAGTTTCTGGGCAACTTCCCCACCCTGAGCAACGGGGTACGCACCATTACAGTCATCGTTGATGTGATCTACCTGATCCTGTATGAAATCTGGGAGCACAGCGCGGATTGAGCCGCCGGGAGGCAAGTACAAATATATGAACCTGAACCTTTCCACTTCAGACTGGCTGAACGCAGCACTGGGCGTATTGTTTTTATACCGCGGCATTCGGGACTTGTACAATGGCACCGGCACCGGCTGGAGCAGTGAGGACGAAAAGAACCACTTCCACAGACCCTTCGGCATCCTGTCGCTCCTTTGCGGTGCACTCTATCTGGTCAACATTTTTCTGCCCAGAGTCGAGCCGCTGCACTCCATTTTGATGGTGGCGGCGCTTGTGTTCAGTGTTGCTCTGCTGATCTCACATCTGTGCTATACCCTGAGCAGGGACGACAAAAACAAAAAGTGAGGGGTTTCTATGGAAGTCATCTTATCGATCTTGGTCGCGCTTTTCGGCATCGGATTCGGTATTTTTATGGCGCTGCAGCCGGAGGATGCCATTGCCTTGCGTTCCCGTGGGCGGTATACGCAGGTGCCCGAACCTACGGAGGAGTACATCCGGCTGACCCGGTTGGAGGGCATCGTAGTTTCGGTGCTCTGTGCTGTGCTTTTGGTGGTGCTGCTGTTCGCACCCAAATAAGACTTTGCAGCTTCCCTCTTGCGGATTTTTTCTCGCCCTGTTACAATGAGAAAAAACGCAGGAGGTTTTTTGTTATGGTCAAGCACGTTATTCTCTGGCAGCTGAAGGACGAACTGTCCGCCGAGGAAAAGGCCGCCGTCAAGGCCGGCATCAAGGAGGGTCTGGAAAGCCTTTCCGGCAAGATTCCGGGGCTTGTGGACATCCATGTCAACATTGATGCCCTTCCCTCTTCCAACGCCGACCTGATGCTGGACACCATCTTTGAGAGCGCCGAGGCGCTCAAGGGCTACTCCACCCACCCGGCGCATGTGGCAGTGGCAAACAGCAAGGTGCGCCCTTACTACAAAAACCGCGTCTGTCTGGACTACGAGGTATAAGGCAGCAAGGCAGGAGGATGATTTAAGCTGCCCTCCGCGTATGCTCTGGGCTTTTTCAGCGGAATAGTGATTTTATAATTTCGGCATCCCGGAGCGTCTGCGGACGCTCCGGGATGCCATTTTATGGAATGAACTTACGCAAAAAGGGTCATTGCACGGTTTGTGCAATGACCCTTTTTATGTCTTTCTCTTACCGTAGGCGCGGAATGAACTCTTCCCGCAGAATCCGAACATCCTCCTCTGTTCGGATGGCATCAAGCTGTACCAGCAAATCCAGCTGATCTGTTGCCGCATCGTAGCAATACAGACTTGTAGTATCCATTACCAACATCGTATTCTGCCATATCCGTTCCTGCCGCAGGACGCGTTCCTCCCGCAGGTCTGCCCACTCTGCATGACAGTATTTTTTCAGCTGGTCGTGCAGATGCTGTTCGGCCTGAACATTGAGCTTTATCTCCACAAAGCACCATTTTCCACCCAGTTTGACTGCATTATCGGCAAACCCGGTACGTTTATCATCCCTATGACACGCACATTCTGAAAAGAACTTTTTCTGATCTCCCAGCACGCGCAGAAAATAGTCCACATAAAACCGCCGGAACTGAATTTCCAACGTAAACAGTCGGCGATATGCCTGTGTGACTTCAAGCCAATTTTCTGCGTTGATCTTTTGCAGCGGCAGCGGGATCGCTCTGCTCTCCAGCAAATACGGCGGCAATTTATTTCCTGCTGCAAGTAATGCTTTCAGGCGCTCAAAGTCACTTCCAACCACAGGTGTAATCGCACTTTGGCGTGAAACGAAAATAAAATCTGAAAATTCAGAAATATCTACTGGGCACGGCAGCAAGCATATTTCATCTATTTTCGCAAATATCCTACGGCTTGTTATAAAATTTATATTCAGTTGCAGTTTCTCTTCCTCGCTCATACCGGGATGCGCATCGTAAAACGGTTGCTCTGCAACTTTTCCAATCGCCAATATTTTTCCGCCGTACTTTTGGTAAAGTAAGCGTGCCCGCTGCAACGCATTCCAAAGTCTCTCATACTCTCTTTGCGATAGATGTTCTTTTTCTTTTTTCAATGCGGTCTCCAAACGGCGGATACTCTGAATGGCCGTTTTTGCATGAAAAAACAGTACAATATCACCGGGAACCGTCCACTTAGGCACTGTCCACTCCACCCACTCTGAACACATTAAAACTTCAACGTCAAATTGATCTGCATAATGGTCAAGTTCTTCCATGTTCTTAGGGAAACTCAGATTGTTTAAATAAGCTTGCACATTCATCCTGTTGTTCACCCTTCCCTCCTCATTTTAACGGTTCTGCTAAGGATTTACAAGTCCAAGAAACCACACCAGCTGCCATGCTACGCAAAAAGGGTCATTGCACGGTTTGTGCAATGACCCTTTTGCTATCAGGCAATACTGAACTTACTGAACGAACTCCACGGTATACTCAAAGCCGTACTCTTCCTGCAGCTTCTTGACCTCGGGCTCGCAGTCCTCGATGAAGGTGGGAGCGTAAACAGAAGCGCCGTTGTGTGCCTTCTTGTAGTCCTCCACGATCTGCTGCAGCTTTGCCCAGCCCTCGTTGGCCTTGTTCTGGTCGATGCTGTCGGGGAAGTTGATGATGAACTCGCGGTGTTTGGGAATGCGTGCCTTCATAATAGTGATCTCCTTATTCTTATCGGTTTAAAAATATCAGCTTTTTATTCAGAAGCGGAGCGCTTTGCCCCGCGACCTGCGGAAAACAGTTACAGCCCGAACACCCGGCGGGCGTTTGCGGCGGTGGTGCGGAACACCTCTTCCGGCTCCAGCGCCTTGCGCTGGGCGATGTATGCACCCACATAGCGGATGAGGGAGCTGTCGCAGCGGGTGCCGCGCACCGGCTCCGGTGCCATGTAGGGGCAGTCGGTCTCCAGCACGATGGCGTCCAGCGGCAGGGCTTCGATGGCCTTGGCTGCGCGCTTGGCACCATTGAAGGTGCAGGCACCGCCAAAGCCAATGTACAACCCCTGCGCCGCCAGCTGCACAGCATCCTCGGCGCTGCCGGAATAGCAGTGTACGATGCCCTTGGGACGGTACTTTTTGAGCAGCGCGTAGACGTCTGCGTGCGCCTGCCGGTCGTGCACGATGATGGGCTTATCCAGTTCCAGCGCCAGCCGGATCTCGGCTTCAAACAGCGCCAGCTGGGCGTCCTTGGGCACTGGCCAGTGATAGTCCAGCCCGCACTCCCCTACCGCCACCACCTTGGGGTCGTCGTAGTAGGGCATCAGCGCACGCATCTCAGCGGCCCAGTCGCCGCCGTACACCGACACCGTGGGCGCGGGGCCGTCCTCGCCGCAGTCGGCGGCGGGCAGCAGGCTTTCCGGGTGGATGCCAATCGCTGCCACCACCCACGGGTAGCGGTGTGCCAGTTCCAGCACCCGGGGCGCATCCCCGGAGTGGGTGGCCTGCTCGCACACGCCTACCACACCCTTGCCGGGCAGGCTGTCCAGCAGCGCAAAGCGGTCGACGTCAAAAGCGCGGGCGCTGTAATGGGCGTGGGTGTCAAAAATAGGTTCGGTCATACCTTCTCCTTTTGGGCAGGGGCTTTATTCACCAGCCAGATGCCCACGCACACGAACACCAGCGCCGCCAGATACTGCCAGCGGAACAGCGGTTCGCCGTTGAGCACGGCGCTCAGCAGCACGTTGACCACCGGATTGACAAAGCCAAAGATGGCGATGCGGCTGACCGGGTTGTTTTTCATCAGCAGCGCCCACAAGATATAGCCTGCGCCGCAGATGAAGGCCAGATACAGCATGACCACCGCAGCCAGTGCGCTTTGCACATGGAGACGGCCGCCCATGACAGTGCCCAGCACAAACAGTGCCAGCCCACCCACAAACAGGTTCAGAAAGCAGACGGCAAAGCTGTCGGCCTTTTTGGTGACCGACTTGTTCCACGGGCCGGACAGGGTGAAGATGACGGTCGCCGTCATCATGCAGAACACGCCCCAGCCGCTGCCGCTGCCGTGGTTGCCAAGGGTGCCGATGAGCACGCCCGCAAAGCCCACAGCACAGCCCAACGTTTTTGCCGGGGTCATGCGGTCCGCATTGCCATAAATAAAGTGGGCAAAGATGACGCCCAGAAAGCTCTGGGTGCTGTTCAGGATGCCGCCAAACGCGCCGGTGAGCATGGCCACGGCGATATAGTAGAACGCATACTGCGCCGTGGTCTGCCACAGACCCAGCGCGCAGCACTCGGCTGCCACCCTGCCCCGGGGCAGGCGGGGTGCCTTTCCCTGCAGCAGAATGCTGCCCAGCAGCACCAGCACGCTGCCCAGCATGAACCGCACCCCTGCAAAGCAGAAGATGGAGGCCGTGTTGCCGGAGTCGATGGAGAACAGACGGTAGCCCAGCTTGATGAACGGAAAGGCCGAGCCCCACAGGACATTGCAGAAAATAGCCAGCAGCACGGCGCACACCGGCGTACCGAAGATCTTATCCAGCTTTGCCGCACGGACAGCTGTATTATCAGACATGATGTTCCTCACTTAGTGGATGCGGCTGCCCACGGGGGTATCGTCACCGTAGAAAGCAATGGAGCAGCCGCCGTCGGCGGTGTCGGCAGCGAAGATCATGCCCTCGCTGACGTACTTGCCCTTGAGCATGGGACGGGGTGCCAGATTGCACACGATGCCCAGCTTTTTGCCGATGAGATCCTCCGGCTTGAACCACTTGGCAATGCCGGACAGGATGCAGCGCTCCCGCTCACCGTCAAAGACGGTGAGGTGCAGCAGCTTTTTGCTCTCCTTCAGGTTCTCGCAGGCGCGCACCTCAGCTACACGCAGCTCCACCTTGCAGAAGGTGTCAAAGTCGATCTCTTCCTCGTGGGTAAAGTCCACGGTGCTCTCCTCTGCGGGGGCGGCAGCCTTCTTCTCGGCTTCCTCCTTGGCCTTGTTGGCAGCAGCGGCAGCGGCCTTGCGCTTCTCGTCCTCTTCCTTCAGGTGGGCAATCTCCTTAGCCACGTCAATGCGGGGGAACAGAGCTTCGCCCTTGTGCACGGTGTAGGTCTGCTGTGCGCCGTAGGCGGTCTTGGTCAGATCCAGTGCGGAAGCGTCCAGACCCAGCTGCTCCATCATCTTGGGGGCAGTGGTAGGCAGGTAGGCGTTCAACAGGATGCCGCACACGCGCAGTGCCTCGCACAGGTGGTACAGCACACTCTCCAGACGCTGCTTGTTGGCTTCGTCCTTTGCCAGTGCCCAGGGTGCGGTCTCGTCGATATACTTGTTGGCGCGCTGGATGACCGCAAAGATCTCCATCAGTGCCTGCGGGATGGTCAAGTCATCCATATCGGCAGTGACCTTGGCGGTCAGCTCGTTGACCATGGTCTCCAGCTCGGTGTCGATGGCCTCAGTACCCGCCACATTATGCACAGTACCGCCGAAGTACTTTTCGCACATGGCCACGGTGCGGCTGAGCAGGTTGCCCAAGTCGTTTGCCAGATCGCTGTTGATGCGGTTGATCAGTGCTTCGTTGGTGAACATACCATCGTTGCCGAAGGGGATCTCGCGCAGCAGGAAGTAGCGGATGGCGTCCACGCCGTAGCGGTCGCACAGGATAACGGGGTCCACCACGTTGCCCACAGACTTGGACATCTTGCCGCCGTTCATCAGCAGCCAGCCGTGGCCGAACACGCGCTTAGGCAGCGGCAGATCCAGTGCCATCAGCATGGCAGGCCACAGGATGGTGTGGAAGCGCAGGATCTCCTTGCCAACCATGTGCAGGTCTGCCGGCCAGAACTTATCGTAATCGTGATAGGTTTCGTTGCCGTAGCCCAGTGCGGAGATATAGTTACTCAGAGCGTCCACCCACACATACATGGTGTGCTTGGGGTCGAAGGGCACGGGGATGCCCCACTTGACCGAGGTACGGGAAACGCAGGTGTCCTGCAGGCCCTGCTTGATGAAGGCGATCATCTCGTTCTTGCGGCTCTCGGGCTGGATGAACTGGGGGTTCTCCTCATAGAGCTTCAGCAGGCGGTCGGCGTACTTGCTGGTCTTGAAGAAGTAGGCTTCCTCGTGGGCATCGTAGACCTCGCGGCCGCAGTCCGGGCACTTACCGTCCACCAGCTGGCTGTCGGTCCAGAAGCTCTCACAGGGCTTGCAGTAGTGGCCGATGTACTCGCCCTTGTAGATATCGCCCTGCTCGTACAGCTTGGTGAAGATCTTCTGGCAGCTTTCCATGTGGTAGTCGTCGGTGGTACGGATAAAGCGGTCGTAGCTGACGTCCAGCAGCTTCCACAGATCCTTGACGGTAGCAACGATCTTGTCCACATACTCCTTGGGGGTGACGCCGGCATCGGCGGCCTTATCCTGGATCTTCTGGCCGTGCTCATCGGTGCCGGTCAGGAACATGACGTCGTAGCCCTGCATCCGCTTGAAGCGGGCCAGCGCATCGCAGGCCACGGTGGTGTAGCTGTGGCCGATATGCAGCTTATCGCTGGGATAATAGATGGGGGTGGTGATATAAAATGTTTTGTGTTCGCTCATGGGGGTCTGTCTTCCTTTCTTTTGGTTCTGCAAACAAAAAGCGCTCCCGCCCTGCCGGGTTATAACCGGACAAGGACGAGAGCGCTGAACCTTCGTGGTACCACCTTGCTTCGCTGTGCCCTTGCGGACGCAGCCTTTAGCCGGCAAAAACCGGCCTTTGCGCGGTAACGGGCGCACCCCGTCGCAGGCTCATTGTTCACCTGCGCGGCTCCAAGACCATCTTCGGCACCGCGCGGCCTGCCCGGTTCCATCCTTCGGGCTTTCTGTCAGGCGCAGACGGTGCGTACTCTTCTCTTCGCAGCCAATTTGACACAATTTTCAGTGTTACCTTTATCATACGCAAAAAGTGCGGGTTTGTCAACAAAAAGATGCAGAATCGTGCAGGCAAAACATCGTCTGCCCGCATTTTGGTGCGCGGGCAACACCTGTTTCCGTAAAACAAAATGGATGTCTCCCCTTTGTATTCAGGGAGACATCCATCATGGAAGCCTGATCACTTCATTTTGAACCTGCGTCTGCGGTGGGCTCTACCACCACATACACGCCTGCGGGCACACAGGCGGCCCATGCGCCGTCCTTATCCAGCCAGCCGAATTGCTCACAGACATGGTCCGGGCACTGACTGTCCAAAAACGCGATGGCACCATCCTTCACCTGCAGGTGCACGACGTAGTCTCCTACCTCGTACAGATAATCGTGATCCTGCGCAAGGGTCAAAGTCTCGGTAACGCCGTCACCGAAATCCACAACGGCCTGCAGGCCGCTGCCCTTGGCGGGGTGCTGCGCCCGCACCGCAAGAAAAACACCTGCGGCCAGCGCCAGCACCACCAGTGCAAAGATCACATTTTTCTTCCACGCACTGCCCTTGGGGGCGGCGGTGTCAGAGTTTTTTTGCTTTATGCTCATGCAGCGTACTTGCTGGCAGCTGCACCGGCAATGCGGCCAAAGACGGTAAAGTCGGCCACAGCGTTGCCGCCCAGACGGTTTGCACCGTGCACACCGCCGGTCACCTCACCTGCTGCGAACAGGCCGGGGATCACAGAACCGTCAGCCTTCAGCACCTCGGTGTTGGTGTTGATCTTCAGGCCGCCCATGGTGTGGTGCACACCTGCGGTGACCTTGATGGCGTAGTAGGGAGCAGTATCCAGAGCCTTTGCAAAGCTGGTGCGGCCAAAGTCGGGATCGTTCTTGGCCTCAACGTAGCCGTTCCAGGTCTTCATGGTCTCGGCAAAAGCAGCCTCGTCCACGCCCATAGCCTTTGCCAGTTCCTCGTAGGTCTGGCCGGTCACGGTGTAGCCCTTCTTGATGTAGCCCTGAATGACGCTGGAGGCATCGACCATAGCCTGATCCACCACCAGCCAGCTGTAGCTGCCGGTCTGAGCGATCTCGGCAGCGGAAACCACGTCACGGGTGCCCACTTCGTCGATAAAGCGCTTGCCCTCGGCATTGATCAGCACAGCGCCGTCGCCGCGCAGACCCTCGGTAATCAGAGCGGCGGTGTTAGCCTCCACGGTGGGGTGGATCTGGATCTGATCCATGTCCACAGTGTCAGCGCCCACAGCGGTAGCCATCTCAATGCCCTGACCCTGTGCGCCTGCGGCGTTGGTGGTCATAAAGCCCTTCAGCTCGGGCTTGTACTCGGTGACCATGTCCAGATTTGCGCCGAAGCCGCCGGTGGTCAGCACCACAGCCTTGGCATTCACAGTGATGGTCTCGCCGGTGGAACCGGTAGCCTTCACGCCCACAACGGCACCGTTTGCATCGGTCAGCAGCTCGGTAGCGGTGGTGTTCAGCAGGGTCTGCACGCCGGCCTTGTCGCAGTTCTCCTGCAGCAGGGGGATCATGTAGGAGCCCACAGAAAGGGTCTTGCCCTCAGCATCCACGGGGCGATGGATACGCTTGACGGATGCGCCGCCGAAGCTGGAAACGCTGTGCAGGGTGATGCCGTGCTCGTCCAGCCAGTCGATGGCGTCAGCGCTGTTAGAGCACAGAGTCTCCACCAGAGCGGGGTCGTTGATGCCCTTGCCGCCGATCATGGTGTCCAGCTCCATCAGCTCCACAGAGTCGAAGTAGCCCTTGGGGTCTGCCTGATAAGCTGCCCACTGCTCGGAGACGGTCTTAGCCAGAGCGGTGATGGTAGCGTTGTCGGCGTACTTTTCAGCAGCGGTCTTCAGGGTCTTTTCCACGCCTGCGGACTCGCCGAACTCGTTCTCGTCCTGATACACGGTGTCACCAGCGTTCATGCCGCCGGTAGCGCGCACAGAGTTGCCGCCCACCATGGGCTGGCTCTCCAGAATGACCACGCTCTTGCCCTCGGCAGCAGCCGTGATGGCAGCAGTCATACCTGCACCGCCTGCACCCACGATGGCAATGTCTGCGTCAATGGTGGAGTCCTCGGCCTTGTTCTCCTCAGCCTTGACCTCGGTCTTGTAGTCGTCAGCGTTCAGGCCGGCTGCGACCAGAGCGGCAGCAGCAGCTTCCTTGATGGCGTCAGAGGTGATGGTTGCGGTGGCCACACCGTCCACGGCAATGCTGCCGCTCTCGGCAATCGCGCCGGGCAGCTGCTCCAGAGCCATAGTGCCGATGCCGGGGGTCTCGTCCTTACCCTCGGCGGTACAGCCGGTGATCTTGCCGTCGGTCAGGGTCAGGGTAACGGTAACATCGCCGCCCATACCCTTGGCAGTGCCGGTGAACTCGCCGGACACGCCTGCGGTGGAGGAGGCAGGCTTGCTGCCGCAGCCGTAGCCCAGCAGGCTGACGCTTACAACAGCCGCCATGGCCAGCGCAGCCACGCTCTTGCGGATCTGATTCTTTTTCATTGTTTC
>OLGH01003681.1_pt1 | contig 10198 bp, 9 predicted proteins | sample 1604851 | NCBI WGS metagenome assembly OLGH01 (sample SAMEA3888894, study PRJEB22519) | human gut metagenome | biome: human gut; feature: human-associated habitat; material: faeces | place: Denmark | collected 2010
GAACCATGGCTCGCATGCCCAGCCACCGCCACCGTTATCAAATGGATGGTCTTTTAACCATTCCTTATAGTCTTCAACTATAGTCTTGTTAAAGTTAAGGTTGCTGTTTTCAAATCCGTCCAAAATATTTGTTGCGTATTCAACGTTTACAGCTCCTCCTGAACCTGTTCCGCTTCTGTAGTACTCAATCATTGGTCTTCCAAAAACTGAAACCTTATCCTGTTCTGTTAATGGGAGTGTGTTGTTTTCATTCTTTAATAATACTATTCCCTCGACTGCCGCTTCGCGACTTTTGTCAGCAAACCCCTCAACAGGTACCCCCCTTAAATTGTTGTCCATTGGTTTCTCCTCCTCTTATTCTCATATAGCCTATATTTTTTCATTCTTCATGTTTTATACTAAAAATCACTATATCATATAATTTTTGCAATTGCTAGATTTTATGGGAGGAAAAACGTTTTTATTAAGGGCGTTTTTGTCGCCCCTTTTGTGCAATTTTTTTAGGCTTTTTGCCCCATAAAAAAGCACATCTTTGCTTGTAAAAATTTTTTTGGTTGATTTTTTTTATGTATTTTTACTATTTATTTATGGCTATTTTTGTTAATTTTGTTTTTTGTGCTTTATTGCTTTAAATCGTTATATGTTGTAAAATTATATTACTATACTTGAACGACAGAAAGGAATGAAACAATGGGAAAATATTTTCAGGAAGAAATTGAAACTGCCTCTCGTGAAAAGATTGAACAGATTCAAACAGACGGACTTTTAGACGTAGTAAAAAGAGTATACGAGAATGTACCTTTTTACAGAAAAAAAATGGTGGAAAAAGGTGTAACACCTGACGATATAAAATCTTTAAAAGATATTTCTAAGTTGCCTTTTTTAACGAAAGACGATTTAAGAGATGCTTATCCATACGGCTTATTAGCAGTACCTCTTAAAAATTGTGTACGTATTCACTCAACTTCAGGTACAACAGGTAAGCGTGTAGTAGATTTTTATACTAAGAAAGATATTGATATGTGGGAAGATGGATGTGCCAGAGCCCTTGTGGCTGCCGGTGGAACAGATGAAGATGTAGTTCACGTAGCTTATGGATATGGTCTTTTCACAGGTGGCTTCGGATTAAACGGTGGTTCACAGAAGGTTGGTTCTTTAACACTTCCTATGTCATCAGGTAACACTGACAGACAGCTTCAGTTTATGACTGATTTGGGTTCAACTATTCTTTGTTGTACACCTAGTTACGCTTCTTATTTGGCCGAATCTATTGAAGAACGGGGAATTAAGGACCAGATTAAATTAAAAGCCGGTATTTTTGGTGCAGAGGCTTGGTCAGAAGATATGAGAGCTGATATCGAAAACAGGCTTGGCATTAAGGCTTATGATATTTATGGGCTTACTGAAATTGAAGGTCCTGGTGTTGCTTTTGAATGTGAGGAACAGAATGGTATGCATATTTGCGAAGACTATTTTATTCCGGAAATTGTTGATCCTGACACATTTGAACCTGTTCCTGACGGACAGATTGGTGAATTAGTATTTACAAGTTTTGCTAAAGAAGCATTTCCACTTATCAGATACCGTACAAAAGACATTACTTATATTACAAGAGAGAAGTGTAAATGCGGACGTACTCACGCGCGTATTCACAGACTTATGGGACGTTCAGATGACATGCTTATTATCAAGGGTGTTAATGTTTATCCTTCACAGGTTGAGGAAGTTCTTATTAAACAGGGCATGCCTGCCAACTACCAGCTTATTGTTGACCGTGTAAACAATAGCGATACTATGGAAGTTCTGGTTGAAATGACACCTGAAATGTTCTCTGATACAGTTAGCTCAATTGAGTCTAAGGAGAAAGATATTGTTACCGCTCTTAAGAGTATGCTTGGCATTTATGCTAAGGTTAAATTGGTTGAACCAAAATCAATTACACGTTCAGAAGGAAAAGCTGTCCGTGTTATAGATAAACGTAAAATTTAAGGAGGTTTTTATATGTATATTCATCAGATTTCAGTGTTCATTGAAAACAAACCGGGTAATATTGCAAACTTTACCAATTTTCTTGCCGAACACAAAATAGATATGCGTGCATTCCAGATTGCCGATTCAAGCGATTTCGGAATTATTCGTATTATTGTAGACGATCCTTTTAATACTCTTACTCTGTTAAGGGACAATGATTGGATTTGTAACCTTACACACGTTATTGGCGTTAAGCTTCCGGACGAGCCGGGCTCAATGGCTAAAGCAATGAACGTTATTGCTTCTAACGGCTACAGCGTTGATTACGTTTACGCCTTTCTTGCAAGAGGCACAGATGACGCCCTTATGGTATTCCGTGTTAAGGACGAGGATACAGACAAAGTTGCCGCATTGCTGGTAAGGAGTGGAATGAAAACAGTGGACCAGGAAGACTTGGCAAAGATGTAGAAATGGAAACACTTCTTATAGACATTCTCTTTATCATCTATCATATACTTTTTGGGTATGGGGGAATGATGAAGAGAATGTCTATAAGCACGCGGCTGTCGCAGCATGCGTCAGCCGCTACAAATAAAAAAGAAGAGCCATCTTTTCATGCAAGCATGAAGATGGGCTCTTCTTTTTTATTTGTAGTGCAGGCACACGTTGCTTGTGTGCTTCGCGATTATTCTACTGTGTATGGCATTAATGCGATATTTCTAGCTCTCTTGATAGCTGTTGTAAGAGCTCTCTGATGTCTAGCACAGTTTCCTGTGATTCTTCTAGGAAGAATTTTTCCTCTTTCAGATACGTATCTCTTTAATGTAGCTACATCTTTATAATCGATTGCCTTGTTTTCGTTAGCACAAAATGCACAAACTTTTTTTCTTCTACGACCGCCTCTTCTTCTCATTGGAGAATCTGGTCTTTCACTCTTATTATATGGCATAACTTGACCTCCTATTTTCGTTAATGAGATTCTATTCGAATCTGTTAAAAGTTAAATGGTAAACCTGAATCATCTACACTGTCAGGAATGTTCATAAAACCGTCTCCTGCAGGTGCTGTTGGCTGTGATGCAACCGGCTGCTGTGGCTGATAGTTGTTACTATCTGCTGTAGCTTTGCTTTCTGCAAATTCCTGGTTTTCAACAACTACTTCTGTTGTGTAAACTGTCTTACCATCTTTGTCCTGATAACTGCCTGTCTGAATACGACCTTCGGCAACTATCTTAGTTCCCTGATGGAAATATTTTTCAGCAAATTCACCGCTTCTACCAAATGCTACACATCTGATAAAGTCAGCGCTCTGATCTCCATCTCTCTTAAATCTACGATCTACTGCTAATGTGTATCTCGCAATAGCCAACTGATTATCTCCTGATGTTGAATATCTAACTTCAGGATCACGAGTCAAACGACCCATAAGAATAACTTTATTCATATTATACCTCTCTAATGTATCAAACTATGCTTCTACTGCAACAGTCATAAATCTGATAACATTTTCCATAATACGAAGCTGGCTTTCTAACTCGCTAGGAAAATCTGTGTTTTCAGTGTCAATATCGATGAAGTAATAGAATGCTTCTGACATCTTCTGGATTTCGTAAGCTAATTTCTTCTTACCAGCTTCTTCGATCTTTGTAATTGTACCACCGAACTTTTCGATAAGTGCTTTTACCTTTTCTACTTCAGCTGTTCTTCCTTCATCATCAAGTTTTGCACTAACAACAACTGTTAATTCATATTTGTTCATGCTTCTACCTCCTTTTGGTCTCTGGCCTTTTCGTTTGAAAAAGCAAGGATCATAACGAATACTCGTTATGCGTAATTAATATATATCACGAATTACTATAATATCAAAAAAAGTCCCTGTGTTCAAGGACTTTTTTTCATTTTGTGAATTTTTTTCCGAAATCTTTTGGTTTTAAACAAAGCTTTCGTTTTTTTATTTACTGCAAAATCTTCTTTACGCTTTTTTCGAAAGTTTTTCTTGGAACCATTACTATACGACCGCAGCCTTTACATTTCAACTTAAAATCTGCACCTGTTCTTATAATTTCCCATTCATTAGTTCCACAAGGATGCCCTTTTTTTAATGTTACTACTGTTCCAATATTATATTCCATTAGTCTACCACTCTTCCTATTCCAACTATATGCGAAATATTATTGTAGTTAATAGTCTGTCCACCTTTTTCTACCACTTTGCCTGCACCTGCATACATAGATACATGATAGATATTTAAAGTTCTTCCCGGTGTGCTGTATTTTACTGCCGCATTGTAATCTCCGTAAAAAATTAAATCACCCGGTTTCATATCATCTATGTCAATAAAACCATAATATACTATTTGATTTTTTTCTTTTAAATAATCAAACAGGCTTGCTGCTGTCTTTGCATAAGAACCACTTCCAAGTTTCTTGTTGTAGTGCTTGTATGATTTATAGCCTTTCCAAACCAAAGCTGAACAATCATAGTATCCTTTTCTCATTCTTTTTGGCTGACTATATTTCCAATGATTAACTATGTACATAGCTCTATTTACAATCTTGTACATACCTTTTGCATATACTTCGATTCTATAAGACTTGTGAATATTTCCGATTTTTACATCAACATATGTAACTCCTGAATTTACACCTTTAACGATACCATCGCTTGAAACTGTGGCAACGCTTTCATTTCTGCTTGTAAATTCAGGAACTGTACCTGTGTCGCCCAAAATAGGAAACTGTACTTTTTCACCTTTTTTTATAACTGCCTTTAAATTATTAACTGTTGGATTAACAACTGTATACTTTATGTTGAATACTTTTCCATCTACATTTGCTGTAATTGTACCCATTCCCGGTTTTGTGCCTAAAACTGCCGCTTTCTTTTCATAAGTTGTTAAAGTGGCACATTTTTTGTTTGAATTAGTCCAAGTAATAGTACTATGTTCTCCTAAACCTTTAAAAGAAATATACTGCTGTCTTTCATTGCCTAATGCTGTTCCATAAACAATTAACTTCTGAACTTCCGTTTCAGGGTTTGAAACATAAATTGTATTTGTATATGTAACAACATTTTTGTTTTTGTATGTAACCTTTGCTGTAATGTTAACTTTGCCTTCATTTACTGCTTTCAAAGTAGCTTTAAGCTTGCTTCCACTTACTGCTGAAAGTTTTGAAACAACATCGCTATTCCCAACACTCCACTTGCATGACTTAACATTACTTTCGTCTATTCCATCTACCATAACAGTAAAATTCTGACCTTTTGCCTGGCTTACAAAACCGTTAACCTTTGTTCCGTCAGCGTTAACTTTTTTAATACTGATTCCGTTAGAATCATACAATCTGTTATTTATATCACTTGACAAAACATTTATTGTACATTTGCTATATCCCTGTGAGGATTTCGCTGTTATTTCCGCTTTTCCCGGATTTAACGCCTCAACAGTACCTTCTTTATTGACTTTTGCTATTGAGTCATTTGAAGACATATATGAAATTTTATTAACTGACTTTGCTACAACCATACCTGTCTGGCCTTCTGTTAATGTTGTAGGATATTTCGTTATGACAACATTCTTAGAAGTATCAGGAACTGTAACCTTGCAAGTCATTGTTCTTGATTTACAAGTTGCAGTAATTGTTGCAGCTCCATAATTTACAGCTCTAATTCTACCTTTTTTTGAAACAGTAACTGCAAATTTATTAGATGTTCTCCATTTAACTTTCGTTCTCGCTGAAACATTTTTAACTTTTATTTTTTTTCTTTTGCCCTTTTCTAATGTTACTGTACTTTTAGAAATCGTAGGTGTTGCTCCATAAGCCAATTCACTTTTTAATTGAAGTCCTGAAATAATAGCCGCCATCACGATTATTATTCCAATTGTTCTCTTTAAAAATTTCATCTTTTCCTTCTTTCATTCTTTATCTGTCACATTATTTTGCTGTTTTAAAGTTCTTCTTTCTCCATTTTCCGTAAGTTGTACCGTTTGAAGTCTTTACATAACCTCTAACTCTTACGTAATATTTTTTATTTGCCTTTAACTTTTTAAATTTATAGCTAACTTTCTTAGTTGTCTTTGTTACTGCCTTCTTGAATTTTGAAGATCTAGACAACTGAAGCTGATATCCTGATACTTTTGCAATCTTTTTATAAATTACCTTGGCACTCTTCTTAGTTTTTACGATCTTTGTTATCCTTGTATTCCCAACGCTAACTTTCTGTGCTGTAGGTTTCTGAGTTGTTGTTACCTTTGCAGTTGTAGTTGGTGTTGGTGCAACTGTAGTTGTCTTTGCTGTTGTTGTAGTTGTTTCTACTGCTGCTGATGTGGTTGTCTCTACTGCCACTGGTGTGGTTGTTTCATTTTCTGAAGTTGGTTTTGTAGTAGTTGTTGGATTTGTAGTTGGTTCCTTGTATTCTGAATATGCAGGATCTGCAAGTTCTGCAGGTGTTTTTCCTGTGAGTCCAGGGTCTGCCTTAATTGACACAGTTTTCTTTAATCCAAATGATTCTACATTGTTACTTGTATACTGTGATCTTACTTCTACTTCATATGTACCTGTCGCAAGTCTGTTTTCATAGTAACTTGCCACACTCCCATTGATTCCTGCCTTGATACAAACACCATCTACAAAAAGATTCAATCTCTGACCTGTTAAATCTGCCTCACCAGACCATGCAATAGTAAATCCATATTTTATACCTTCTGTTAAAATTGAAAGTCCATCTGGTAATGTTGGCTGATTTGGTTTGTCAAATGACTGTGCATTATCTATAACCTGACCTTTAACAGTAACCTTTGATGACTGACCAAATGATGTTGCCGCCAAAGCTGACTCTCTGCCTTCTGCATCCACTGCTGATAAACTTTCCAATATAACATTTGACTTGGTAATTCCGTCTACATATACACGTCTGTAAGGTGTACCTGTCTTTGCATCAAATAAATATAAATTGTATCCTACAACTGATGAATCTGCTGATGGAATACTTGCTTCTGATGATGGTGCCCATGCAACACCTAATTTATTGTCTTTCTGCGCCGGATTGTCAGCAGGAACTTCCGGATTTCCTGTAATATAACTTAATCCCGCCGGTGTTTTTGGACCTATGCAATTAACAGGATATGTGTAATTAAGAGTTGCTCCTGTTACTGTAAAGCTAACTGTTTCTGATAATGGTCCCTCACCCATGCTGTTTACATTTGCAGCCTGTGCTGTATATGAACCTGCTGAAAGTCCACCTACTACACCGCCTTTTGTAGCATTACCAATCTTTGTAACTAACTTTCCATCCTTGTAAATATAAATAACTGTTGATGTAACTGTTGGATCATATCCAGCTACATTTGCTGGGTCATCGGCTCCTGCCCATGCAAACATAATTGCATTTTCAATTGTATCCGAACCACTTTTGCTATTAGCAACAAGTCCTATTACTTTTTTCTCAGGTAATGATGTTGCTGTTTTTGCTGCACTTACATTGCTTGTTGGATAGTATGTAATCGAAGATACTATCATTGCAATGGCACAAATAATCGCACCAAATTTCTTTAATCTTTTCATTTCATAAACCTCTCTTTCATTTGATTAAATATTCATTGCAATTATACACCTTTACAGAGCTATTTGCTAGTATCCTATTTTTATATATGGGATTAATTTTTTAGAAAAGTGTTTTAATTTTAAGATTTTCCATATATATGTACAAACACAAAAAACTCCTAAAAATGTAAAAAAAAAAGCGCGAGACGGGGATCGAACCCGCGGCCCCCTCCTTGGCAAGGAGGTGCTCCACCACTGAGCCACTCGCGCATTGTACGTGTGCTTCACACGCAAGAAAAATAGTATCATAGCTTTACACATCTGTCAATATATTTTTTAATATTATTTTATAATTTTTTATCACTACTTCTACAATAATTCTTTATAATCATTAATGCTATACTTTGATATACTCTTGATTTTTTCCCAGTTATGTTTCGACTTTTCATCGAAGACTGCCACAACATTAAACTCTCCAAGTGATGCTCCTGTTACACCCGCTAAAATATCCTCAAACACAAGGCATTTATGTGGATTAACTTTTATTCGTCTTGCAGCTTCCTCATATATGTCAGGATAACCTTTTCCACGTTCAACTTCATCCACTGTCACTATTTTCTGAAAATATTTTAATATTCCTTCACGCTCCAATGTTTTCATAAAAAGTTCTCTGTCTGAGGATGTTGCCACTGCCATCTTTATATTAAGTTTATGTAGTTCTTCAAGAAATTCTTTCGCATAAGGCTTGCATACAACCTCTGTTGCATATTCCTTTTTTGCCATTTCAATCCATTCCCTTACAATATCATCTTTGTCTTCGTTTAAGCCAAATCGTTCTATTGTATAAACTGCTGCTCTCTCAGCACCAAGAGGAGAAATCTCATCTACATAATCATCCGGAACCTGAAAGCCTCTGTCACCTAAAAATTTTTCATCTACCTTTTCCCATACCCATGAGCTATCGAGAAGGGTACCATCTAAATCAAAAACAGCACCTTCAATATTTTTTAGCCAGTTTTCTCTGTTCATTAACACTCCCATTCTTATAAAAACTTATTTTTTATTTATTTTTTCTTTTCTTTTTTCAATAATCATTTATTTTTGTTTACTATATTTTCGTATAAAATTAGAATAATACAGTCTTGTTTTTTTAACAAGTACAAATTCATCAAACTAAACATATGTTGTCTTTCCAAACATTTGTGCCAAAGAAAGGATTATATATTATGATAAACTAATGCTTAAAACTTTTCATATAGTAAAATCAAGACAGGGCGTATATATGTTTTCGTAATAATAAAGCAACTTATTATGCATTAGTATCTATGGATAAAAAGGATTGTTCCATTTGGTCTAATAATTCTTTAAATAATTCCAGTGCTTTTTCTATTGGTTCTTTTGTTGTCATATCCACTCCTGCTAATTTAAGCAAATCGATTGGATCCTTTGAGCCGCCGCCTGTTAAGAATTTCATGTAGTCCTTAACTCCTGCTTCGCCCTGTTCCATTATTTTCTTAGATAATGCTATTGCAGCAGAAATTCCTGTTGCATACTGGTATACATAAAATGGATTGTAGAAATGTGGAATTCTTGCCCATTCCAAAGCAATTTCTTCGTCTAATACCATATCTTCGCCAAAATATTGCTTATTTAAATCATAATATACTTTGCAAAGAATGTCGCTTGTAAGAGTTTCACCTTCTTCAACCATCTTATGAGTTATTTTTTCAAATTCTGCAAACATAGTCTGGCGATATAATGTCCCCTTAAACTGTTCAAGAAAATGATTTATTAAGTAAGCTTTTTCAGCCTTGTTATCAGTATTTTTTAGCAAATAGTGTATTAATAATGACTCATTGCATGTTGATGCCACTTCTGCCACAAATATCTTATATCCGGCATTGATATAGCTCTGGTTTGAATCTGAATAATATGAGTGAAGGGCGTGACCCATTTCATGTGCCAAAGTAAATTCACTTCTTAATGTATCTGTATGATTTAATAAGACAAAAGGATGGCATGGCACACCACAAGAATAGGCGCCTGAACGCTTTCCTTCATTTTCATATACGTCGATCCATCGTGAATTTAAACCTTTTTCATAAGCCTCTACATACTCTTGTCCTAATAAAGCTACGGAAGCTAACGCTTCTTTTTTTGCCATTTCAAAGGTAATTTTCTTATCAAATTCCTTAACTAAAGGAACATATAAATCATACATATTTAATTTATCTTTCTTTAAAGCCTTTTTACGAACCTTCATATATTTATGCAAAGGTGCAATATCCTTATGTATCTGGTCTTCCGCCAGGGAATTCCCCTTAGGAGGCTCCGGTGCCGTGATCTTCGGGCGTACGCGGCTCTCAGCCGGTTCTGCAGGTGTCTCCTCATGCTCCGGAATGTCTTCCTTATGGATCCGGATAGCTTCCGCCTGGGGCGTCAGAAGCGCCGCTTCCTCCTGCCAGGACTCTCTGCGTTCAAAAGGCTTTTTAAACGTAGCTGCGCTGCTTACTTCCTCCACCGGTATATCTTCATAAGAAGCCTCCCCCACTGCTTCCTGCATCGTCACCTGATGCATATCCGTCACATTGATTTTATCAAAATCACTGGAAGTCACCCGGGTCTCTTCCACTTCAGGAGCTTCCTGTGCATCCTCTTCGTATACGATCTCATGGATATCATCCC
>OLGH01003686.1_pt1 | contig 10190 bp, 5 predicted proteins | sample 1604851 | NCBI WGS metagenome assembly OLGH01 (sample SAMEA3888894, study PRJEB22519) | human gut metagenome | biome: human gut; feature: human-associated habitat; material: faeces | place: Denmark | collected 2010
AGGTAGTAGATATGGCGAAGGAAAAACAGATTCCCATTCGCATCGGTGTAAACAGCGGCTCTCTGGAAAAGGAATTGGTGGAAAAATATGACGGCGTAACACCGCAGGGCTTGGTGGAAAGCGCGATGAAGCATGTACATATTCTGGAGAAATTCGGTTTTTATGATATCGTGGTTTCCATTAAGGCATCGGATGTGCCGTTCTCCATCGAAGCGTATCGCCTGCTTTCCGAAGCAATCCCGTATCCCATTCATGTCGGCATTACAGAAGCCGGCACGCCCTATGCAGGCACGATTAAATCTGCTGTCGGCATCGGGACGATTCTTGCCATGGGTATCGGGGACACGATTCGTGTTTCCCTGACAGGCGACCCTATCGAAGAAATCCGCGCGGCGAAAGAAATTCTGAAAAGCCTTGGTCTGCGCCAATTCGGTGTAACCTTCGTTTCCTGCCCGACCTGCGGCAGAACAGAGATAGACTTGATTTCCATTGCGAATGAGGTCGAGGAAAAATGCAGAAGCATACAGAAAAATATTAAGGTTGCCGTTATGGGCTGTGTGGTAAACGGCCCCGGAGAAGCGAAAGAGGCAGACCTCGGCATTGCAGGCGGCAAGGGCGTTGGTCTTGTCTTCAAGAAGGGCGAGATTGTCCGCAAGGTTAGCGAGGACAAGCTCGTTGCCGCACTGATGGAGGAAATTGACCGCATTTAATAATAAATCCAAACGGAAAGGAGGGAGACAACTTGACTGCACAGAAATTTGAACTGGTCTTTCAGAAAATTTCGCTGTCCCTGCCGCTTCTGGAAGCCTTTCAGGGCACAGAGGTACGCAAGCTGACGATACATAAAAAGGAACGTACTGTCAGTATCGAGATTACCGCAAATAAGATGATTCCCTTGCAAAAGCAGGAGGAGCTAAAGGGTGCGCTTTTAGAGAGCCTTCCGGGGATACAGGCGGTTTCACTTGCCGTTTTCTATGAGCTGACAGATAAAACTCCCGAAGCACTGGCAGCAGGCTATTGGGGAAGCATCAAAACCCTTGTGAGCCAAAAAAGCAAGATTTGTGCAGGTGTAATTGCGGACGCAGAGTGGAGAGTTACGGAGCATAAGCTGCAAATTCTGGTAAAGCATAACATGGCGTATTATCTGGCGCAGAAGCATCTGGATGATGCCATTGCGAGCATGATTCATACCGAAACGGGCGAAACGCTTCTGGTGCAATTTAAGAATCAGAAAGCAACCGAAGCGGACAGAGCCGCTCTTGAGAACAACAGGAAAAAGAAGTTTGAGGAGCTAAGCCGACAGATTATCACCACACAGGCTGCGGCGGTGCAGGAGAAAGCCAATGCAGAGGTGGCGGCGGTATCCTCCTCCGTTTCCAAGGGGATTCTGCTTGGCAAAGAAATCAACGGCGCAAACCAGAAGATTATTGATACGAAAATTCTCGGGGAAAATGTCATTATCGAGGGCAGTATTTATAACATCGAGCCGAGAGAAATTCGTGGTGAAAAATATATTGTTTCCTTTGATATTACGGATTTGAGCGATTCGACTACAGTGAAATTTTTCGTGAAGAAAAGTGTTTTTGATGCCGAACTGAGCGATAAAATCAAAAAGGGTAAATATCTGCGCGTGCAGGGCGAAGTGCAGTTTGATAAATATACCAAGGAAATCGATATTATGGCGAAAAATATCATGACTGCCGCCGCGCCTGCTCCCCGTATGGATGATGCGGAGGAAAAGCGCGTGGAGCTGCATCTGCATACACAGATGAGCAGTATGGATGGTGTGACACCTGTGAAAAAATATATCGAACGCGCGATTGCATGGGGGCATAAGGCAATTGCCATTACTGACCATGGTGTTGTGCAGGCATTTCCTGATGCGATGAACGCAATCGGCAAATCCGACTTGAAGGTGATTTACGGCGTAGAAGCCTATCTGATTGACGATTTGGGCAGCGTTGTCACCATGCCGCGCGGACAATCTCTGGATGACACCTTTGTGGTATTCGATATTGAGACAACAGGACTTTCCAAGGAAACCGAAAGCATTACGGAAATCGGTGCAGTGAAGGTAGTAGACGGCAAGATTATCGACCGTTTCAGCACCTTCGTGAACCCCGAACGCCCCATTCCTGCGGAGATTACCAAGCTGACAGGCATTACGAATGAAATGGTAGCCGATGCGCCTGTCATTACAGAAATTTTGCCGAAGTTTCTGGAATTTTGTCAAGATGCGGTGCTTGTGGCGCATAATGCCAATTTCGATACAGGCTTTATCCGCCTGAATGCAGAGCGAAAATGCGGCATTGAGGTAAAAAATACCGTTCTGGATACATTAGAACTTTCCAGAGCCTTGCTGCCGGAGCTGAAAAAGCATAAGCTGGACATCATCTGTGAGCAGCTGGGTGTTTCTCTGGAGGGACACCATCGTGCAGTCAATGATGCCGAAGCAACGGCGGAGGTCTTCCTGAAATTCATTGACATGCTCGTGGAAAAGGAAATCTATAAGGTAGACGATATCAATGTGTTCTCCAGCCAGACGGTAAATTATAAAAAGCTGAAGGCATATCATGCGATTATTCTGGCAAAGGATTATGTCGGCTTGCGGAATCTGTATGAATTGATTTCGCTTTCTCATATTGATTATTACTTCCGCAGACCACGCATCCCCAAGAGCAAGTTGATTCAGCACAGGGAAGGGCTGATTCTGGGTAGTGCCTGCGAAGCAGGGGAGCTTTATCGCGCGCTTCTGGATAAAAAGCCAAAGCAGGTGATTGAGGAGCTGGTAAATTTCTATGATTATCTGGAAATTCAGCCGCTTGGCAACAACCGCTTTATGATTGAGTCTCCGAAGGTGGAAAGCGTACATTCCATGGAGGATATCATCGCCATCAATAAGCAGATTGTTGCATTGGGTGAGGAGCACAATAAGCCTGTTGTGGCAACCTGTGATGTGCATTTCATTGATCCGCAAGATGCCGCCTTCCGTAAAATCATCATGGCGGCAGAAGGCTTTGCCGATGCGGACAAGCAGGCACCGCTTTATTTCCGCACCACAAAGGAGATGCTGAAGGAATTTACATATCTGGGCGAGGAAAAGGCGAGAGAAATCGTTATCACCAATACAAATAAGATTGCGGATATGATTGAAAAAATCAAGCCCATTCCCGATGATACCTTTCCTCCGAAAATCGAAGGAGCAGATGAGGAGCTGCGCCAGATTTGTATGGATAAGGCAATTTCCATCTATGGCGACCCATTGCCTCCCATTGTGCAGGACAGATTGGAAACAGAGCTGAATTCCATCATCAGCAATGGCTATGCAGTACTGTATATCATCGCACAGAAGCTGGTTTGGAAATCCGTTGCAGATGGGTATCTGGTTGGTTCGCGAGGATCGGTTGGCTCGTCCTTTGCCGCAAATATGGCAGGGATTACGGAAGTAAACTCTCTGCCGCCGCACTATATCTGCGACCACTGCAAATATTCCGATTTTGAATCGGAAACAGTAAAGGCGTTTGCGATGGAGGAGGCAAGCGGCTGTGATATGCCGGATAAGGACTGCCCTGTCTGCGGACATAAGCTTAGAAAGGACGGGCATGATATCCCCTTCCAGACCTTCCTTGGCTTTGAAGGGGATAAAGAGCCTGATATTGACCTGAACTTTTCTGGTGATTATCAGCAGCAGGCGCACGCCTATACTGAGGTGCTGTTCGGGAAGGGCAAGGTTTTCAAGGCAGGGACAATTGGTACATTGGCAGATAAAACAGCGTATGGCTTCGTCAAAAAATACTTTGATGCCAGAGAAATCACGCCGCATAATGCTGAAATTCAACGCCTGACAGAAGATGCACAGGGGTCAAGCGTACCACGGGACAGCATCCCGGCGGTCTGATGGTTGTACCGAGCGACCATGATATTCATGAGTTCTGCCCGATTCAACGTCCTGCGAATGATGTGAATTCGACTGTTACGACAACGCATTTTGATTATCATTCCATTTCGGGGCGTTTGCTGAAGCTTGACCTGCTGGGGCACGACGACCCGACGGTTATCCGTATGCTTTATGACCTGACGGGGGTCAATCCGCAGGATGTGCCTCTGGGCGACCCGGAGACGATGTCTCTGTTTGAATCTCCCAAGGCTTTGGGTGTAACAGAAGAAGAAATCAACTGCAAGACAGGCACACTGGGGATTCCCGAATTTGGGACAAAATTCGTCCGCGGCATGCTGATTGATACGAAGCCGAAAACCTTTGCAGATTTACTGCGTATCTCCGGTCTGTCTCATGGGACGGACGTATGGTTAGGGAATGCGCAGACCCTGATTGAAAACGGCACGATTACGCTAAAGGAAACCATTTCCACACGAGACAGCATTATGATTTACCTCATCAATAAGGGGGTAGAAAAGAAAAAATCCTTTAAAATCATGGAAAAGGTCAGAAAAGGGAAGGGGTTAACGGAAGAAGATATTGCCGATATGAAGGCATCCGATGTGCCGGATTGGTATATTGAATCCTGCCAGAAGATTAAATATATGTTCCCGAAGGCGCACGCGGCGGCGTATGTTATGATGGCATTCCGCATTGCGTATTTCAAAATCAATTACCCCGAAGCGTATTATGCGTCCTATTTCTCAGTTCGTGCCTGTGATGATTTCGATTATTCCTGCATGTGTCAGGGCATTGATGTGGCAAGGGATGCCATTCGCGAAATTCAGGCGAAGGGGCAGGAGGCAACCGCAAAGGATAAAAATAAACAGACTGTTCTGGAAATTGTAGTTGAATTTTATGCAAGAGGGTTCAAATTCTGCCCGATTGACCTTTACCGTTCTGATGCGAAGAACTTCCTTCCGACAGAGGAGGGGCTTCTGCCGCCGTTCAGCTCCTTGCAGGGCTTGGGCGTGAATGCGGCGCAGAGCATTGTGGAAGGGAGAAAGGACGGAGAATTCAATACACTTGAGGAATTGAAGGAGCGCACCTCTCTGGGACGCTCGCTGATTGATCTGCTCAAGGAAAACGGTGTTTTGGACGGGATTCCCGAAACGAATCAGCTTTGTCTGTTCTGATAAATAAAAAATAAGAAATAAAAAAGAAGCAAAAGAAAAAGCAGTCTGCGAAGCATTTCGTAAACTGCTTTCTTTTTTTGAAAATTACTTAAAAATAGGCATCCAGCGCATGCTCTGCCAGCTGCTTTTCCGTATTCGCGCGAATGACAAGTCCCAGAACCAGAAGAATCCGCCGTAGCTCTCTGTCCTCGCAGCCAAGCATAATATCCTTCCCATAGAAGGAGTCATCTGCCTTATTTTCCGCCATATTGGCAAGATAAGCATAGGTGCTTTTCTGCAATGCAACAAAGCCTGCGTAAATCGTTTCAATCTGCTGTGCCTGCTTTTCTGCATCCGGCTCTGCCAATGCAACATGAAACAGTACACCAATATCCTTAATGGAAAGGATGGCTTTCAGATGATAAATCATGATTAAAAGCATCAAATGGGTACGGCTGTATTTTTTCTTCACCGGAGGGGGGAAAATCTTCGCCTTGGTGTAGTTGTTAATCATGGTTTTTGTAAGGATTTTATCCGTTTCATTTCGTTTATACCGCGCTAAGCCTTTATCCATAAACGTTGTCACCTGATCCATATACAAATCTATGGTAGGAATATCAGCAATCTCGATGACATCCGCGGTGCGAATTTGTGCGGCATAGCGTTCAATCACTTCATTAAATGTGTTCATGGGTTCTCACCTCAATTTCAAAAATATTCATATTCTTCATTATATAGTATTTCATACTATGTCGCAAGTTTTTCTTAAAAAAATTCAGGAATCCCTTGAAATGGCAAACATATTGTGATACTATACCTATATCGCAAGATGTAGTATTAAAAACTACTTGATATAAGGGAGATGAAATTATGGAAACAGTAATCGGGAAAAAAATGAAATTTCGTGCAAGAGATCCGCTTAGCGCACTGACGCATTTCATCGGCTTTCTGGCGGTGATTCCGCCTGTTATCTGCCTGCTGGAACGATCGGAAACAACGGCACAGGTGGTTTCCTTTGCAATCTTTGGCATTTCTCTGCTTTTGCTATATGGTGCAAGCACAATTTATCATACCCTGTGCCTTGCTCCCGAAAAAATTGCGTTTTTAAGACGAATTGACCACATGATGATTTTCGTTTTAATCGCAGGAACCTATACACCTGTCTGCATGGTAATCCTCCCCGGTATATGGGGAAAGGCTTTGCTTGCGGCAGTATGGGGGATTGCAATTTTCGGCATTTTTATGAAAATCTTCTGGATGAATGCACCGCGTTGGCTCTCTACGCTGATTTATGTCGGCATGGGCTGGCTTGCGGTTGCGGCATTTATTCCGTTGAAAAGAGCCATCGGCTGGGGCGGACTGGGGATGCTTCTGGCAGGCGGCATTGTGTATACCATCGGTGCGGTGATTTATGCGCTGAAAAAGCCTAATCTCGCGATTCTGAAAAGCTTTGGCTTCCATGAGATTTTCCATGTGTTCGTAATGCTTGGCTCTGCTTTCCATATTGCATTTATGTTTTTATATGTTCTGTAATGGTATTTTAATCTTCTTTTCGTTGACAATTTCATAAAAAATGTTAAAATAAAGTATCGGGCATCTTTTCAGATGCCTGACTTTTTTAGCAAGAACGAAAAAACTGCCCTTAAGCGAATGGCTTACTGCGGCAGTTTTTATGTAGAAAAAAGAAGAGGTGAAAAAATGAAAAGACTATGGGAATATATGAAGCCCTATAAAAGGCTGGCGATTTTGGCACCCATTTTAATGCTTTTGGAGGTTGGGGCAGAACTTGCCATGCCAAAGCTGATGACCTTTATGATCAACCAAGGAGTCGGCACAGGAAACACTGCCATCATTACAAAAACGGGGATTGAAATGCTCGTGATTGCGATTATCGGTATCATCGGCGGCATCGGGTGCTTAATCTGCGCAACACTGGTTAGCCAGAGAACGGGGACAGACCTTAGGCGTGCGGCATTTGAAAAGATACAGGAATTTTCTTTCCATAATATTGATACCTTTTCCACACCGTCTTTGATTACCCGTCTGACAAATGACATCACACAGATTCAGCTGGTGATTATGATCTGTCTGCGGATGTTGGTGCGTTCTCCCTTGCTCTGTATCGGCAGTATCATCATGGCATTTTCCATAAACGCAAAAATTGCGGGCATGTTTTTGATTGTGGTGGTTTTGCTTGCTATTGCAGTTTATCTGATTCTGCGTGTGGCAATTCCAAAATTCAAGCTAGTGCAGGAAAAGCTCGATAAGGTAAATACAGTAATGCGGGAATGTCTTGCAGGGATTCGCGTGGTAAAAGCCTTTGTGCGCCATGATTATGAAGTCGAAAAATTTAATGAGGCCAATCAGGATTAAAGAAACCACCGTCAGTGCGTTTCGCATGATGCTTTTGATGTCCCCTGTAATGATGATTTTGGTAAACGGCACAATCATCGGGATTCTTTGGTTTGGCGGATTGCAGGCGCAGGCAGGCAATATGCACATAGAGGAAATCATGGCGTGCATTACCTATTTGATGCAGATGATGATGGCAACGATGCTGTTGGCGATGAATTTTATGTTTATTTCCAGAGCAAAAATTTCTACAGACCGTCTGGAAGAAATTCTGGATACGGTTGTAGATATTGCAGACCCCAAGGAACCCAAGCAGCCGGCAAGAGCAGAGGGGCGTGTGGAATACCGCCATGTTTCCTATCGCTATAAGCTTGGCAGCGGTGACCCTGTTCTGGATGATATCAGCTTTACGGCAGAGCCGGGGCAGACTGTCGGGATTCTGGGCGAAACAGGCTCCGGCAAATCAACTCTTGTGAACCTTCTGCCCCGATTGTATGACGTAACGGACGGACAGATTCTGGTGGATGGGATTGATGTGCGCGATTATGCGATTCACGATTTGCGTAAGCGTGTTGCCGTTGTTCTGCAGGAGACCATTCTGTTCTCCGGTTCAATTCGTGAAAATATCAAGAGGGGCAAGCTTGATGCAACCGATGAGGAGATCATTGCGGCGGCAAAAGCGGCGCAGGCGCATGATTTTATTATGGAACTGCCCGATCAATATGATACGGAGCTGGGGCAGAGGGGTGTCAATGTTTCGGGTGGACAAAAGCAGCGTATTTCCATCGCAAGAGCGTTGATTCAGAACCCGAATATCATTATTTTTGATGACAGCACCAGTGCAGTCGATTCCCTGACGGAAAAACGGATTCGGCAGGCGATGAAAACCTCTCACAGCGGCTGTACGAAGTTCATCATCGCGCAGCGTATCAGCTCTGTTCGGGATGCAGATAAGATTCTGGTTCTGGGCGGCGGCAAAATCGTTGCAGAAGGTAACCATAAATATCTTATGGAAACTAGCACGGAATATCAGGAAATCCTTGCCTCTCAGATGAAGAAGGGAGTGATGGCAGATGGCGAATGAAAATACAAGAAAACGCCCCGGCGGTCCCGGCGGACCGAGAGGAATGTTTGCACACGGGAAACCGAAAAACACAGGGAAGACCATCCTTCGTCTCTGCGGCTACCTCGTAAGATTCTGGCCTTTGATTCTGATTTCCGTTATCTGTATTGCACTTACAACCCTTGGTACGGTTTACGCAACCAGCCTGATTGGTGTTGCGATTGATAAATATATTTCCGTATTCGATTTTGCGGGACTTTGGAGGATTTGTCTGGAGCTGCTGCTGATTTATCTGACGGCCTCTTTTGCAACATGGCTTTACAGCTATCTGATGTTGAAGGTAGGGCAGGAAACAGTTGCGACGCTCCGCAGGGAAATTTTCGAAAAATTCCAAAGACTGCCTCTGAAATATTTTGACAAAACCACACACGGTGAACTGATGAGTCGTGTAACAAATGATGTTGATAATATTTCCATGTGCCTGAACAGTAGCATTTCGCAGATTCTGCAAAGTATTCTGACAGTTATCGGCACGTTTGCCATGATGCTCTACCTGAGTATTCCGCTGACGATTGCGACCATTGTAACCATTCCGTTAATGCTTCTTGTGACAAAATGGGTAACAAGCCATTCCAGAAAATACTTCAAGGCAAAGCAAGAGGAGCTTGGTAAGCTGAACGGGCATATTGAAGAAATCATTTCCGGACAGAAGGTTGTAAAGGTATTCAGCCGAGAGGAAGAAGAAATTCATAAATTTGAAAAGCTGAACGATGCACTGCTTGCAAAAAGCGTACGCGCGGAGGTTTTCTCCGGCTCCATCGGGCCTATTATGACGGCAATCAATAACATGACCTACGCCATTGTGGTTGCGGTCGGCGGGATTCTGATGGTTATCGGCAACGGCATGACATTGGGGATTATCTCCAACTTTATCATTTATTCCAAGCAGTTTGCAAGACCGCTGACGGAGCTTGCCAATCAGGTGAATACGATTCTCTCTGCTATGGCAGGGGCGGAGCGTGTGTTTGAGGTTCTGGATGAGGAGGAAGAAAAGCCTGATGCTCCCGATGCTTACGAAATGGGCGAAATTGAAGGGGATGTTGAACTAAAGGATGTCAGCTTCTCCTATGAGAAAGGACATCCCATTTTGAAGCACATCAACCTCTACGCAAGGCCGGGGCAGACCATTGCCTTTGTCGGCCCGACCGGCGCAGGAAAAACTACAATTATCAACCTGCTGACGCGTTTTTACGATATCGACAGCGGCTCCATCACCATTGACGGGCATGATATTTATCAGACCAAGCGGGCCAGCCTGCGTTCTGCCTTGAGTATCGTTTTGCAGGATACCTATCTTTTTACCGACTCCATCAAGGAGAATATCCGTTACGGCAGACTGAACGCAACAGACGAGGAAATCAAGGCGGCAGCAAAGCTTGCCAATGCACATGAATTTATCCGCAGACTGCCTGATGGCTATGATACCATGCTGACGGACGGCGGTGGCAACCTCAGTCAGGGACAGCGGCAAATGATTTCCATTGCACGCGCTATTCTGGCAAATCCATCCGTACTGATTCTGGATGAAGCAACCAGCAGTGTGGACACCCGTACAGAGGTGAAAATTCAGGAGGCAATGCACAACCTGATGAAGGGCAGAACAAATTTTGTGATTGCACACCGCCTGAGCACTATCAAGGATGCGGATTTAATCGCCGTTGTA
>OLGH01003693.1_pt1 | contig 10166 bp, 8 predicted proteins | sample 1604851 | NCBI WGS metagenome assembly OLGH01 (sample SAMEA3888894, study PRJEB22519) | human gut metagenome | biome: human gut; feature: human-associated habitat; material: faeces | place: Denmark | collected 2010
ATGGCCGACTGATAAAATGGCATCCATTAGTTAACTTCAAGTTTGGAGAATTGAGAAAATCGGAAGTTTTGGAGAGAAAATTAATGGAAGAAAAAACATATCAGACTCCTTGCGGAACAATGCACTATTGGACAAACGTTTCACACTCGGATGAAATTACCCTTGTTTTTCTACCGGGATTGACGGCAGACCATAGATTGTTTGATAAGCAGATTCAGTATTTCGAGAACAGGTATAATGTTATCGTCTGGGATGCACCGGCACACGCTTCCTCATGGCCGTTTCGGTTTGATTTTGATTTGTTCGACAAGGCAAAATGGCTGGATGATATCTTAAACCAAGAAGGACTTACAAAGCCTGTTATTGTCGGGCAGTCTATGGGTGGATATGTGGGACAGGCTTATGCGCAGCTTTACCCAGACAAAATGACAGGCTTTGTCTCCATTGACTCTGCACCGCTGCAACGAAGCTATGTGACGGCAGTTGAAATCTGGCTTTTGAAACGGATGGAGCCGGTATATGCTCATTATCCGTGGAAATGGCTCCTGAAATCGGGGGCGGAAGGCGTTGCACGTCTGATTATGGTAAAAGTCTCATGCGTGAAATGCTGCTGACTTATGACGGCAACCAGAAACGCTATGCGCAAATTGGCAGAAAAGCTTGCCGCAAATCATGAATAACAGATAGCTTTTCATAAGCGGGCAACCTGAAAAGGCTGCTCGCTTTTTTGTTGTCATTGCTGTATTTTGGCGGTAACGGTATTTTGTCAGTAAGGGATAAACGCGTGTCGTAAAAATAAGTGCTCTTTACGAGAAAAATTCTTGAAACGCTTTTGCTATAATGTTACAATGTATACTATATAATGGTATATATTCAAAAAGCTGCTGACAGCAGAACGAGAATGATATTGCAAGCACCTTCCTGAAATCGGTGAAGTGAAAATAAAGCCGGAATGAGACCGTCTGGGGCGGAGAAAGATTGGATAAAATGAAAAACTCTGGAATGAGCGAAACCATGCAGACCTTGATGCGGAAAAGCGCCTGTGTGATGCTGAGCCTGCTGCTATTGCTGTCAGTCGTGCTCCCTGTAAAAGCTGCCGCAGAGACCGCCCCTGCAAAGGTCGTCCGTGTCGGCTCGTTTGAGGATACTTTCAACTATGTCAACGAGAAAGGCGCAAGAAAAGGCTACGGCTACGAATTGCTGGAGACCTTATCCGGCTATACGGGCTGGCAGTTCAAGTATGTGACCTGCGACTGGTCAGACTGCTTTGAAAAGCTCGAAAACGGCGAGATCGACATCATGGGCGATATTTCCTATACGGAGGACCGCGCCGGGGAGATGCTGTTTTCAGACGAGCCGATGGGAGTGGAAAAATATTACCTCTACGCTGATCTCTCACGCGCAGACATCTCCGCCTCCGATTTCAAAACGCTGAACGGCAAAAAGATCGGTGTTCTGATGGGAACGGAGCCGGAAGTGATGCTGACCGAGTGGGAAGAAAAATACGGCCTGAAAACGGAACACGTCAACGTCTCCAACAACGAGGATGTAAAGCAAAAACTGGCAAACCACGAGATCGACTGCTTTGTCTCTCTGGAAGAATCCTTCTGGGCAGAGCGTGGCATCTCGACCATAACCCGTGTGGGAGAATCCGGCATCTACTATGCGATCAACAAAAACCGGCCTGATATCAAGGAAGAACTGGACGATGCAATGCGCGCGTTGGACGAAGCTGTGCCTTTTTATACGGCGGATCTGTACAAAAGATATTTCTCAATGGATTATACGCCCATCCTTACGGGGGAGGAAAAGGCGTGGCTCACAGAGCATGGCGCGATCAGGATGGGCTTTCTGACGAGCGACAGCGGCGTCAGCACCTTTGACCCTGCCACCGGGAAGCTTACCGGGGCAATCACGGATTATATTCTGTTTGCAGCAGATTGTCTGGGCAATCAGGAACTGGAATTCCATCTGGTCGGCTATGACAGCAAGGAAGCAGAACTGGATGCGCTGAAATCGGGCGAGATCGACATGATCTTCCATTGCGACCAGAACCCCAATCTGGCGGAAGAGTATCACATTGCCCGTACCAACACAACGTGGACCTTCAACCTGATGGCGGTCACGAACAAACAGTACTTTAACGAAAACAATGTAAACCGCATTGCCGTTCCCCAAAACAAACTCTCCCTGAAAAAGTACCTTGCGTTTTATTATCCGCAGTGGGAGATCGTGGACTGCGATACACAGGAGGATGCGGCAAAGCTGGTCAACGACGGACAGGCGGATTGCTTTGTTACCGGGATCAGCAGTGAGAATAAATACAGCAAGAAATACAGCTTTTACAGCGTTCCGCTGGTAAACCCTGTAAGATCCTGCTTTGCGGTCAATAGCGGAAACCGCAGCCTGTTGTCCATCCTGAACAAAACGATCAAGGCAATGCCTGTTAATATGCTTGCCGGCGCGCTTGCGATGTATAAGAGCTCCGCGCGGAAGGTTACCCTGAGCGATTTTATAAAGGATAACTTCTTTATGGTTATGCTGATCAGCAGCATTGCTGTTGCAGTTGTTCTGCTCACGATTTTGATGCTGCTCCAGAAGGCGTGTAAAGCCGAAGCTGCTGCAAGGAAAGCCGCAAACGATACGCAGGAACTGAATGCAAAATTGCAGGTCGCCGTGGAAAAAGCAGAGAGCGCGAACCGCGCCAAATCCACCTTCCTGTTCAATATGTCCCATGATATCCGCACCCCCATGAACGCCATTATCGGCTATGCAGACCTTGCCTCCCGGCATCTGGACGACCCTGCAAAGCTGGAAAAATACATGGAGAATATTCAGGTATGCGGACAGAACCTGCTGATGCTGCTGAACAATGTGCTGGATCTTGCCCGCATTGAAAACGACAAAACGGAGATCGAATATTCTGTTTCGGATATCGAAAAAGATTTCCGCAACTGCATTGCGATATTCCAGAATCAGGCAGACAGCAAGGGGCAGACGCTTATGGTGACGACACAGCTGCTGTATCCGTATGTCTATGCGGATATCCCGCACCTGACCGAGGTGTGCACGAACCTTGTCAGCAACGCGGTCAAATACACCGGTGCCTGCGGCACGATCTGCTGTGATATCACGCAGAGGCCCGGCGAAAAAGAGGGCTGGTGCAATACGGTGATCACGGTTGCCGATAACGGTATCGGAATGTCGCAGGAGTTCCAGAAGCATATCTTTGAGCCCTTTGAACGAGAGCGCACCTCCACCGTCAGCAAGGTGGAGGGCAGCGGCATCGGAATGGGCATTGTGAAAAAGCTGGTCGGGTTGATGAGCGGCACCGTGGAAGTGGAGAGCAAGATCGGTGTGGGCTCCACATTTACTGTCACCATTCCCAGCCGCATTGCATCGCAGGAGGAAACACAGGCGAAACGAGAGACCACTCCTTCGGACGAAAAGAGCCTGTGCGGTGTAAAGATCCTGCTGACCGAGGACAACGACCTGAATGCAGAGATCGCCACCGAACTGCTGCGGGAAGAAGGCTGCACGGTAGACCGCGCAAAAGATGGCGTGGAATGCGTGGATATGCTGGAAAAGGCTGCGAACGGAACTTACCGGCTGATCCTTATGGATATCCAGATGCCGGTGATGAACGGCTACGATGCGGCAAAAAAGATACGGCAGATGGACGCCCCCCAAAAGGCAGGCATCCCCATCATCGCTATGACTGCAAATGCCTTCTCCGAAGATAAACAGGCGGCGCTGGATGCCGGGATGAACGACCACGTTGCAAAGCCGATCAATATGAACATCCTTGTGCCGACCATCCAGAAATACCTTTGATGCGGACAGAAAGCTTTGCATAAGGATGCTTGCAGACCGCAATACACTCGCTAAACGAATACCGCCGAGGATGCTTCCCGTTTTGGGAGACATCCTCGGCGGTCTTTTGTATATTTCCGCATTTTCGCTGGTCTATCTCAAAAAGGCCTACGACCACTGTCTGGAGCTGGGCATCACACGCAAGGAACTGAGCAACGTGATCAAATCCAGCCTTATTTTTTCCGTTGTGCCCAGCCTTTCCATCGTGGTGGGCCTGTTCGTGCTCATTGCGGTGCTGGGCTACGCATCCTCTGCAGAAATGCTGGAAAGCGCCACCGGACGGCAGTTTGGCGTGGTGATGATCCTGATGAGCGTGGGTATGCTGAGCGGCTTTCTGATCCTGCTGCCCTTTGGCAAAAAGCTGTGCAAAAGCGTGGACCGCTCTGCAGCCGAAAGCGGCGGCAGCACTTGGAAAAACGTGCTGTCCGGTGTGTTTATGCTGGTGATGTTCTCGGTGTGCATCCCCATCCTGCTGTTCACCGATAATGTGCAGGCTGCCGTTATGATCACCGGTCTTGTGATCGCCATTGGTGTGGGTGTGCTGGCAAAGCGCCCGGGTCTTGCATGGCTCAATAACTTTGTGATGGCATTTTCCATGCTGGGCGGCCTTGTCTCGTCGCTGGCATGGGTACGGATCTTCGGTTAAGGAGGGAAACGGACATGAGTAAAGCAAAGACTGAAACCAAAATGGACTCCTTCCAGAGCTGGGCGCACCGCTGGGGACGCGTGGGCACCCTGATCGCCCTTATTTACATGGTGGCGCTGCCCTTTGTGGTGCTGGCTGCCTATGACAGCATCCCGTCTCTGGGCGAGGTGTTCAACGTGAACACCTTCTCCATCCTGCTCATCTACATCCCGGTGGGCTTTTCAGAAGCACTGAGCTACACCCCCATTCTGGGCTGCTCGGCGTATCTGGCGTTCATCACCGGCAACATCATGAACCTGAAGCTTCCGGTGGCGGCAAACGCCATGAACCTGACCAAAAAGCAGCCCAACACCCCGGAGGGTGAGGCCATTGCTTCGGTGGCTGTTGCGGTCTCTTCCCTGATGACCGTTGCCATCCTGACGCTGGCAGCGGTGTGTGTCTCCTTCATCAGCCCGGTGTTCGAGCTGCCCGCCGTCAAAACTGCTTCCGGCTACCTGCTGCCGGCTTTGTTCGGCTCCATGGCGCTGGGTCTGTTCGCCAGCTCGTCCAGCGGCAGCAAGGTGGTCAAAGGCGGCATCAAGGGCGTGCTGCCGGTGCTGATCATCATGACGGTGCTCTCCCTCGCCGCACGCCTTGCAGGCTACGGCTCCGTGCTGGGCGGGCTTGTGGGCATCTTTATCATCGTGATGCTGCCCATCGGCATCCTGACCTCCTATGTGCTGTGGAAAAAGGGCAAGATCCAAGTGGTGGACAAGGAGCAAAAGGAAAAATAAGCTAAAAAGTCTCCTGACGAAAAACAGTCGGCGGATGACGATACTTTAACAAACGAACGGACTTCTGCGCGTGTTTGGACGCCTGCAGAAGTCCGTTTTGCGTGCAGAGACTTTTCTGCGGGGAAAAAGCATGGTATACTGAAGGCAGTGAACCGGAACGGATCAATGAAAGACGAGGACTGTAAAATGAATATCGAAGAACGGGCGGCACAGGCTGCCGCATGGAAAGCAGCCGGACAGTGCAACTGCGCACAGGCAGTGCTGAAAGCATTTGAGGACAAGCTGCCGGTGGACACCGACACCCTGATGAAGCTGGGCGCAGGCTATGCCGCCGGTATGGGCTGCATGGAAAGCACCTGCGGCGCATTGATCGGCGCAGTGATGGTGGCAGGCGTCGTCACCAACGGCAAGGGCACGCCCCGTATCTCCAAGGAATTGCTGCAAAGCTTTCAGGAAAAGTGCGGCGCTACCATTTGTAAAGATCTGAAGGGTGTGGAGACCGGCGCACCGCTCTGCCCCTGCCCGGAATGCGTCCGTAACGCCGTGCTGGCACTGGGCGAGGTGCTGGGAGAGTAAAATGAAGAAGGTGCTGTTTGTCTGCCACGGAAATATCTGCCGCAGCCCTATGGCAGAATTTGTGATGAAGGACTTAGTGGAAAAGGCGGGGCTTTCCGCGCAGTTTGAAATAGCTTCGGCTGCCACAAGCACCGAGGAGATCGGCAACCCGGTCTATCCACCCGCCCGGCACAAGCTGGCAGAGCACGGCATCTCCTGTGCAGGCAAGACCGCCCGGCAGATGACCCGGCGGGACTATGAGACCTACGACTATCTCATTGCCATGGATCACAACAACCTGCGGAACATGGCGCGGTTTGTGGGCAGCGACCCGGAGCACAAGGTGTCATTGCTGATGGACCACACCCGCCGCCCCGGCGACGTGGCAGACCCGTGGTACACCGGAGACTTTGAAGCCACATGGCAGGATGTGCTGGAAGGCTGCACCGCCTTGCTGGAAGAGCTGCGATAAAAGAAAGCACTTTCAGAAAGATCGCCTTAAAGAAAAAACAGCGCCCCGGAGAGTTTTTTTGTCGCTCTCCGGGGCGCTGTTTTATTGCGGTGTTTCTTTTGTGCGCAGACGCCGGCAGGCGTCCTCTTTCACAAGCTCGATGACCACCGCCGTCAGGGGGATAAAGAAGATGATGCCGATGATGCCAAAGAGCTCTCCGCCGATCATGGCGGCAACAAGGGTGTAAAGCGGGGAAAGCCCTACGGACTTTCCCACCACACGGGGATAGATGAACTGGTTTTCAATAAACTGTACGGCAAGATACACGATAAGGCAGCGCACGGCCAGCACAGGGTCAACCAGCAGCACAAGGAACACGCTGACTACGCAGGAGATCAGTGCACCCACATAGGGGATGATGGCGCAGATGGCGGTCAGCACCCCCACCAGACTGCCGTAGGGGATCCTGAAAATGGAAAACGCAAGGGCCATCAGAACGCCAAGGATCACCGCTTCGCTGCATTGTCCTGTCAGAAAGCTTGCGAAGGATTGACGGAACAGCCGACAGAATTTCAGGACTCCGGCGGCGTGGTCGGGCTTCAGGTAGGCACACACCAGTGTGCGGGCGTGATGGCCAAGGCTCTCCGTCCCAAGGGACATATAGATGGAGATGATCAGCGCAAACGAGGCAGTCACCACGATATTCACCGTGGCGGATACTGCCCCTACTGCATTGACCAGCACAGTGTCGATGCCTGCGGTGATCTTGTGCAGCAGCTGTTCCCAGTTGATGCCTTCCAGCCAGCTCATCAGCCAGCCCATGTCGGTATTCTGTGCGCTGAGATAGGCGGTCCAGCGGGGGATGTTGGCTTCGATCTGCACATAAAGGCTGTGGAAGGACTGTACCAGCTCCGGGATCAGCAGGGTCAAAGCCAGCACCAGCACCAGAGCAACACCCAGCAGGGTGATGAAAAAGCTGAGAAGATGGATGGCTTTAGCCGATGGCTGCTTTTTCGCCTTGCGGAACAGGCTTTTCAGCCGCTTTTCCAGCCCGGTCATGGGCACATTGATGAAAAGCGCCAGAATACCGCCCGCCAGAATGGGCAGCACCAGATCTATGAGCTTTGCGGCAAAGGCTAGAACGGCAGAGAGCCGCAGCAGCGCTACAAAAAGCGTTACTCCTACAACGGTAACAAGCAGATACTGTTTTGTTTTTGGTTCCATGCAAAGATCCTTTCCCGGAGGTTTGTGGCAGCAGGCTGCAAAAAGATCGTCTGCGGACTTTTTATCGTATTTAAAAAAAATAGTGCCTGTCAGAACGGCATACTTGTGAGATGCAGTTTGCGGATGCTGCTTGTGTATTTATAGTATTGTAATCAGAAGAAACAGGCTTGTCAAGACGATGCAAAATGGCTGCGCAGCTTTATGACAGTACCATTCCGCTCTCTTGGGAGGAAAATATAGCTGCGGTACTGTTTCTGACGATATTGCTGCCGGAGCAGCGCGAATTTTTTTAAAGCTCCGCCTCCAAAACTGCGTATTTTGGATATGCAGCTTTGGGGCGTTTGCGTGAAAAAATGCAAACTGCTGCAAAAAGCCGCGGTACCGTAAAAAGGGAAAATAAAAGGACTGAAAAGCAGGCTGCGGAAAGGTACGGGGACTGCTGTGCCTGTGCTGCAGATGCATAAAAATCGGCTTTTTTCGGCAGGGGAACAGCCTGAACGGCGGCGTGGACAAAAGCTCCCCAAAATAAATGATAGAGACAGATTGTACAAACATTTGCAACAAACTTTGTGCTTGACTCTAATTGCGGGATGGATAAATATGCGATATCATAGGAGACAAGGGCGGACTCCTCTGCAAAGACAGACTGGTGCCAGTGATAAAACGCGGCATTGGTGCAGGGGAGATCAACGCAATGTGAATCGGAGGTAACAAGATTGGTATGCTGCTGTGTACCGTAGGTCTGGATCCCACCAATGGCATCCCGCGCTTCATCACCACCAAGCAGACCGGCCTGCTGGACGGCTTCCAGTTTATCCCCACACTGATCGGTCTGTTCGCCGTCTCCGAGGTCATCGCCGGCGTGGAGCGCATTATCCGCGGCGAGGAGCAGGAGCAGAAGTCGAAGGAAAAGATCACCAATGTGCTGCCGGATCTCAAAACCATCCGTCAGATCTGGCCCAACATCCTTTCCGGCGGCCTTATCGGCACCTTCATCGGTGCTATCCCCGGTGCAGGCGGTGATATTGCAGTGTTCGTCTCCTACGGCGCCAGCAAGTCTGCCAGCAAGCACCCGGAGCTGTACGGCACCGGTATCCCCAACGGCGTTGCTGCTACCGAGTCTGCCAACAACGGCTGCTCCGGCGGTGCTATGATCCCGCTGCTGTCTCTGGGCGTTCCCGGCGACTCCGTCACCGCGATCCTGCTGGGTGCCTTTATCATGAAGGGCATCACCCCGGGCCCCATGATGTATGTCACTGAGCTGCCCACCGTTTACCGCGTGTTTGCGGCTCTGATGCTGGCAAACCTCTGTATGCTGGCTGTAGGCTGTCTGGGCGTCCGCTTCTTTGCCAAGATCGTTTCGGTGGAGAAAAAGATGCTGTACCCCATCATTCTGGTCATCTCTCTGCTGGGTGCCTTCTCCATCAACAAAAATGCCTTTGATGTGGGCGTTTGCGTAGCCTTCGGCATCATTGGCTGGCTGATGAATAAGTACGAGTTCCCGCTTTCGCCCATTCTGCTGGCTCTCATTCTGGGACCCATGTGCGAAAAGAACTTCGTCCGCTACATGAACATCCAGCGCGGCAACTTCTTTGCCATCACCACCTCTCCCATCGCCATGGTCTTTGCCGCTGTGGCCATTCTGGTCATCGTGTTCTCGATGTATAATCAGAGCAAGATCAACAAGAAAGCAGCCGCTACTGCACAGGAGAAAGCATAACCTCCTGACAAGCACTGCCGGATAAATAACAAAAGCGCAGCTGTCCTGTTTTTGCAGGGCGGCTGCGTTTTTGTTATACGCTGCGGCTGTAAAAAACAGATGCAGTGCGAACTGCGGCGTACCCATTGAAACCCGTTGGCATTTCAAAAAAGCGCTGATGATCGCCGGTAGGCAGTGGCAACGATTTTGTTTCCGTTGTCTTTATAGCAATTCAAATTTTTAACCTATATGGCAGCAATTCAACTGTTTAATGCGTTGGCAGCAATGTGGAATTGCATATTGCCAATATGTTGTTTTAACGTTACAATGTGTTTTTTTGCCCTGCGATAAAACCTCTTGACAACGGGAACTTTTTTGATTATAGTAGAACTAACAAACATTAGTTAGCGAAGGGCGGAGAAAAATGGAAGACACCAAACAGCGCATTCTGGAAAAATCTCTGGAACTGTTTTCGACCAAAGGGTATGATTCCGTCAGTGTTGGCGAAATTGCAAAGGCGGTCGGTATCAAGGCACCCTCGCTTTACAACCACTTCCCCAGCAAGCAGGCGATTTTTGATGCCATCGTGGAATCAACGGCTGCCCACTACGAAAAAGATACGGGCAGGATCGACATTCATGTGCAGAATGTAAAGCAGGACTGCCCTACGTTTTCTCATATCCCGGAGCAGGCTCTTGCGGACAAAGTACGGCAGATCTTTTTGTATTCTTTGCACGATAAGCAGGTCAGTCAGTTCCGCCGGATGATGACGCTGGAGCAGTTCCGCTCCCCGGAGCTTGCAGCACTGTTCTCAGAACGCTATGTGGACCGTATGATCGCTTACCATGCAGGAATTTTCCGCTCCCTGATCGCAGGTGGCGAAATTCGGAATGAGGACCCGGATACATTGGCATGGATGTACGTTTCCCCGGTCATCACCCTGCT
>OLGH01003694.1_pt1 | contig 10162 bp, 9 predicted proteins | sample 1604851 | NCBI WGS metagenome assembly OLGH01 (sample SAMEA3888894, study PRJEB22519) | human gut metagenome | biome: human gut; feature: human-associated habitat; material: faeces | place: Denmark | collected 2010
TCGTCGGTAAAGGGCAGCTGGGCTGCCAGCTTGTGGGCGCAGGCACCGTTGAAGCCCACCCAACTGTACTCCCAGGGGTACTGCTCATCGGCGGTGTAGCGGATGAGCTGGCTGGGGCGCGCAAAGAACAGATCTCCGGTGCTGACTTGCCAGGTTCGGCCGCCTACCTCGAATTCGCCCTTGCCCGAGAGCACCAGGTGAATCAGGTAATGGTCACGGATGCCAGGACCCCAGGTCTTGGACGGGGCGCAGCGCTCAATGCCGCAGTTGAAGATGGAAAGTTCGATGTTGTTCGTGTAGTTCTGTTTGAAGGATTGCTTGTAAACGTCTGCCATGGCGGCTTGACCTCCCTCGTTGTCACGTCTTTCGACCAGTATACCACAGAACCGCCTGCAAATTCAACAAAAGTACATCTTATTCTTTGAGCCGGACGCCAAATTTCGCGCTTTTTCTTCGATAGAAATTGAAAAAACAGAAGGGATGCATTACAATAGACCTAACAAACCTACAAACACTGTTTGAATGTTTCAGGGAGGGATCGCGGATGGCAACCAGCGCACAACTCAGGAAACAGATCGCGGCAGGGAGGTGGGACGGACCCCTTGCCGCGCTTTACGGCACCGCCCCGCAGGAACTGGCCCGGCAGCGGGCGCGGTACTGCGCGGCGCTGGAGCAGTTCGAGCTGTATTTCGGCCCGGGGCGGCAGGTGCAGGTGTACTCGGCCCCGGGGCGTGCGGAGCTGGGCGGCAACCACACCGACCACCAGCATGGCTACGGGCTGGCGGCAGCGGTCACGCTGGATCTGGTGGCGGTAGCGGCCCGGAACACGGACGGCTATGTGCGGGTCAAGTCCCGCGGGTTCAACAAGCTGGATGTGATCGACCTGGCCACGGCAGAGCCGCAGGAAGGGGAGAGCACCCACTCGGCCAGCCTGATCCGGGGCATTGCCGAGGGCTTCCGTACGGCGGGAAAGACTATTGGCGGCTTTGATGCTTACACGGCCAGCGACGTGCTGCGGGGCAGCGGCCTTTCCAGCTCTGCGGCCTTTGAGATGGGCATGGCCTGCATCTGGAACGGGGAGTACGCCTGTGGGCTGGATGCCCGGGCACTGGCCGGCATCTGCCAGTATGCGGAGAATACTTACTTTGGCAAACCCAGCGGTCAGCTGGACCAGCTGGCCAGCGCGGTGGGCGGCGTCATTTTTGCCGACTTCGCAGACCCGGCCGCCCCGCAGGTGGAAAAGATCCACGCAGACGGCCTGCTGCCGCCCGGCATGACCCTGTGCGTGACCGACACCCGGGGCAGCCACAGCGAGCTGACCGGGGAGTTTGCAGCCATCCGGCAGGAGATGGAGCAGGTGGCTGCCTGCTTTGGCAAGCCGCTGCTGGGTCAGGTGGAAGAGAGTGCGTTCTGGGCGGCACTGCCTGCCCTGCGCAGCCGCTGCGGAGACCGTGCGGTGCTGCGGGCGATCCATTATTTTGAAGAGAACGCCCGTACACTGGCGCAGCGGGAGGCGCTTTATGCAAGGCGATTCCCGGTGTTTGCGGAGCTGGTCAAACAGAGCGGACAGGCTTCCTTTGCGCTGTGCCAGAACGTGTACTGCACAGCGGATGTGCGGCATCAGGGGCTGTCGGTGGCGCTGGCTCTGAGCCAGAGCATCCTGCAGGGCAGTGAGGGCGCGTGGAGGATGCAGGGCGGCGGCTTTGCAGGTACCATTCAGGCTTATGTGCCCGGGCGGCTGCTCAAGCGGTACTATACAGCCATCGAGCAGGTGTTCGGGCAGGGCAGCTGCTATGTGCTGCGCCTGCGGGAACAGGGTGCAGTCCGGGTGATCTGAACATAAAAAAAGCCGTGTATGGCCGGAAAGCTCCGGGATGCACGGCTTTTTTATGGCTTACTGCTGCAGAGAAAAGGGCTGGGGGAGAGAGTTTGTAACGGGACGATCCTTTCTCTGCTGTTGGATACTGTCCAGATACTGGACGGTAGTGGTGGCGGCTTCGCTGGTCACACCAAGCAAACGGGCGAACTGCTGGTACAGCTTGATGCCGGTCTGTACGCCTACCTTGATCATGCGGAAAAACAGCATGGGCACAAAGGTGAAGGAGAACGAGAGCAGCCCGCCCTCCCAGAAGAAATCACCGAAGTGCAGGTTATCAAAAAAGCTGCCGACAGCATCGCCGAATTCGCTTCCGCCAAAGGCAGTGCGCTGCTCTTCTGGAGAAAGCGCTGCATAGGAAGCAGGCAGCTGAAGCTTTTTCATAAAGAGGAACACTCCTTTCAGGTACGATAAAAACTTAGCACAGGGCTACCAGCGTAGGCAGGCAGTTCTGCTGCTCGGTCTCCTGTGCAGCGTTCTTGTTGGCCTTATACTCGTCAACAGACTCCTTGATGGCGGTCACCAGATTCTTGACGGAGAGATAGATGCTGCGGGCCTGAATATAGGCGTAGTAGCCGCCCAGACCGGCCAGACCGATAGAAGCTACCTTGCTCCAGGTGTTCAGCTGACCCCAGTAGTGCCCCACGGCATCACCAACGTCCAAACCATCGTTCAAGGCATTCTGCATACCGGAGACAGCGCCTTGGAATGCATAACGGCCCATCATGCCCAGCAGATTTACAGTAACGGTCATGCCAAAGGCCATGACCTGCTGCGGGGTGATATTGATGGAAAGAGCACCGCCCTCGGTGTAGGTCATCTCCTCGGCAGAGAGCACAGCGTAGCCGGCAGGCAACTGCAGAGGGCGCTGATATGTATGATCCATGATGGAAAACTCCTTTCGCACACAGAACTCCCCAAGGGGCAGTTCATCTAGTAACTGAATTGTAGCATATCTGCACAAAAATGACAAGAGAGCGCGGGTTTAAAAATCATGATACATTTGTGAATATATTGTGATGAGCATTTACAAAATAGACTGTGATACGATATAAATACAAAAAACAACCGTTTTTATCACAGTGAAAAAATGTTGTAGAGGAAAGCAGGACCGTAAAAATAAAAAACAACAAAGGCATCTGCCCGTGCCCGCTGCGCAGGATACAGCAGGGAAAGCAGATGCCTTGTGGCTTTGCAGGATAGAAAGCAAAAGGGGAGTGGGCGTTTAACGCTTTTCCGGCACACGCTCATACAGCGTGGTCAACGCAGCGATGTGCCCGGCCAATGCTGCGGGCAGGGGCTGCGTCAGCCGCCAGCGCCAGTTTGCACCCTGTGTGCTGGGGGTATTGATGCGGGCCTCGCTGCCCAGATGCAGCCAGTCTGCCAGCGGGATGATGGCGGTATCCGAAACGCTGGCAAGGCAGGCGCAGATCATGCCCTCGGTCAGGGTCTCCGGTGTGCAGCGCAGGTACCGGCAGGCGTAGGCAACATCCTCGGCACTGGCGTTGCTGCGCCAGCCCTCGGTGGTCACGTTGTCGTGGGTGCCGGTGTACACCACACTGTTGCGGGGGTAGGTGTGGGGCAGATAATTGCCCGATTCCCGGCTGTCGAAAGCGAACTGCATGATCTTCATGCCCGGGTAACCGCTCTCGGTCAGCATATCCTTCACCTCCGGGGTCAGGTAGCCCAGATCCTCGGCGATGATATTGCCGCCGCCCAGCGCCTGCTGCATGGCGTGGATAAAGTCCCGGTCAGGGCCTTTTTCCCAGTGACCGCCCGCAGCCGTGGTGCTTCCGGCGGGGATGGAATAGTAGCTCTCAAAGCCGCGGAAGTGGTCGATGCGCACCACATCATAGATGGAGGTGGCGTGCTTCATGCGCTGCTTCCACCAGTCAAAGTCAGTGGCCTTGTGGGTGGGCCAGTCGTACAGCGGGTTGCCCCACAGCTGACCGTCTGCCGCAAAGGCATCCGGCGGACAGCCGGCTACATGGGTCAGATGCATCTGTCCGTCAGTCTGGAACAGCTCCGGGTGGGTCCACAGGTCACTGGAATCCGGGCTGACGTAGATAGGGATATCGCCCACAAGCAGGACACCCTTGCGGTTGGCGTAGGACTTCAGCGCGTTCCACTGGGTGTAGAAGAAGAACTGTACTGCCTTGTGGTAGCTGATCTGGTCAGCCAGCCGTGCCTTTGCGGCGGCAATGGCTTCCGGCTCCCGGCAGCGCAGGGCGTCCGGCCAGTCGGCAAGACCGGCCTGTCCCTGTTCGGCCTTTACCGCCATGAACAGGGCGTAGTCCTCCAGCCAGAAGCTCTGCGCTGCGCAGAAGGCTTCGTAAGCAGGGGAGGGAGCCGCTAACAGCCGGTCAACAGCCTTTTTCAGCAGCACCGGGCGCTGGTTGTACAGCGAACCGTAGTCGACGGTGTCCACCGGCTGCGCGGCGGGGAGCTCTTCGGCGGTCAGATAGCCGTCTGCCGCCAGTAAACGGAAATCGATAAAGTAGGGGTTTCCGGCAAAGGCGGAAAAGCTCTGGTAGGGGCTGTCACCGTAGCCGGTAGGGCCGATGGGCAAGATCTGCCAATAGGTCTGCTTTGCCTCGGCCAGAAAATCAACGAATGCGGTCGCTTCACTGCCCAGCGTACCGATGCCAAAAGGCCCCGGCAGGCTGAACACCGGCATCAAAATGCCGCTTGCACGCATACCGTGCACCTCCTTAGCCCTTTACAGCACCGGCCACGACACCCTCGATGATGTACTTCTGGCAGGTCATGTAGAGGATAATAATGGGGATGATTGCAATGATGATGCAGGCCATCATGGGAGCCAGCTCCACGCGGCCGTAGCCGCCGCGGAAATACTGGATGGCCATGGGGATGGTGCGGTATTTCTTGATATCCAGCACCAGCGTGGGCAGCAGATAGTCGTTCCATACCCACATGGTCTCCAGAATAGCGGTGGAGATCATGGTAGGCTTCAGGATGGGGAACACGACCTTGAAGAAGATCTGGATGGGGTTGCAGCCGTCGATCATGGCGGCTTCCTCGATCTCCATGGGCACGCTCTTCATAAAGCCGGTGAACATGAACACGGCCAGACCGGCGCCGAAGCCCAGATAGATGATGCAGATGTTCCAAGGGGTGTTCAGCTTCAGCCGGTCAGCGGTCTTGGACAGGGTGAACATGACCATCTGGAAGGGGACGACCATGGAGAACACAATCAGCAGGTTCATGAACTTGCTCAGCTTGTTGTTCACACGGGTCAGGTACCAACCAGTCATGGAGCAGCACAGCAGGATCAGCACCACGCTGGTGATAGTAATCAGAAGGCTGTAACCCATGCTGGAGAGAAAGTCCATCTTGGTCACGCCGTAAACGTAGTTGCGCAGTCCGGCAAAGGTTTCGGCGGTGGGCAGGCGGAACACCGTGGAGGTGGTAAAGCTGCCCTCGGTTTTCAAGCTGTTCAGCAGGATCAGCACGATGGGGTAGATCCACAGCAGGCAGAGAAGCACCATTACAACAGCAAGGATGACATCCCAAGTTCTTTTCTGTTTCGACATTACTGCTGCACCTCCTTAGAGCGGGTAAAGTGGAGCTGGATCAGCGAGATGACCACAACGATCAGGAAGAACACAACAGCCTTTGCCTGACCGATGCCCTTCCACTGCGCACCGGAGCGGCCGTAGAAGGTGTTGTAGATGTTCAGAGCCAGCATTTCACTTGCGTTGGCGGGTTCGCCTGCGGTCAGGGCGACGTTCTGGTCGAACAGCTTGAAGCTGTTGGTCAGGGTCAGGAAGGTGCAGATGGTCACGCTGGGCATGACCATGGGAATCTTGATCTTGAACAGGATCTCGCGGTCGTTGGCACCGTCGATCTTAGCGGCTTCGATCAGGTCGCCGGGCACGCTCTGCAGGCCGGCCACATAGATGATCATCATGTAGCCGATCTGCTGCCAGCACATCAGGATGACCAGACCGACAAAACCGGCCTTGGCATCCAAAGCAAGCAGGGGCTTCTGCAGGTTTGCCAGCACACCGTTGAGCAGGATCTGCCAGATGTAGCCCAGCAGGATGCCGCCGATCAGGTTGGGCATGAAGTAGACGGTACGGAAGATGTTGGTGCCGCGGATGCCGCGGGTGAGCACCAGCGCAATGGCAAAGGCGCAGACGTTGATGAGCACGGTGGATACTACAGTGAACGCTGCGGTAAAGCCGAAGGCGTGCAGGAAGGTGGAATCCTGAAATACGTTGATGTAGTTCTGGATGCCCACAAAGGTGGTCTTGCTAACAGTAGTGAACCGCTGGAACGAAAGGTAAATGCCCCAGATGAAGGGCCAGATAAAGCCGATGATGAACGCGAGCAGCGTGGGCAGCACGAACACCGGCCAATATTTGCTGATGGCTTTTTGCATGATGTACCTCCTATATGCGGAGTGGTTAACAAAAAAGGGGAGGCGGGGCGAACTTCTTCGCCCGCCTCCCTGTTCAGTTCTTTTTTATAGACCGATCAGGAGCTTAGCCGTTTGCCAGCTTGTATTCCTTAGCCCAGCCATCAACGAAGGCGGTCACAACGCCGTCCCAGTCGCCGGTGCCTGCTGCGTAAGCGGTCAGAGCGCTGCCCACGCCGTTCTTCCACTCCTCGGAAGGCATGGTGGAGAAGCACCAGTCAACACTGGTCTTGCCGTCGGCCACATACTGGTTTGCAATGGTGATCAGGGGGTTGGTGGAGTCCTTGGCCTTCTTGAAGGGGATGACGAAGCCCATCTTGTCAGCCATCGCGCTGGTGCCGGCCTCAGAGGTGACACACCAGTACAGGAAGTCCAGAGTAGCCTGAATGTCAGCCTCGGAAGAGGTGTTGTTGACACACCAGAAGTTCTCGGAACCGGTGCACAGACCCTGATTTTCCTCGCCGTCCACGCCGATGTAAATGGGCAGCATACCCAGATTGTCGTCGCCCAGATCCTTCACATCATTGTAAGCCCAAGTGCCGTTCTGATAGAACACGGCCTTCTTGCCCACAAACTCAGCCACAGCGTCGTTGCCGGTCTTGGAAGCCAGCAGCTTGGGGTCGCAGGTGGAATCGGTGATGTACAGATCCCAAATCTGCTTGTAGTTGTCCAGATAGGTGCCCTTGATGGCGTCGGTGGAGCCAATGCCGTCTGCCTTGTACTCGTAGTAGATGGGCAGGTTTGCCAGATGGGTCTTGAAGCGCCAGTCAGAAGAACCGTCCATGCCGGCAGAGGTGAAAGCACCGTCCACGCCCAGCTCAGCCTTGCGGGCCTGGATGTCATCAGCGACCTTCTTCAGGTCGGCAAAGCCCTTGATGTCCTCCTGCTTGTAACCGGCAGCGGTCAGCAGTTCCTTGTTGTAGATGATGCCGTAGGTCTCAATGACATATGCAATGCTGGTAACAGCGTCGCCATCCTTCAGTGCAAAGGAATCGCTGGTCAGCTCGCCGTACAGCTGGCTGCCGGACAGATCGTAGCAGTAATCCTTCCAGTTTGCCAGACCAACAGGGCCGTTCACCTGGAACAGGGTGGGAGCCTCGCTCTTCTCCATCTCGCTCATCAGGGTGGTCTCGTACTGGCCGGAAGCGGCGGTGACAACGGTCACAGGCACGCCGGTCTCCTTGGTGTACTCAGCGGCCAGATCCTGCCAATCCTGATCCTGCTCGGGCTTGAAGTTCAGGTAGTAGACCTTGCCGTCTGCCTTTGCAGCGGTGCTGGAAGCAGCGGTAGAACTGGCAGCAGAGGAAGCGGTGCTGCTGGAAGAGCCGCCGCAGGCAGCCAGACCCAGAGCAGCGGCAGAAACGCCAGCGGCCTTCAGGAAGTTACGACGAGTGATCATCTTTTTCATAATAAGTTCTCCTTCTTATTAAAATTACAGATCAACTATATACTCTCCGTCCTTCGACGGAGGGAATACAAAATTTAAATTGCCCTTACGCTTTCGCCCTGCTGCAATTCCGGCTGCAGGGTCACGGTCTGGGCAGGGGAGCCATGCTCGATCTGCCGTACCAGCAGCTCGATGCTTTGCAGCGCGATCTGCTCACTGGGCTGGACGATAGTGGTCATCACCGGCACGCAATAGCGGGACATTGTGATGCCGTCAAAGCCGATCACCGAAACATCTTCCGGCACCCGGAACCCGGCGCTCACCAGCGCCCGGATGGCACCAAAGGCAATGACATCGCTCATGGCGAAGAGGGCGGTGAACTCTGCCCGGCGGGCCAGCAGGCTGTTCATGGCGTGGTAGGCGGACTCGAAATCGTAGTTGGACAGGCCGTACAGCTTGTCGTTGAACAGGATGCCTGCATTCTCCATGGCTTCCTGTGCGCCCTTGCGGCGCATCACGCTGGGATAGCTGGTCACCGGACCGCCCAGAACGGCAATCTTACGGTGTCCCTGCCGGATGAGGTAGTCCACAGCGGTATAGGCCGCTGCCCGGTCATCCACGCCCACCATGGAAAGGTTGGGAAAGTTCAGCTCATCTGTGACCAGCGTGGTGAGTACCGAAGGGACATTGATGCTGTCAAAGCCCCGTTGGAAGTTGGCCACGCTGCCGCCCAGAAAGATGATGCCTTTGGGTTTGATCTCCCGTAGGATCTTTTCGGCGGCGTCGATCTCGTTGGCGTTCTCGTCCAGATAAGAGACGATGCCGTTGTACCCGTACAGGGTGGCGGCGCGCTGGAGTTGCACCAGAAAATCGGAAAAGAAGATGTTCCGGGTGCCTTTAACTACAAACACCAGACTGCGTGACTGCTGGATCTTCAGCTGTCGGGCGTTGGTGTTGGGCACGAACCCGGCCTCCCGCATCACTTTCAGAACGTGCTCCTTGGTCTCCGGGCGAACATCCGGCCTGTCGTTGATCACACGGGAGATGGTGCTGACGGAGCAGCCACTGATCCGTGCGATATCCTTGATGGTCAGGTTTGCCATGTCGGCGGGCCTCGCTTTCTGAAAGTGTTTCGGGAACGTTGTCGGGAACGTTTCCAGTGACATTAGTATGGCACATTCTGTATAAAAAATCAATAAGGTTAATTCAACTTTGTACAAGGTGTGCAATGCTGTCCCTCGCATTTGTGCAGTTTGATTTGCGTGCAAAGCAGCAAAACTGAAAATACCGATAATTCCCGGTACAATTCAGAAAAGACCGGAAATTATCGTACCGCTTTGTAACTTTTTGCACGACACTAGTAGAGAATTTGTAATTTGTATACAAGAACAAAGCAGCGGAAACGTTCCCGAAAAAAGCTCTGGCAGTGTATTCGGAACAGCTGTGGTGCGGGAGCTGCTGCGCAAAAAGGCGAAGCGGGCACCGCAGATAGAGCCAAGTCAACGGGGCAGGGGAGCTGCTGCCCCCAAAGCGCAGCAAAAAAGCGCTCTCACCTTGTCATCGGTGAGAGCGCTTTGCTGATTGCTGATTATTTTGATCGGGTTGGTTTTTTAAAGATTAGTCGCTGACGTAGGGCATCAGAGCAACGTGACGAGCACGCTTGATGGCGATGGTCAGTGCGCGCTGATGGTAAGCGCAGGTGCCGGTCACACGGCGGGGAATGATCTTTGCACGCTCAGAGACGTACTTACGCAGACGGGGCACGTCCTTGTAATCGATGGTGTCGATGCGATCGACACAGAAGCTGCAAACCTTCTTGCGGCCGCGACGCATGGGGCGTGCGGGGCGAGAGCCTTCGGTTCTTTCAAAAGCCATTGCTTATTACCTCCTATTGGATTTTTAACGGATGGACCGTTTCGTGTCAGAACGGCAGGTCATCGCTGTCGTCAATAACGGCGAAGTCGTCTGCATTACCGGCAGAGTAGCTGGGAGCTGCCTCCACAGCGGCCGGGCGGGCAGGCGCTGCGTTCTGGTAGGACGGAGCGGCATTCTGATAGCCGTTTCCGTTGCCTGCATTGCTGCTTTTGGGGCCTGCAAAGTTGATGTTGTTTGCCACAACCTCTACTGCGGTGCGGTTGTTGCCGTTCTTATCCTGATACTGACGGGACTGCAGACTGCCTTCAATGGCGATCAGGCTGCCCTTCTGGAAATACTTGCTCACAAACTCCGCCTGCTGACGCCATGCAACGATATCAATGAAATCGGCCTGACGCTGCTCGCCCTGACGCGCAAAATTGCGGTCGCAGGCAATGCGGAAGCTGCACACATTGGTTCCCTGCGTAGTGGTACGCAGTTCCGGGTCTGCCACAAGGCGGCCCATGATAGCAACAACATTCAACATAGTACGGTCTCCCTTTCTGTCACAGAAGAATTACTCCTCGTGAGCAATGATCAGGCT
>OLGH01003698.1_pt1 | contig 10160 bp, 8 predicted proteins | sample 1604851 | NCBI WGS metagenome assembly OLGH01 (sample SAMEA3888894, study PRJEB22519) | human gut metagenome | biome: human gut; feature: human-associated habitat; material: faeces | place: Denmark | collected 2010
GGTCACCGATGATCTTGATGGAGTTCTTGTTGGCGCCAACGGTACCGTCAGAGCCCAGACCCCAGAACTTGCAGGAGATGATGGACTTGCCGGCGGTGACGATATTCTCGCCAACGGGCAGGGACAGATGCGTAACGTCATCGTTGATGCCGACGGTGAAGTGGTTCTTCTTCTCACCCTTCATGTTGTCGAACACGGCCTTCATCTGGGCAGGAGTGGTATCCTTGGAACCCAGGCCATAGCGGCCGCACAGAGCCTCGATGTTGGTACGCTTGCCTTCCCACAGGGCGTCGCACACATCCAGATACAGAGGCTCGCCGGGAGCGCCGGGCTCCTTGGTGCGGTCCAGAACGGTCAGGCACTTGCAGGTAGCGGGAATCTTCTCCAGCAGACGCTCCATGGAGAAGGGACGGAACAGATGGACCTGAATGAAGCCGACCTTCTCGCCGCGCTCCACCAGATAATCAACAACCTCCAGCAGGGTCTCGCAGACGGAGCCCATAGCCACCACAACGCGCTCAGCATCGGGAGCACCGTAGTAGTTGAACAACTGATAGTTGCGGCCAGTGACCTCGTTGATCTTGCCCATGTACTCCTCGACAATGGCGGGCAGCGCATCATAGGCGCTGTTGCAGGCCTCGCGGGACTGGAAGAAGGTATCGGGATTCTGCAGGGTGTTGCGCAGAGTGGGATGCTCGGTGCTCAGGGCATGATCCTTGAAGCGCTGAACAGCGTCCCAATCCAGCATCTTGCCCAGATCCTCATAGTCCAGAACCTCGATCTTCTGGATCTCGTGAGAGGTCCGGAAGCCATCGAAGAAATGCTGGAAGGGGATAGAGCCCTTGATGGCAGACAGATGGGCAACGGCGCCCAAGTCCATGCTCTCCTGCACGCTGGCGGAAGCCAGCTGTGCCCAACCGGTCTGGCGGCAGGCCATAACGTCGGAATGATCACCGAAGATGGACAGCGTGTGCGACGCGAGCGCGCGCGCCGTCACATGGAACACGGCCGGGAGCAGTTCGCCGGCCATCTTGTACATATTCGGGATCATGAGCAGCAGGCCCTGAGAGGCGGTGTACGTCGTGGTCAGGGCGCCGGCATTCAGCGAACCGTGGACAGCGCCGGCTGCGCCGGACTCTGCCTGCATTTCCTGCACACGGACCTTCGTGCCGAAGATGTTCTTGCGGCCGGCAGCGGCCCACTGATCGACCAGGTCGGCCATCGGGCTCGACGGGGTGATCGGGTAAATGGCAGCCACTTCCGTGAACGCATAGGACACGTGGGCGGCAGCGTTGTTGCCGTCCATGGTAACGAGCTTTCTTGCCATAAACTTCATCTCCTATTTCTCTTATATGTTATCCTATATTCGTGCAATGGGCACCTATCCGCCCATTCACGTCAATAGGATAACACAGTTTCAAAAAAACGTAAATAATAGTTTTTTTGATTCTTGTTTCAATTTTCGAAACGCAACTATTGAAAACGTGCAAGTTTCCGGGTGAAAACCGGCGTTTTCACGGAAAATGTCCAGTTTTTTCGCTAATTTTTCGCTTGTGATTTCTCACCTATTGTTATATAATATATCACTGCTGTTAAGAAAGGGGCTGTCTACATGGTCAAAATCGAACAATCGAATGGCACCATCAGCATCACCAATGAAGTATTCACCAACCTTGCAGGCGACGCCGCGACCAGTTGCTTCGGCGTGAAGGGCATGGTCGGCCGCAGCAAGGACAGCGGTCCGTTCCAGCTTCTGCGCAGAGAATCCATGTCCAAGGGCGTCAACGCCACGTTCGCCGATGACGGCAGCATCTCGCTCGAGCTGCACATCGCGGTCGATCACGGCGTGAACATTTCCGCGCTTGCCCACAGCATCATCAACGAGGTCAGCTACAAGGTCAACCAGGCAACTGGCGTCCCCGTGGCGCGCGTGGACGTGTACGTGGACACCATGTTCCTCGATTAAGCGGGGACATTTCGCACTGCTTCCCACCCGGGAGCCGCGCTTCCGGGCCATTTTCATTCCCCCTGTCGGAGGTGTACAGATTTGAGAGAAATCATTGATGCCGCAGCGCTTCGGGAAATGCTCCTGTGCGCAAACGCGGCACTGGAAGAAAACAAACAGAAGATCAACGAGCTCAACGTCTTCCCTGTTCCGGACGGCGATACCGGCACGAACATGAGCCTGACGATGAACTCGGCCGCCATCGAGCTCGGCCGCAAGCAGACCGACACCGTCGGCGCCGTGGCCGACTGCGCCGCAAGCGCCCTGCTGCGCGGTGCGCGCGGCAACTCCGGCGTCATCCTGTCGCTGCTGTTCCGCGGGATCGCCAAGTCCCTTAAAGGCCGCGAGAACGCAAACGCCGCAGAGTTCGCCGCCGCCGTCTCCGCCGGCGTGGACGCCGCCTACAAGGCCGTCATGAAGCCGGCCGAGGGCACGATCCTCACCGTCAGCCGTCTGGGCGCGCAGGCCGCCGTGGACTTCGCCAAGGACAGCACGGACTTTGAGGGCATGCTCGATGCGCTGCTCGCCGCCGCGCGCGAGGCGCTGGCCGACACGCAGAACATCAACCCCGTGCTGCGCCGCGCAGGCGTGGTCGATGCCGGCGGCGAGGGCTTCGTGCTCGTCATGGACGCCATGCTCGGCTATCTGCAGGGCCGCACCGCCGCCCCCGTGACCTCCGCCGCTCCGGCTGCCGCGCAGGCGCCGAAAGAGGGCGCGGACTTCTCCGAGTTCGACACCGGCGAGATCACGTTCGGCTACTGCACGGAGTTTATCGTCGCGCGCGAGAACAGCAAGAGCCCGGAGCTCCTGCGCTCGTTCCTGAAGAATCTCGGCGACTGTGTCGTCGTGGTCGACGACGACGAGATCATCAAGGTGCACGTGCACACGAACGTGCCCGGCGAGGTGCTGACCGAAGCGCTGACCTATGGCCCGCTCCAGACCGTGAAGATCGAAAACATGCGCAACCAGCACACTGCGCTCTCCGGCAAGGAGACCGAGGCCGAAGCTGCCGCTAAGGCGGAGGCCGAGCCCGAAGTGGCCAAGCCCGAAAAGCAGTTCGGCGTCGTGGCCGTGTCTGCCGGCGAGGGCATGGCGAATCTCTTCCGCGAGCTGGGTGTGGACCGCGTCGTCACCGGCGGCCAGACCATGAACCCCTCCACGGAGGACATCCTCACCGAGGTCAACAAGACCCCGGCGGAGGTCGTGTTCGTGCTGCCGAACAACAAGAACATCATCATGGCCGCCCAGCAGTGCATCCCGCTGTCGGACAAGAAGGTCATCGTCATCCCGACCAAGACCGTGCCGCAGGGCATCACCGCGATGCTCTCGTTCGACCCGGCGAGCGCCGAGGACGTCATTGAGGCGGAGATGAGCGCCGCGATCGAGAGCGTGCACACCGCGCAGATCACCTACGCCGCGCGCGACTCCGACTTTGACGGCCACAACATCCGCAAGGGCGAGTATCTGGCGCTGATGGACGGTGCGCTGCTCGGCAGCAACGCGGACCTGGACAAGGTGCTGCTTGCGATCGCCGATGCCGCCACGGATCTCGACCCCGAAATCGTCTCCATCTACTACGGTGAGGACGTGAAGGCCGATGCCGCGCAGCACGCAGCCGAGCTGTTCGGCGGGCGTCTGCCGATGTCGGACGTGAACGTAGTCGACGGCGGCCAGCCGGTCTATTACTACATGATCTCGTTTGAATAAACCATGCACTATAGCAAACCGCCCCGGTTTTCACCGGGGCGGTTTGCTTTTTGTGTTCGGCTTTATCGCTCCTGCGCGCGGATCAGGTTCTTGTAGAAATCGACCGCGCCGGGCAGGCAGTTATATTCGATGTTCTCGTCGATGCCGTGCATGCCCTTCATCTGCTCCGGGCCGTAGATCACGGGGGCGAAGCGCACGCAGCTGTCGCAGATCTCCTGATAGAAGTGCGCGTCCGTCGCGCCGGTCATGACATAGGGGCTGACAGGCAGGCCGGGGAACGTCTCGCCGATGACCCGCTCCACCTGACGGAACGCCTCGCCGTGGATGTCCACGGGCTCGGAGTAGTCGTTCGTGTGCACGACCTCCATCTCCAGGCCGTGCTTCTCGGCGAGCCGGCGGATGATGGCCAGGCTCTCCTGCTCGCCCTGGTGCGGGATGAAGCGCATATTCGCGCCCAGCGTCGCCTCCTGCGGCAGAACGTTGTACGCATCCGAACCGGACTGCATCGTGAACGCGATCGTCGTGCGCAGCATCGCACCTGCCTGCGCCGACACGCGCGGCAGCACGACCTTCATCAGCGGGGCAAACAGCCAGAGATTGCCCATTACGAGCCGCAGGCCAAACGGCGCATACGGCGCCAGGCGCGTGAACATGGCCGTGACCTCGGGCAGGAACTTCTTGCGAAACGGCGCGTGCTTTTCCACATCCGTCACGAACGCGGACAGGCGCGCAATGGGGGTGTTCGCCGTCGGGGCGCTGGCGTGGCCGCCGGTGCTGCGGGCGGTGAATTTCACGTCCGCCTTGCCCTTTTCAAACACGCCGACCATGGCAAAGTTGCCGGGGATGCCGCCGATCGGCTCGGTGATGATGCCGCCGCCCTCGTCGCAGACAAGAAACGGCCGCACGCCGCGGCGCTTGAGTTCGGCAACGAGCTTCGGCGCGCCGTCGCCCGCCCACTCTTCCGTGCACGACGAGGCGATGTAAACATCGTTGGCCGGCTCGTATCCGGCGGCGAGCAGTTCCTCGACCGCCTGGAAAAACGCCATGACCGAGCACTTGGTGTCCGACGCGCCGCGGCCCCAGACCTTTCCGTCGGCAATGTCGCCGGAAAACGGCGCGTGCTCCCACGTGCCCTCGGCGGGCACGACGTCCTGATGGCTCATGAGCACGATCGGGCGGTCGTGCGCGCGGCCCGGCCAGTAATAGAGCAGGTTGCCGTCAATGTCCGTGCGCTCCAGCTTTTCATGCACGAGCGGGAAGAGCCCGGCGAGCAGCGCGTGGAAGCGCTCGAACTTTTCCGGCTCGCGGACGTTGGCGTAGGATGTGGTGTCGCACCGGATCATGGCCGAGAGCTTCTCGGCGTAGGCCATGGCGCGGTCGGGATCCGGCTGCGGCTGATAAGCGGACGTTTTGCGCGGTGTGAGCGCAGCGTGCGCCACGGCCGCCCCCAACGGGGCCAGCGGCGCGAGCGCGAGATAACCGGGACGGAATTTCATTTGACATCTGCCTCCTTTTTCTGCTTGCGGTACATGCTGTAGGCAATGCCGATGGCCAATGCGCCGCTCGGAATGATCATAAAGCTCGTGGAACTCGTCAGCGACGGGACGAGCATGAACAGCAGGCTCATCACGACCAGCGGAGCGACGGCGACCTGCACGTTCTTGCGGAAGTACTGATACGCCATCGCGCCGAAGAGCGCCGGGACGACGTTGGCAAACGCCGGCTGGAGCACGGGGCTCTGCAGCACGGGCTGCAGCGGCACGAGCAGCGCCACGCCGAGCGCGAGCACGACGATGGTCACGAGCGAGGATGTTGCGATCGAGAGCGTCGAGATGATCTCGTTTTCGGCCGTGCCGGTCTTCGTGCCGACGATATCGCGTGCGTTGACGGCACACGGGATCTTCATATTGATGAGGTTGCCGGTGATGAAGGCGAGGTAGCCGCCGCCGGCGCCGAGCATGGGCGTGTAGATGAGAAACTCCGCCACGCTGCTGACCGTCCACACGAGGCCGACGGACAAAAAGCCCTTGGCGACGGCTTCCATGTCGGGCATGGCGCCGAGGAACGTGCCGATGAGAAACGGCGCGCCGACGAGCAGCACGAGCGTGATCGCGCTCACGATGCGGCCGAGGACGTGCGTCCGGCGGTTGAACTGTTCGAGATATGCTTTGCGTTCGGTTTCGTTCATGATGTTCCCTCCTCACAGCCGCACGAGCACGGCCGCCGCCATGCCGATGAGCATACTGCCGGCGATAGAGAAGCTCTCCAGCCAGGCCATGTTCTTTTTCTCCGACAGGTACACAAACAGCGCCATCACCGCAGCCGACACGGCCACAACGATCAGCGGCGTCCAGTCGCCGGTGCAGGTGAACAGCCCCTCACCGGACACGAACGCGCCGATGTAGCTGCCGATGTACGCGCACACGAGGCCGATGAACATGGCCGTCATGGCGCTGTCGCCGAAGCCGACGCCGGAGGCGGACTTGGCCCCGTCGTTGCCGAGGCGCTTGAGGTAGCGCTTGTTGAAAAAGATCGACAGGATCATGCCCCACATGATGCACACGCTCATGAGCAGGGCGATCGTCGTGAAGCCCTGCGGCGTCATCTCGGCGGCGGACAGGGCGTGCATGCCGACCTGCTCGGCCGCAGCCTGCGCGACCTGCGTCTCATAATGCAGCGCGCCGATGACGGACAGGCGCAGCCACGGCCACGGCGTGCCGAGGCTGCCGGACAGGGCGATGACGCCGAGCAGGATGCCCACGCTCGGCAAGACAGAGAACGTGGCGCTCGACGTGATGGCGCGCTTCATGCGCGCGGGGTCGATGCCGATGGCAAGACCCGCGCGGTAAGAGCGCACGAGGAAAATGACGCACACCACCGCAACGAACGCGATGATGCCGCCGCAGATCGCGTACATGGGTACGCTGTTGAGCTGGGCCAGGATGTTGTTCATAGACGTTTCTCCTCTCCGGCGATGCCGGTCTCTATATGGAAAGGCCCGCATGGCAGCGCCATGCGGGCTTTTCTCAGCTTATTGCGCGCCGCCGACCGGCCCGGACACGGCCGGGCGGATGTTGGATGCGGTCAGGTAGGACTGAAACAGCAGAATGCCCGCGATGGCCGCCAGCATGAGCTGCTGCCCGCCGGCGCGGTCATCCGGCAGCGCCGTGATGCACAGGAAGGCCGCGAACTGGCTCCAGAAAATGCTCTTGATCGCCTTCGGGCGGCCGTAGGCGAAGCCGGCAAACTCATAAGACGCGATGAGCGCGGCGCACAGCGCCAGGATCTCGACCGCGTAGGCAGAGACGGTGGGGTTGATGATATTGACCTTGTAGCTCACGATCAGCCAGAACGCGAGCAGCACGATCGGCATGGACGCGCACACGACCGCGCCGGACGCCGCCTCGGCATCGCCGGGGGCGAGCATCTGACGCGCGAACGCCGCGCCGGCCGCGATCGCCAGCACGGCCAGGACCCGCTGCAGCCCCGGCGACGCGAGCGTGCCGCTGCCAAGCAGCAGCCACAGGCCGCCGACTGCCAGCAATGCGCCGAGCACGATGCCGCCGATGGCGCGCACACGCGGCGACGCGGCAAGCGCAGCCGGAAGCGAATCCGGAAAATACGTATGCGGCTGGTTTTTCATCCGAAAGCACACCACGGCCAGCACGACCGCTGCGATGACGATCATCAGCGCGACGGCGTACGGCCAGATGCTGCCGCGCACGGCAAGGCCGGTGTTGGCCTCAAAACAGACCTGATCCTGCAGCCAGCGGAAAAAGGTCCCGAACGCTGCCAGCACAGCCGTGCAGCAGCAGATTACCCAAGCATTTTTGCGCATAACAAACTACCTGTCCCAATACATATTGAATAGACTTATTTTATACTGATTTGTCCCCTGCGTCAAGGCGCAAAACGCCTCCGCAGGGCAGAAAGGAGGCAGCGCACGTGCGCAAAGTTTTCCTGCTGTCGCTGCTGCTCGTGGTGCTCTCGCTCGTGATCCCGTGGCTCATGGTCACGCTCGGCCCGGCCCAAGAGCCGGCGGTGCAGCCCATCCCGTCCATAACGGCGTCGGCCGCCGTCGCGCCCGACAGCGAGACGGCCATCACGGCGCTCAGCGGCGGCGCGCTCGTCGAGACGACGATGGCCGAATGGCTGCCCGGCGTCGTGGCCGCCGAGATGCCCGCGTCCTTCGCGCCCGAGGCGCTGCGGGCACAGGCCGTCGCCGCGCGTACCTACATCCTCCAGCGCGTGCGCGGCGGCGGCGCAAACCATCCGGAGGCCGGTATCTGTGACCGGTACACCTGCTGCTGCGCGCACAAGGACGACGAGGCACTGCGCGCGCAGTGGGGCAAGGATTATGCGCACAACATGGCGCGCATCCGGAAGGCCGTTGCCGACACGGACGGGCAGTATCTCGTCTACGACGGGCAGCTCATCCGCGCGGTGTTCCACGCCTCGTCCGCCGGGGCGACCGAGAGCAGCGCCGCGCTCTGGAGCGGCGATGCGCCGTATCTCGTGAGCGTGTCCTCACCCGAGACGGCGCAGGACGTGCCGAACTACGTCTCTACGGCCGAGATCGCGGCCGACGCCGTGCGCGCGGCCGTGCTCGACAGCTACCCGGGCTGTGTGCTCGGCGACGATCCGGGCACATGGTTCGGCACGCCGGAGCTCGATGACAGCGGCCGCGTGGCGCGCATCCCCGTCGGCTCCGAAACGCTCACGGGCGCGCAGGCGCGTGCACTCTTTTCCCTGCGCTCGGCAGCGTTTTCCGTTGCCTACAGCGGCGGGATGTTCACCTTCACCGTCACGGGCAGCGGCCACGGCGTCGGCATGAGCCAGTACGGCGCGAACGTCATGGCCATCCGCGGCAGCGGCTATGCCGACATTCTCGCGCACTACTACCCCGGAACGACGCTCATCCGCGCGGAGGGGTAGATGAAGAAAAGAGACGTTCTCAGAACGTCTCTTTTCTTCGTTGATCGTGCAATTTACTGCATCGTTTCGTCCGTATAGGTGTTCTCATCCACATAGTAGACCATCACGGACGCGGTGGCGAGCAGCTCGCCCGCATCATTGAACACCTCCGCCGACACAAGGCCGGTCGTGCGGCCCTCCTTGACGACACGGCCGTGCGCCACGAGCTTGGATGTGTCCTTGCCCGGACGCAGAAACTGGATGCTGCTGTCGAGCGTCACGGTGATGCGCCCGCCGGTACGCGCGGCAACGCCGGTCGCCACATCGCACATACTGAAGATCAGCCCGCCGTGTGCCATGCCGAGCGGGTTCATGGCGTCCTGCGTCATCTCGACTTCGACGACGCTCGTGCCTTCGCCGACCTCGGTGACAACGATGTGGTTGTGTGAATTAAAGCCGTGAAACGTGTTGTAGCGAAACGGGTCACGAAATGCGCTCAAATCTTGCTGTACTTGGTTCTGCTCCATGCTGGGGTACGCCTCCGTCTGAATGCTTTATCATTTTTTACATTAAGATGTTATCGTACCACGTTCGCGCGTTTTCGTCAAAACAATTTTCCCGTCTTGCACCTCCGCCGTCACGACATCGCCCTGTTGGAGCGTGCCGTCGAGCAGCATGCCCGCCGCCTGATCGGCGATCGTGCTCTGGATGGCCCGGCGCAGCGGCCGCGCGCCGTACACGGGGTCATACCCCGTGGCCGAGAGCGCATCGAGCGCCGCGTCCGGCACCTGCAGCTCCACGCCCGCGCGCTCCATGCGCGTGTTGACCGTGTCGAGGAGCTTCTGCGCGATCTGGCGGATGTTGGCGCGCGTGAGCTTGTGAAAGACGATGATGTCGTCGACGCGGTTGAGAAACTCCGGCCGGAACGTCTTTTTCAGGTCGGACATGACCATGCTGCGGATCTCGGCGTCCGTGCGCCCGGCGCCCTCGCCCGTCTGCTGCGTGAAGCCGAGGCTGCGGCGGCTGTCCGTGATGGCCTTCGCGCCGACGTTCGAGGTCATGACGACGACGGCGTTGCGGAAGTTCACCTTCCGCCCGAGCGAATCCGTGAGCTGGCCATCCTCCATGACCTGCAGCAGGAGGTTGAACACATCCTCGTGCGCCTTTTCGATCTCGTCGAAGAGCACGACGGCATAGGGCTTGCGCCGCACCTTTTCCGTGAGCTGGCCGCCCTCCTCGTGGCCGATATAGCCCGGGGGCGAGCCGATGAGCCGCGAGACGCTGTGCCGCTCCATATATTCCGACATGTCCACGCGGATGAGCGCCTTCTCGTCGCCGAAGAGCGCCTCGGCCAGCGCGCGGCAGAGCTCCGTCTTCCCGACGCCGGTCGGGCCGAGGAACAGAAAGCTGCCGATCGGGCGGTTCGGGTCGCCAAGACCGACGCGGCTGCGGCGGATCGCGTTCGAGACCGCGTGCACGGCCTCCTCCTGCCCGACGACGCGGCGGCGCAGCGACGCCTCCATCTGCAGCAGCT
>OLGH01003708.1_pt1 | contig 10132 bp, 7 predicted proteins | sample 1604851 | NCBI WGS metagenome assembly OLGH01 (sample SAMEA3888894, study PRJEB22519) | human gut metagenome | biome: human gut; feature: human-associated habitat; material: faeces | place: Denmark | collected 2010
TTTGATAATTCTCTCATGCGGTTATTATTACCGCCAGCCAAAATAATACCTATCGCTCTCATTATTCGTCACCGTCCTTTGCTGTAATTACCTGTCCGCCGGCCAGCTCACCATCAGGATAATCCTCAGGAACAGTTATACCTGAGATTGCTGTATTCTTTCCGATCCTTACATTATCCGGGATCACGCTGCGTTCACCAACTGTAGCAATTCCAAATGCATAAACTGCAGGTTTCAGCACATTCGGTGCTTCCTCACCACATCCCAGTACAACATTGTTTCCAATAGTAACATCCTCGGCAATAATAGCCTTATCCATCTGTACGCCCTCACCAATGGTAGAATTGCGCATGATAATGGAATCACGGATCACGCTGCCTTTTCCGATCACAACATTTGGTCCGATCACAGAATTATGTATTTCCCCGTAAATTTCTGCACCCTCACCGATCAGACATCTGTCTGTAACCGCATCTGCTGAAATATACTGAGGCGGGATAATATCTCCCTTTGTGTAAATCTTCCAGAATTCTTCATAGAGATTAAATTCCGGAATAATATCGATCAGTTCCATATTGGCCTCCCAATAAGAACCCAGTGTTCCTACATCCTTCCAGTATCCATTGTATTCGTAGGCGAAAAGTCTTTCACCTTTCTCCTTGCAGTATGGAAGAACATGTTTGCCAAAATCACAGCTGTTCTGATCCTTCAGAGACATCAGTGCTTCCTTTAAAGCAGGCCAGCTGAAAATATAAATTCCCATGGACGCCAGATTGCTGCTTGGATGCTCCGGTTTCTCCTCAAACTCCGTAATGCGTCCTATGTCATCTGTTACCATGATACCAAAACGGCTTGCTTCCTCAATAGGTACCGGCATACAGGCAATCGTCACATCCGCTTTATTCGCTTTATGGAAATCAAGCATTACTTCATAATCCATCTTATAGATATGGTCACCGGATAAGATCAGGACATAATCCGGATTATACTGTTCCATGTAATCCATATTCTGGAAGATTGCATTGGCTGTTCCTGTGTACCACTCACTGCTGGTACTCTTCTCGTAAGGCGGCAGTACTGTTACACCACCTTCGTTTCTATCAAGATCCCATGGAATACCAATTCCGATATGTGTATTAAGTCGCAATGGCTGATACTGTGTCAATACACCTACTGTATCGATGCCTGAATTAATACAGTTACTTAAAGGAAAATCTATGATACGATATTTCCCGCCAAAAGCAACTGCAGGTTTCGCTACTTTTTCTGTCAGTACACCCAGTCTGCTGCCCTGACCGCCGGCCAGAAGCATAGCTATCATTTCTTTCTTAATCATGCAATCACCTCTTGTTGTAGTTATGGTAACTATTCGTCAGTCTGCTGTTTCGCGAGGCACTGAACAGTTACAGGTTATGATTATTTAATTATAACACACTTTTATCTGTTAGTGAACATTATTTACAATTTTTGTTTCTCATTTTTTGTTTTTTTATGATTTTTGCACACGTTTTTTTATTGAGTCTGTATTTCCACCGATATATTATTAGGCATTTTTTATATATCCAATGTCGTTTTTTGTAATTTTTTATCAACCAAAAGAAGTCCTTTTCATTTTAAGGCACAGGGAGTATAATAAACAGACAGATAAAACAGTTCCAGTAACTATGCGAATATGTTACAGTTACCGGATTTATAAAGATTTGTAAATAATTAATCAAGGAGAACATACTATGTATCAGATAGATTTTCACAAACCACTTCATATACATTTTATCGGTATCGGCGGCATCAGCATGAGCGGACTGGCCGAGATTCTTCTCGGCGAGGATTTTGTCATTTCCGGTTCCGATTCCAAATCCAGTCCTCTTACCCAGGCACTGGAGAAAAAGGGAGCCACCATCTATTACGGACAGCGTGCCACAAACATTACCGATGACGTAGATGTTGTGGTATATACCGCAGCTATCCATCCTGACAACCCGGAATTTGCCTGTGCAAAGGAAAAAGGACTTCCAATGCTCACACGTGCAGAGCTTCTCGGACAGATCATGAGGAATTATGATACTCCTGTTGCCATTTCCGGAACTCATGGAAAAACAACCACAACATCTATGGTATCTCACATTCTTCTTGCAGGAGACTGTGACCCGACCATCAGTGTGGGAGGTATTCTTCCTGCTATCGGCGGAAACATCCGCGTAGGCAATTCTGAGACTTTTGTCACAGAAGCCTGCGAATACACAAACAGCTTTCTGAGCTTTTTCCCGAAGATCAGTATTATCCTGAATATGGATGCAGACCATCTGGATTTCTTTAAGGATATTGACGATATCCGTCATTCCTTCCGCCGCTTTGCAGAGCTTCTTCCTGCTGACGGTACACTGATCATCAATGCAGATACTCCGAAATATGAAGATATCATCCGGGATCTTCCATGTAATGTGATCACTTATGGTCTGGAACATGATGCAGATTATCAGGCAGCAGATATCACTTATGACAAATATGGACATGCTTCCTTCTCCGTTCTGCGCAATGGCGTTAAGGTTGGCAGCTATTATCTGAAAGTGCCGGGCATCCACAATGTTTCCAATGCACTGGCAGCAATTGCCCTCGGTCATCTTCTTGGTCTTTCCGAAGAAGTGATCATCAAGGGACTTGGAAGTTTCACAGGAACAGACCGCCGTTTCCAGTATAAAGGAGAAGTTGCAGGGGTTACGATCGTAGACGATTATGCACATCATCCTACAGAAATTGAAGCAACTCTTCATGCCGCACACAATTATCCCCATAAGAAATTATGGTGTGTATTCCAGCCACATACATATACCCGTACCAAAGCTCTGCTTCCGGAGTTTGCCAAAGCACTCAGCCTGGCAGATCATGTGGTAGTTGCGGATATTTATGCAGCAAGAGAAACCGATACTCTGGGAATTTCTTCTGAAGATCTGCAGAAGCGTATTCAGGAACTGGGAACTCCCTGCGAGTATTTCCCTACCTTTGATGAGATTGAGAATTATCTGCTCTCCAACTGCCAGGAGGGTGATCTGCTCATCACCATGGGAGCCGGAGATGTTGTAAATATCGGGGAGAATCTGCTGGGTAAATAATGTTTCTGCCTGACATAAATATCAGCAATTTACACAGGACAATTCGGAAAATAATTTTTCAGAATTGTCCTGTTTTTTACAAACGCCCAACTTATAGCAATAGAAGATACTGAACACTTGTGTCTCTGTCGACAATTTCCATTAAAAAGTTATAAACATTTTATCCCCCTCAATTCTTCCTTTATTTATAACAGTTCAGATCACTTATCCACATTTTCCACATCGTTATACACATTTTCATCTGCCTGCATATGTGGATGTATATGTGCATAAATCACTTAACATAATTCGACATTATTCGTCCCCGTAATACTCCGTTTTTCCCTGAAATTCAACATTTTTCAGGTTTCCAATAATATATACCACATTTCACCTTTCCACATTATCCACATTATCCACATTCAAATGTGGATGAAATCTTCGACAAAAATCCCCTATTCTCTTTTAAAAAATGTTGTGCTATAATTCATAGATATCAAGTCAGAGGAAAAATATCTTTTTTTACTCTGACATCTTATTATTATGATATCAGAGTCAAAAGGTCAAAAAGTCGTTCGTGCTTGCACGATAAGACTTTTGAACTTGGGACCCGCCAAACATGAGAAAGTAGCGATTTACGCAGTAAATCAGCGGATTTCGAATGTTTGAGAATTGTGGGAGCTGCTTTGCAGCGGAGCAATTCGTGGATATCAGGTTAGGGGCAAAATACCTTTTGACCCTAACATCTTATTATTATGAAAGAGAGTGGAAATTCATGGCTATGATCACTTTACAGAATTCCCGCAATGCGGAAGTAACTGTATTAACCAACAATTTCATAGACAACTATATGCCTGGGGCCAATGGAGAATTTGTGAAAGTATATATCTATCTTCTGAGGCTTCTTTCTGACACCTCTGTACCCTTCAGTCTGGAGCAGATGGCTGATCATTTCTTCTGTACAGAACGTGACATTATCCGCGCTCTGAAATACTGGGAGAAAGAAAAACTCCTTACTTTAACCTACAGAAATAACGAAGATATAGCAGATATCATATTGAATGTACCACCTGTAAAATCTGCTGCTTCCAACACACCTGTTTCGGCAGCCCCTGTTACAAAAACAGAAACCCAGACTTCTTCTGCGCCGGCACAGCCTGTGAAGCAGACCACCAGATCAGCCACTGCACTGTCTCCTGACCGTGTAAAAGAATTAAAGCAAAATGATGAGATCGTACAGCTCCTCTATATCGCAGAACAGTATCTCGGCAAAACGCTCACTCCTACCGAGATGAAAAAGATCCTGTTTTTCTATGATGAGCTGAAATTCTCGCCTGATCTGATCGAGTACCTGATCGAATACAGTGTCAGCCGCGGGCATAAGAGTATGCGTTACATAGAAACCGTTGCTCTTGCCTGGGCAGATGAGGGAATCACCACTGTCACCATGGCAAAAGAGGCAAATTCCCGTTATGCCAAAGAATACTTTACTATTTTTAAATCAATGGGAATCAGCGGACGAAATCCGGTAGATACAGAGATTTCTCTTATGAACACCTGGCTGAATGATTATGGTTTTACCATGGATATCATCCAGGAAGCCTGCAGCCGTACAGTTCTCTCTACCGGACAGCCAAGTTTCCAGTATGCAGATAAAATCCTTTCCGGATGGAAAGATAAAAATGTCCGTACACTTGCAGATGTCCGGCTCCTCGATGCTCAGCATCAGCGACAGAAGCTGGAAAAGAATACCCAGCGAAAAGCAGCTTCCAAACCGGCTGCATCAAACCGGTTTAACAATTTCCATCAGCGACAGTATGACTTTAACGAATATGAAAAGAAATTACTGAATCAGTAACGGCAGTGACATAATCGTCTGAAAGTCACTGAACAGCTACAAAAAAACAAACGAAAGGGTGTGAAGTCATGCCTTTACAGAATTATCAGTATGATACGATCATGCGGGAATACAGCAAGACCCAGTCTCAGAACAGACGTATTCTGGAGGAGCGTACTCAGGAGATTTATAAAAAAATCCCGCGCATCCACGAAATAGATGAAGAGGTTGCCACCTTAAGCGCCAAAAAAGCAAGAGCACTCTTAAGCGGAGAATCATCAGGTCTTGAGGACCTTAAAGCTGCAATCTCTCTTCTGTCCCAGGAGCGCAATGCCCTGCTGGTATGTAACTCATATCCGGAGGATTATCTGGAACTTCCATATAAGTGTCCGGTCTGTCAGGATACCGGTTACGTCGGAAGCCAAAAATGCACCTGTTTTAAGAAAGCAGAGATAGAACTGCTCTATACGCAGTCCAATTTAAAAGAAATTCTCAAAAAAGAAAACTTTGACCACTTTTCTTTTGATTATTATTCTGATACAATGAAGAACGAAGCTACCGGACTGACAGAAAGAGAGACGGCCCGGAGAGCTTATGATATTGCCAGAGGTTTTGTGAGAAATTTTGACAGTTCCTTTGAGAATCTGTTTCTTTACGGTGATACCGGTGTGGGTAAGACTTTTCTTTCTCACTGTATTGCTCATGATCTTCTGGAATCAGCACATTGCGTTATGTACTTTTCCGCATTTGATCTGTTTGAACTGCTGGCAGACTCCAAATTCTCCAGAGATAAAACAGAAGGACAGGAATTTGTATTTGACAGCGATCTGCTGATCATCGACGACCTGGGAACTGAACTTACAAACAGCTTTGTCTCTTCCCAGTTGTTTTTGTGCATAAATGAACGCATCATGCGCAGGAAGTCTACGATCATATCAACAAATCTGAAACTGGAAAATTTCTCGGATACTTATTCCGAACGAACCTTTTCGAGAATCGCCAGCAACTACCGTATGGTGAAGCTGGAAGGAAAGGATATCCGTATACAGAAAATTTTTTTAGGAGGAAAATAAAACATGGCACAGGCAACAACTAAAGATTTAACTACACTTCCGGTGGGCAGACTTGGTCTGATCCCTCTGATCAGCTGTAAGGATCTGGGTGAAAAAGTAAATGAATGGCTGATACAGTGGCGTAAAGAGCGCAGCCACGAAGAGCTTGATTCTTTTGCATTTGAGGGTTATCAGAGAGATTCCTATCTGATACCGGTCCAGACAGCACGTTTCGGTTCCGGTGAGGCGAAATGTACGATCATGGAATCTGTACGTGGTGACGATATCTATCTGATGGTTGATGTATGTAACTACAGCCTTACCTACAGCATCGGACCATACGAGAATCTTATGTCTCCTGATGACCATTTTCAGGATCTGAAACGTGTGATCGGTGCAATCGGCGGCAAAGCCCGCAGAGTAAACGTGATCATGCCTTATCTGTACGAAAGCCGCCAGAATATCCGCAGCGGCAGAGAATCCCTGGACTGTGCAACAGCACTTCAGGAGCTTGTAAGTATGGGTGTGGAAAACATCATCACTTTTGACGCACATGACGCGCGCGTGCAGAATGCAACACCTCTGCATGGATTTGAGACTGTACAGCCATCCTATCAGTTTATCAAAGCTCTTCTCAATCATGAAAAAGGACTTCACATCGACAACGATCATTTCATGATTATCAGCCCTGATGAGGGAAGCATGAACCGCGCAATCTATCTTGCCAATATCCTTGGTGTTGATATGGGTATGTATTACAAACGTCTGGATTACTCCAAGAGAATCAATGGACGTCACCCGATCGCAGCTTACGAATTCCTCGGTCCAAACCTTAAGGGCAAAGATATGATCCTGATCGATGATATGATTTCTTCCGGTGATACAGTTCTTAAGATTTCTTCTCTCCTCAAGGAAAGAGGAGCAGGCAGAATTTATATCTGCTCTACTTTCGGACTGTTTACAAACGGACTCGAGAAATTTGATGAGGCTCATAAGGCAGGAGTGTTTGACAAACTGCTCACTACAAACCTGATCTATCAGTCTCCTGAGCTTCTTGCAAAAGATTACTACATCTCCTGTGATATGAGTAAATATATCGCCCTGATCATTGATACTCTTAATCATGATCAGTCTGTAAGCTATCTGCTCAACCCGGTTGACAGAATCAACCGCTGCGTAAGCAATTACATGGCTCAGTATGATGAGAAATAAATAATTTCTGTAAAATTTATAAAAAGAGATTTCATGTTCTGTTCCGGCTGTTTCATCCGAAATTCCTGCAGTACATGAAATCTCTCTTTTTGTTATATATAATGCAATCCACTCTTCTATGCGGCCCTACACTGAATAACTGCTTCGCAGTCTGGTTAAAAATTCAGGAAATAATTTGCTTCCCATAAGGGATTCCATCTCTGTCCAGAAGTTCCATCTCGCGTTTACTACAGGTACTGATGATAACCTGCTTTTTCTCCTTATACATCCATCCAAGAACTGCCTCAAGAGCTTCTTCCTCATACATCCCAAAGATATCATCCAGTATCACCGGCAGACTTTCTTCCTGACACAGAAGCTCTCCTGCAGCCATGCGCATGGCAAAATAAATCAACTCCAGAGTGCCGCGGCTGAGACATTCCAGTGCTTCCACTCCATTCCCGGTAGTTACTGTCATGTGGGATGCCGCATCCATCTGTACGTCCTGATATTCACCATCTGTAATCTCACTCAAAATCTGAGAAGTACGTATCTGCAGCTTTCGTCCCACCTGAAGATGAATATTTCCTGACATTCTCTCTATGGTTTCCATCGCCATATTCAGAGCCTGTACCTCCCGCTCTTCCGATGTAAGCAGAAAAGAATTTTCTTCGTATTCCCGGTATTCTTCCTTAAGGTTACAAAGTTCTGTTTCTTTCTCATCATAGTCCTGTCTGAGATTTTCTTTACTGCATCTGAGTTTCTCCTGCCTGGATACCCAGCGTTTCTTCATCCGTATTCTCTTCTGAAATTCCCTTGCATACTTCAGCTGCTGTTTTCCGCAAAATCCCACCAACGCAGCTGCAATAACCGCTACGATCAGACTTACCGAAACACTGTCCGCTATAATCGCAGTCAGAATCAATCCAAAGATGCCGGCAACGGCCGATATCAGCATTCCCATTGCAAAGCTGTTTCTTTTTGCCTTTGCCTGTGCCATTCTCTCATCCAGAATAACCGCACCATTTTCATCTCCGGGATGCATCCGTAACGACTCCTCTTTCTCATTAATCTGATCCAGCTTTCCATTCAGATTATTCAGATCACTTATGATATCATCCATCCTGGTCAGAAGTTTCTGCCTCTCCTGTTCTGTCTCTTTCTGTTTTCTGTCTGCCTGGACCAGATAACCCTTTCTGGACATCTTGAGCATCTGCATGGCCCGTCCCAGATCCATGGAGCTGTCTGCAGTTCCCTGATAGCCGGTCATAAATTTTTGCAGTTCCCGAGCCAGATCCTGTTCTGTCGGACTCTTTAACTTCGCAGCAAAAACTGCATTATCGTAGATTGCTTCACTGATATCTCCGAGAAACATATTTTTAATATACGTATGTACTATCGCTCTTTCGCTTTCATTCTCTCCATACAGAACGTTAATTCCCGGAGAAAACTCTAAAGTTTTATCATGGATTTCTCCAGAGTTTTTAATATTTAACTGTCTGATAATCATATTCTGTCTGTCACCTGCTTGTTTCCAGTAAAGCCTGAAGACCATAATATAATGCCTTCTCCTCCACTGCATTTCTGTCTTTTTCAAGAAAATAACTGATATAGTCACCGATCAGTGTTCCACTATATTTTTTTTGAAGTGCTTCCAGATCATAGGAAGGCTTTGATTCATCCAGAACCTCTGTTACGTAGCCAAAAGACTTCAGTCTCTCGGGAAGCAGCAGAAGCTCCGGTGCCCTGGTTCCCTGGATCACGATCCTGTAGATATTCATGCGTCCCTTATTCGCCAGATCCGCCTTCAGCATATCTTCCAGAGATGCCTGTGTAGAATCTTCACGCAGCATCAGAAGAATCTGCTCATAGGAACGGCAGGCAAAAGGAACAAAATTTGTCTTAAGCCTTCCGTTTTCCAGATGTCCTTCTATGTATCCATGATCACCCAGATCATTTCTGTCAACAGGCTCCAACGCACCTGCATAAGCTGCATTATCCCGGATCAGAATCTGGGGTTTATGAATATGTCCTAATGCAATATAATCAAATCCTGACGCAGCAATTGATTTGATATTCATGGGGATATGCTTCGCATCTCCACCATGAGCCAGTAAAATGTGAACCCCCTCTCCCTCTGCAGGATGTATGGAATCATACAGAGGATTCTCTATTTCCTGATGTTCATAGCTCAGTCCATATACATAAACATCCAGTTTCTCATCTTTCACACAGGTAAGCTGTTCATTCTTAAAAAATGTCACATTCTTTTCCCACTGAAAATCCCGGTAAAAAGAATCAGCCTTAATATAGTCATGATTTCCTGCCATCAGATAAACCCGGGTATCCGGGATGGTGGAAAACAGGTTATTTACTTCTTTCAGTTCCCGTAGAAGAGGCTGGCGGTGGAACAAATCTCCTGCTATAAATAACAAATCCACCGGATTCTCGCGGATACCCGCAATAACCCGGCGGAAAGTTTCCCAGATTTCTTCCTCCCGCCTGCTGCTCCATGGACAGCCCCTGTCAGGAACTGCACCAAGGTGTACATCTGCAAGATGAATAAATCTCATGCCAATCTCTCTTTCTATAACATTTTTGATATCTGCGGATTGCTCTGCAGCTTCAATGCTCCCACAATACTGATATCAGTCAAATTATAAATCACAGTTTTTAACAGTTCTTGGGAATGGAATTACGTCGCGGATGTTGCCCATGCCGGTAAGGTACATTACGCAACGTTCAAATCCAAGACCAAATCCTGAATGGCGTGTGGAACCATATTTACGAAGATCAAGATAGAAGTCATAATCCTCTTTCTTAAGTCCCAGCTCGTCCATACGTTTCTCAAGTTTCTCAATGTCATCCTCTCTCTGGCTTCCACCGATGATCTCACCGATTCCAGGCACCAGACAGTCCATAGCTGCAACAGTCTTGTTATCCTCATTCATCTTCATGTAGAA
>OLGH01003724.1_pt1 | contig 10091 bp, 7 predicted proteins | sample 1604851 | NCBI WGS metagenome assembly OLGH01 (sample SAMEA3888894, study PRJEB22519) | human gut metagenome | biome: human gut; feature: human-associated habitat; material: faeces | place: Denmark | collected 2010
CCACCTGCCTCTCGGACGGAGAAACAGCCAGATGGAACCGGGAGGATTTCATCGGCGTACTGGATGACAAGTTCCTGCCCGACTGGGCGCGGGAAAAGTTGAAGGAGCTGAAAACGCAGGAACAGACGAACGCCCCCACAATGGGCGGCATGAAAATGAAGTGAGGAGGATACTTGCATGAGCATGACCTATTACACCGTGGACGATCTTCGGCCCGGAAGATCCGGCTGGGGTGTGAAACGTTTTTCTACGTTGAATGATGCGATCTCCCATTACCGGACACTCCCTATGGATGGGGCCCGCGTCCTCGGCATGGCGGATGATGCCCACGCCTATGAGCTCATCCGCTGTGTGCGTCTTTTCCCCGGCGATGCCCAGGGCGAGGATGTTCTGGCGGCAGATTACCGGTGCGGCGGCATGACGAAAAAGAACGCTGCCCTGAAAGACGCGCTGGATATTTGCCTGGAAAGCCTGCGTCCCCGTTTTCTGCTGGAGCCGGAGCGCCTGATCCCCGTTCCCCAGCGCAAGAAGCTGCGGAAAGAACTGCGGGAGGCCCTTCTCTGGCAGGGCTATGAAGAAAACTATGATTCCGCCATTCGCGCTGTTTTTGTAGAAGGCGCTGGCTGGCTCTCGCCCCAGGATGTGAAAAAGCAGCGGCAGCTTCCTCTGGTGCTGCGCTATCGAGTGGACGGCATGACGAAGGATGGGGCCTACCTCTCCTTAGAAGTGGAGCCTTGGGAATATGACCTCCTGCTGGAGCAGACAAGAGATCACTATAAAATGAAGAAACATTAAGGAGGAACACAAAATGAAACGAATGCTTTCCCTTTGCGCCGCGGCGCTGTGCCTGACCCTGGCGCTGACGCCCACCGCGCTGGCAGCGGACTTTGAGCCTGCGGTACCGAACGCCAAGGTTTGCTACCCCACCGCCATCGTTCGCGGTGACGATGGTACGGAACTGAAAAAGATCTATGATCTGAGCCCCGAAGACGATCCCGCCGGTATTCCCCGCTCGGACTTCCGGCAGGACGGCTTCCACTACACCCTGACAGACCTTCTGAAACAAGAGCTTCCGGAAAATGAGAGCCGCCAGCACACGGAGCACATTTCCGTTGAAAGTGCCAAGAAGGATATGGAGTCCGTGTTGGCGCTGCTGCCGCAGGAGCGGGAATTCATCACGGATGACGGCCTCATGGGGACCCTGACGCTCCGACTTGATACCGTGCAGGTGGAGCCGTCCGGCTACGGCACTGCCACCAAAGAAATCTCCACCAAGCGCAGCTATCCCAATCTTGCCGAGCAGGACACGCAGTATCTTCCCAAAACCATTACGGAAAACGGCAAGACCCTGACGCTCACGGACATCCAGTGGCAGACGGACAACACCGCTAACATGGATGGTTACGCCGTGGCGGATCGCTACACAGCCGTTGCCACCTATTCCGGCAGTGCCACCAGCAGCTACGTGAAAGGCTATACCGTCACGGCGGATTATACCGGCACGGTCAGCCGGATCGCCCTCAACCGTGTCCGGTATGTCGCCATCTTTGAGGGAACGCCCATCCAGCCCACGGAGCCTGCGGAGACACCCGCCACGGCGTCCGCGTTCCGTTGGTCCTATGTGCTCATCCCCATTGGGATCGTGGCCGCGGCAGGCGCGGGCGTCGGCGGCGCGCTGCTGGTAAAGCACAGAAAAGAAAACGCGGATGAGGAGGATACAGAATGAAAAAGATTTTGACTTTCGCGCTTGCCGTCAGTATGATGGCATCCCTTGCGGCCAGTGCCTCGGCGCTGGAATACAGCATTGCCCCTCCGAAGGACTTTGACTTTGGCGGGGATACATCTATTGAGGTCATCCACACGGCGGACGGCGGCGCTATGAAAAACACCGACATGAGCAAAAATGCCGCGCTTATTCCGCCTGTTTTCGGTTCGGAGAGCATGAACGCCCTCCACACCGGCGAGTACCTCACTCCAAATCTGGCCTCCGGTGGTATTCCCGCGTCCGGCGCGGTCATTGGCGGCAGTGCCTCCGGCGTCATTACCCCAGGCAGCACGGTGAATGGCGGCAGCGGCTATCAGCCCGCCGTGCTGTTCACAGAGGTGACGAGCGACCTCTACTACAAAAACGGCTCCCTCGGTAGATTGGAGATCCCCACGCTGGATCTGAGTGTCCGCATTTATCAGGGAACGGACAGCAAGACGCTTGCCAAGGGGATCGGGCACTTCGAGGACACCTCCATCTGGGACGGCAACGTCTGCCTCGCCGCCCATAACCGGGGCGCCAACAGCTACTTCGGCCAGATCCACACGCTGGACATCGGGGACAAAATTACCCTGACCACCAAGCTGGGCACCCGCACCTACAAGGTGACGGACGTCAGCAAGGTCAGCGAGACAGACCGCAGCGGCCTTGCGGACTCCGGCGAAAATATGCTGACGCTTTACACCTGCGTCCGCAACCAGCGGGATCAGCGCTGGTGCGTTACCGCAGCGGAGGTCTGAATCTTTCTCCATTTTGCCGAATCAGTTCTGTTCGACTTCTGCCCTCCACTTGTGATATGGTGAAGCTGCGAAGAAGATTTTCACACATACACAGTTAGAATGGAGGCAGAAAGATGAACGAGAGCAAAAATGTGAGAAAGAATGTCAGTATGATGCTCACCGGCATGGTGATCGGCGCGGCGCTGACCGGCGGCTCTATCGCAGTCGCGGCCGGGATCACGGCGGAACCTACCTGGCAGCCCATCTTTGTGGATGGTCAACAGGTGGAAATGGAAGCCTACAACATTGCGGGACACAACTATGTGAAGCTGCGGGACATGGGCGAACAGGTCGGTTTCAATGTGTATTGGAACGCCGGAGTCCAAATCGACACCGGGCATCCATACACGGGGATCGCCCCTGCCGCATCCGGTATCCGCGTCAGCAGCTACAAAGGCAGCACCCTCCGCCCCGGAGACCGCAGCGGCTTGAATATCAGTCCCAGTGCGGATATAAAAAGTGTGGTCTCCACGCAGCCCAATGTCATCCGCGTTGAGAATGCCTCCGGCCTCTGGACCGCTATTGCGGTCAGCAGCGGCACATCCGACGTGGTCGTGACCGATCAGCATGGCCAGACCTCCACTTTAACGCTGACAGTGGCTGACGGCAAACAGAGCGCAAGCGTTCCGGAATCCAGCATGAGTCAGATAGACGCGGCGCGTCAGGAGATCGTCCGGCTGGTCAATCAGGTACGCCGGGAAAACGGTGTGCCGGAGCTGACGGTCAACGCCGCTCTGATGGACGCGGCGCAGCATTGCGCGTCCCTGCGTGTCGCATACCACCAGAATAAGGTGGAGTGCGAGGCGGTAGCGGCCTCCGGGTATCCCCATGGATTTGGATCGAACATCACCGCGTTCGCAAATGTGCCCGCCTCTGAAACCGCAGGGCGGGCAGTGGAGAATTGGCGGAATTCTCCCGGCCACTTCCAGACGATGATAAACCCTGATTGCGACACCATCGGCGTCGGGATCTCAACTGATGAGGGTGGAACGATCTGCTTCCTGTTCGTCGGTGATCCCAACGCGCACAACCCCTACGCATAACCTATCCGCAACTCAATATGCTCACATGGCCTTCCAGCATCATTGCCGGAAGGCTATTTCTTATGAGCAAATCTAAAAAGAAAGGTCAAATAACGATGAAAAAGACATGGCATTCATTGAAAAATCGCGTGACCGCGATGCTGCTGGCCCTGATCTGCGTTCTCGGCCTGCTCCCCACTGCCGCGCTTGCGGCGGGGGCCGACACCATCAAGTTAGAGCGGTTCGGCATGAGCGGCGTTTCCTATCAGTCCGCCAGCCTTGGCAGATGCACAATGCACCAGATGTATTACGGCGTGGCCGGAAAGACCTCCGTGGGCTTCTGCGGGACGAAGGGCGGCGGCATGGGCACCTCTCTGATCGGGCAGACCTGGGACGATCCGAAACCCGTCACCGATCCCACCGTCAAAATGATGATGGCCTATTACTACGCCCACTCCCTCGGCATCTTCACGGACAAGGCCCAAGCCCTTGGCGTGGATGACATCTGGGATTCCGGTTATAGCTGGTACATGAACGCCTGGGTACAGGCCATCGTGTGGCGGTATAAGGACGGCTCCCTGGGTGATCCCGCCACCGCCTGTGCGGAGGAATTGATGTACGTCTGGAACTCGCTGAAGGGCGCGAGCTATACCAGCATCGGCCAGACCTGCGACGGCGCCACATTCCGGGACCGGGCGAAATATATCCTGGATCTTGGCAAGCAGGATGTTTGGGGCGATTGCGACGTAAAAGAGTATTCCTTCACCGGCGCGGGCTCTGCCGCACACCCCGCCAGCACCGTCCAGAGCGTTATGATCGGCAGCCTTACCGTCACGAATGAGCAGTACAAACTGGTGGTCAAGAAGGTAGACGCCACCAACCCCACCAAGGGCCTTGCCGGAGCGCGGTTCCACGTGGAATCCACCAACGGCTCCTTCTCCAGGGACATCGTCACCGGCACAGACGGCACCTATACCTTCTCTCCATTGGACGCCGGAACCTACGCCGTAACGGAAACGGCGGCTCCGAACGGCTACGAGATCGACAACGCGGGGCCTGAATATGTAGTCCTGCCGAACAGCGGCAGCAGCACCGTGACGATCACCTTTACGGATACCCCCACCGTCACCGCCACCGGTAAGATCCGCAAGGTGGACGCGGACGATCCCACCAGAGGTCTCGCCGGTGCAGTCATCAAGATCACCGGCGTGGATAACAATTTCACCGGCACCTATACCACTGGAGCGGGCGGCGCGCTCACGGATGTGCCTTGGGATACCATGCCCATCGGCAGCTATGTGGCGGAAGAAGTGACGCCGCCCAACGGCTACTCTCTGAGCAAGGACGCCGGCAAAGTCCGTCAGGAATTCTATTGGGACGGCAAAACGGACGTATCTCTCGTTTTTGAGAATGACGCGAAGGTAAAGGTGCGGCTCATTAAGCTGACCGACGCCAACGTCCCCCTTCCCGGCGCGGTATTCCACATCCTCCGGGACGGGCAGCTGATCGGCACGGAGGCCACGGACGCCTCCGGCAAGATCACCGTCCCCCATGTGACGGAGGGGATGTACGCCTTTGTGGAGGTCAGCGCCCCCGCCCCCTACGCCAAGCTGACCGCCCCCGTCTGCGCCCATGTGGATCAGGCCACTGTCAATGGCGGCGGCACCGTGACTGTAACGGCCAAAGACCAGAAGCTTCCCAATCTGACCATCCAGAAGCTGGATAAGCAGACCAAGCAGCCCATCCCCGGCACGGTCTTTGAGATCAAGGGCATCCATTACGGCTATCATCAGGACGTCACCACCGGGCCGGACGGCAAGGCGATCCTCTCCCACATTCCGGTGGATAGTTATGAGGTAAAGGAAACATCCGTCCCTGACCCCTATGTGGTGGGCGGCGAGACGACCCAGACCATCTACCTCGGCCCCGGCGACGATCAAAACCTCGTATTTGAAAACCTGAAAATGCCCCGGCTGACCGTCACCAAAATCGACGCGGAGGATTCCAAGCCCATCCCCGGCACCGTGTTCACCGTAGAGGGCATCGACAGTGATTTCTCCGCCGATTGGACCACCGGTGAGGACGGCACGGTGACGGACCGCGTGGCCCCCGGCAGTTACAAAATTACAGAAAAGTCTGTTCCCGCTCCGTACTACCTGCCCAGCAAAAACGCTGACAGGGAGCAGACCGTCAGCCTGAACGCCGGTGACGAGGTGAATGTCACTTTCAAAAATTGGAAAATGCCACAGCTCACCATCTACAAGGAGGACAGCGTGGCTGGCGCGCCTATCGAGGGAGCCAAGTTCCACATCACCTACACCAGCAGCGGCGAATCCGCCGAGGCCCCTGCCACCATCGATTACGGAAATATCCTCACAGACGCCAAGGGTGAGATCCGGCTCCATGAGCAGGGCAAGCGGCTCTATCCCGGCGAATACACTGTGACGGAAGTGGAACCTGCTCCCGGTTTCCAGATGAAGGAGCCCTCCACCCAGAAAATCATCCTCCACGGCAGCGAGAGCAAGACCCTGACCTTCCAGAATACCCCGCTGAACGCCATTGTTGTTGAGAAGTACGACAGCGTGACCCATGCGGCGCTCCCCGGCTGCACCTTCCAGCTGCGGTTTTTGGGCGGCACCTCCGGCACTGGCGGCACGACCATCGGGCAAAAGGTCACCGGCAAGAACGGAACCGCCATCTGGACGGGGCTGAAAAGCGGCACCTATATCGTGGAGGAGGTTGACCCCGCCGATGGGTACAGCATCATCAACGCCTCCGAAACGATCTATCTTGCGGACAGCGGTGAGCAGAGTGTTGTCACCGTCCGCTTTGACAACGCCCCGGACGGCATCCTGCTGGTCCGCAAGGTCTGTTCCGTGAACCCCAGCGTGACCCTCGCCAACGCGGAATTCAAGATCACCTACGCGGACGGCACACTGATCGGGGACGCCAATGGCATCTTCCGGACGGATGAGCACGGCGAGATCCGCGTCCCCGGCCTGAAACCCGGCAAGAGCGTCATTGTGACGGAAACGAAGGCTCCGGACGGCTATATCATTGATACCCAATCCCAGACCGTTCAGATCAAGGAAGGCCGCACGGTCAGCCTGACCTTCAAGAACCAGCCCAAGGGCAAGCTCATCATCCAGAAGCGGGACAGCGCCACGGGCCAGCCCCTTCCCGGCGCGGAGTTCCGGGTGACCACTGCCGCTGGCTGTGAGGTGGGGCTGGACGGCGTGATCGGCTCCAGCACCCTGACGCAGAACGGTATCTTTACCACGGATGGGCAGGGCGAGATCACGATCACCAATCTGGCCCCCGGCGCTTATGTCATCAACGAGATCAAGGCCCCGACAGGGTATGTGATGGATCGTGCGTCCACAAATGTGGTCATCGGCAAAAACGGCGATACACAGACTGTCATCGTGAAAAACTCCAAGGCCGGAACCCTGGTGATCGACAAGCGGGATTCCCTCACCGGGAAGCCATTGCAGGGTGTGACCTTCAAGGTGACGACCTCTACCGGCGCGTTTGTACCCGCTGAAAACGGACAAATCAGCAGCAATGGCCTGTACTTCACCGACAAGGACGGCAAAATCACCATCCATGGCGTGGTGGGGACGCTGGTGGTGACGGAAACGGCCACCATTCCCGGCTACACCATCGACGAGGCCAGCCGCACCCAGACGGTGGTAGTCAATCCCAATGACACCCAGACGCTGCACTTCACCAACACGCCCAGCACCACTCTTGTGATTGAAAAGTATATCGAGGGCACCACGACGCCGCTGAAGGGCGTGACCTTCCTTGTCACCGACAGCAGCGGCGCTGTTGTGGGCAGAAGCAACGGAGAGTTCATCACCGATGAGAATGGCCGCGTCGTTATCAATGACCTGATCCCCGGCACCACCGTTACGGCGCGGGAGGTCAAGACCGTGGATGGTTTTGTGCTGGATAGTTCCCCGAAATCCATTCTCATCAAGGCGGGCGAGGTGCAGACCCTTCGCTTTTATAACGTCCGCGCGGGCGGGCTTACCGTCATTAAAAAGGACGCAAAAACCGGAGAGCGCATCCCCGGCGTCCAGTTTGAGATCCGGAAAATGGATGGCGAGATCGTCGGCACCTTCACCACAGATGAAAACGGCGTGATCTATCTCCCCGAAGCGGAAAACGGCTGGTACACCGTGACGGAGCGGAAAGCTGCCGATGGCTACCGTCTGGATGACACGCCCCATCGGGTCGAGGTCAGGGATGGGCAGACCGCCACGCTGGAGATCACCAACAAGGCCATCTCCGGCATTCTGATCCACAAGGTCAACGCCGTCACCGGCGAGGGCATCCCCGGCGTTTTCTTCATTCTCTATGACAGCGGCAACAATCCCATCGCGCAGGAAACCAGCGATGATCGCGGTTATGTCCGGTTTGAGGGACTGGAGGATGGCCGCTACTATCTGCGTGAACTGGAAAACGAGGGCTACATCCCCGACACGCAGAAAAAGACCGTGTATGTAAAGTCCGGCGAAACCACGGAAATCGAGTGGAAGAATACGCCCATCACCGGCCAGATCCAAGTGACAAAGGTCAGCGCGGACTACAACGCCATGAATGGCTGGCCTGCCGGGACGCCCATCCCCAACACCGTCTTTGAAGTTTACAACGCCCGCACCAACCGTCTGGTGGATACCATCAAGACGGATAAAAACGGGCTTGCGGTCAGTAAGCCTCTGCCTCTGGCGCGGTACAAAATCGTAGAATCCAAGGCGGCGGAGTTTTACGGCCTGGATAAGACACCCATTGAGGTAGAAATTGAGTATGCCGGTCAGATCGTCAAGGCAAGCATGACCAACAAGAGCCTGTCTACCAACGTTTCCATCAAGAAAACCGGCTATGTGGAGGTCATGCCGGGGCAGCTTGTCCGTTACAATTTTGCTGACATTGCCAACAATTCCACCACGGCGCTGGAATCTTTTTATTGGCGTGACACCCTGCCCGTCAAGGCGGTGCGGCTTGAAAAGATCTACACCGGCACGTGGAATACCCCCGGAAATTATAAGATTGTGTACCGCACAAATCTCAGCAGAGATACCTGGCGCACACTGGCGGATAACCTGAGCACATCCAAAAATTATGTGCTGGACGCCTCTCCCGCGGCGCTGGGGCTTGCCGCCAACGAATATGTGACGGAGTTTATGGCGGCGTTCGGCATTGTCCCCGCCAACTTCCGGCAGGTGGAAGCCCCCCGCGTGGACTGCAAGGCCCTTACCAAGCTCACCGGCGGTACGCAGTTTGTTAATCAGGCGGACGCGGGCGGCGTCTACAACGGGCAGTGGATCATGGCCACCTCCCGTTGGGTCACCCGCGTTTACGCCCCCAGCAAGCCCCTGCCTCGCACCGGTTATTAAGAGCTAACAACACCGGATGCCGCTCCGCAAAGGGCGGCGTCCCCAAATTAAGGAGGTTAATATCTTGAAACACAAAAAAATCATGATTTTGGCGTTGACGCTCCTGCTCCTGACCGTGCTCTGCTGCACCTCCGCCCTCGCCGCGGGCGGGGATGTTGCGGGAGCGGTGCAGCAGACATGGACGGAGGCGGCCAAGCAGATCAAGGCTGTGGTGGAGAAGGTGGTGTTCCCGGCGCTGGATATGATCCTCGCCATCGCGTTCTTCGTAAAGCTTGGCGGCGCGTATTTTGATTTTCGCCAGCGAGGTCAATTTGAATGGACCGGTCCCGCTATTCTCTTTGCCTGCCTCATCTTCACGCTGACGGCCCCGAAATACATTTGGAGCATCATCGGCATCTAAAAAGCGTATCCCTTGAGAGCCGGATCAGAAGTCTGATTCTGGAAGTGGGCTGGCGCATGAGGATGGTCTTGCATAAAAGTTATTGCTTTGATATAATACTATCAAGAAATTGATACAAGGAGGGCTTTCTATGCAGATCAGACCATCCTCCGCTCTGCGGAATGAGTACACTCAAATTTCTGAGTTGGCAAAAGCATCCGGTGAGCCGATCTTCATTACAAACAAAGGTGAGGATGACGGTGTTTATATGAGCATGGCCGCATACGAGGAGCGGGAAAAAATGTTCCGACACCGCGACAAGATCTATGCCGCGGAGATCAGCAGACTGAGCGGAGAGCCTGTCTGCACGCCGGAGGAGCTGGACGAGAGAATGGAGGAGTTGTTCCGTGCCTACGAAAAGTAAGCTGGTCTATCTTCCTCCCGCTCAACATGACTTTGAGGAGATCGTAAAGTATCATATTACGGAGGCGGGGACTCCCTACGCGCGGAAAATCTACAGTACAATGAAAACGGCCATAAACCGTCTGCGAGATTTCCCGCTGATGGGGCAAACGCATCCGGACCCGATCCTTGCGGCAAGCGGTTACCGTAAACTTGTGCTGACGAAGACTTATGTTGCCATCTACAAATTGATTGGGGACACCGTCTACGTTTATGCGATCGTCAATGGCACAACAGATTATCCGCGGCTGCTCAAGTAAGCGCTGCAGTCAGATGCAAAAC
>OLGH01003725.1_pt1 | contig 10083 bp, 6 predicted proteins | sample 1604851 | NCBI WGS metagenome assembly OLGH01 (sample SAMEA3888894, study PRJEB22519) | human gut metagenome | biome: human gut; feature: human-associated habitat; material: faeces | place: Denmark | collected 2010
CAGCAATACTCATAGCGATAAAGCCTGCAAGAATTGGAAGCATAAATCCAAATGCCTGTTCACCGATTGTCTTTAGTAAAGCTGCAAGTGGTGTATTCTTACCGAAGTTTGCCGGGTTGATCGCCTGATTATCTACTAAGAATGCAAGAGCGATCAAGATACCTCCACCGATTACAAATGGCAGCATATGAGATACACCATTCATCAGATGTTTATAAATCTGACGTCCAACGCTTTCACCTTCTGCACTATCTTCTTGTGCTGCTGCTCCTGAATGATGATATGTTGGCGCTTTCTTATCTAAAATTGTCTGGATCAGTTCTTCTGGTTTATTAATTCCGTCCGCTACTTTTGTCTGAAGAACCTGTTTTCCATCAAAACGTGCCATCTCAACGTTCTTATCTGCTGCTACGATGATTCCATCACAATTTTCAATCTCTTCTTTTGTTAAGACATTCTTTGCTCCACCTGAACCATTTGTCTCAGCTTTTAATGTAATTCCCATCTCTTTTGCTTTATTCTCAAGAGATTCTGCTGCCATGAATGTATGAGCGATTCCTGTTGGGCATGCTGTAACTGCAAGAACTCTGATCGTTCCATCGTCTGCTTTCTCTTCTTGTACAGCAGGTTTCTCTTCTTCCTTCGCCGCCTCTTCTGGGAATTTTTCTGTTTCTTTCTTGTCAATCAATGCAAGATATTCTTCCTTGCTTGTTGCCTTTAATAAACTGTCCTTAAATACTGGATCCATTAAGATCACAGATAATCTTGACAATGCCTCTAAATGCACGTCGCTTCCTTCTGCTGGTGCTGCGATCATAAAAAATACATCAGATGGTTCTCCATCCATTGCTTCATAATCGACTCCGTCTGGTACTGTCATAGAAGCCAAACCAGCCTTAGTTACTGCTTTGTTCTTAGAATGAGGAATTGCAATCCCTCCTCCGATACCAGTTGTTCCATTAGCTTCTCTTGCTAAAATGCCCTTCTTGTATTCTTCGCGATCTGTGATGTTTCCGCCCTTGACCATTAAATCAACCAGATGATCAATTGCTTCTTCTTTGCTGTTAACCTTCACGCCAAGGTCAATTGTTGCATCCTGCAACAGCTCTGTAATTCTCATACAGGTTATCCTCCTTTTCCAAAATAAAAACGTCAAAATCAATCATTCGTTTCCTTTTTTTCTTCATTATAGCACAGTTTCAGTCAAAGTCAATCATTTTAAACCATTTTCTTTCATGTTTTTGAAAAAAGGAAATATTAAAAAGCATACCTCTTTTTAATATTTCCCTTCCTTTTAATTTTTATTTCACTTTGATCGCCCAGCGCATCTTTGTTGATTTTGCTCTTCCATTCTGGGCACATTCCTCTTTTGATGGACGAATAACATCTTTGGCTACATCACTGTAGATTCCTACTTTCTTCCCATACTTAAACGCATGTTTTACAAGTCGATCTTCTCCAGAGTGGAATGTAAGGATTGCAACCTTTCCACCTGGTGCTAATGCGTCTGGAAGTTTCTCCAATAATTCTTCTAATACTTCAAACTCGCTGTTTACATCAATACGCAAAGCCTGAAATGTTCTCTGGCAGGATTTTTTAACTGCTTCTTTTCGCTCTTTTTCCGGCAAAAAGTTTAATGCTCTTTCAATGACATCTTTAAGATCCGTTGTTGTCTTGATCTTCTTTCCTCGTTTCATCGTTGCAACGGTTTCTTTTGCAATCTGTTTTGCATACGGCTCATCTGCATTTTCAATGAGCATTCCTTCAAATTCAGCCTTCGTGATATCTTCTAAACGCTCTGCCGCTGAAATTCCTTTTTCTGGATTCAGTCTTAAATCTAATGGTCCTTCAAATTTATAAGAAAATCCTCTTTCCGGATTATCAATCTGCATGGAGGATACGCCAAGGTCGGCTAAAATGAAATCGAATGGTCCAACTTCTTCGGCTACCTGATCAATATTAGCAAAATTAATATGCTTGATCGTTAAGATATCTTCTCCAAACCCTGCATCATGCAGACGTTTCTCTGTCTTTACAGATTCGATCGGATCTACATCTAATGCGTAGATATGACCTTTGCCCTGTAGTTTTTCTAACATCTTTCTTGTATGTCCGCCATATCCTAAGGTTGCATCCAATCCTTTTTGTCCCGGCTGGATGTCAAAAAATTCAAGAATTTCTTTTACACAGATGGAAATGTGCATTCCTGCCGGTGTACTTCCTTTACTAATAACTTTTTGAATCGTATCTCCGTATTTTTCTGGATTTAATTCTTTGTATTTCTCTTCGAACCTTCTTGGATGAGTCCCTTTATATCTGACTCTTCGTTTGTGTTTCTTTTCTGGCTGCTGTTGTTCCATTATTTTATACCTTTCTTTGTTATAATCATGTTAATCTAAGATCAGGACATTTTTTCCTTCAAATGCAAAACCATAGGCTTTGATACTATTTTCGTTGATTCCTCCTTTATACTGTAACTTCCGCATTCTGCTTGATCTGATCGATCACTGTCATGATCTTCATTGCAATATCCATATCATTTTCAAAAATCTGTCCAATACTTCCGACACTTCGAAATGGCTCATCCATTATAACTCTTCTGTCTTCGATCATTCCATTTACAGAAATATAATCAACAATCAATCGTACAAAACGAATCTGATCAGCATTTAATTTCTCTTCATTTAAGAATTCATTAAATGCCTCATTTGCTGCCTGTTGATCCATTCCTGTGATTTTTCTTACAAGAATTCCAACTGGTGTATCCCCATATTCTTTTGTATAATCTTCTTTTGATCCTAGTTCCTGCCAAAGAATTCTCTCCAGTTCCTGCATATCACTTTTTTGTAACGGCTGGTTATTTCGTAATTTACACACTGCCATGTTATCTTGATGCTCTTTTAAATAGAATTCTACCTTTTTGCGATAGTTTTCTAATCGATTTTCCATCTCAATTGGTGTGTTTTCCTGATATTCTATTACCTGATCTGCAAAATCTGTATAAACGATTCTCTGTGTCTTTTTTGGTAAAAACTGAATCAGATTTCTAAGTGTTTCCCTGACTACATCCATTTCCAGAATAAATGCTTTTTCCCAGAATTCATTTGTCTGTACCTTATCCAAAATATATTTTTGCTCTTTGATCTGTGGCACAGAATCCTGCATTAAAGATAGTTTCTCTGCAATACCAACAACTGCTCCAATATTTTTCGAAGGATTCTTTCGTTCCAACATTGCAAGTTCAATACTATACATCAGATAATCAAATCTTCGTGCCAATTCATTTTCCTTTTCAGCCTCTATAATTGGTGCGATATGTTTCTTCAGGTCAGCCATTGCTTCTGTCTCAAGAATATCCCATGATTTCTGTTCTCGATATCGAAGGACATATTTCAAATGATGTTTTACAATGAAACTTTCGTCATTCAGATCACTTATCGCTTGTATTAATTCTTTCACTAATGTATTTCGATATTCTCTGAAATCTTCGTCTTTTTGATAGTCTGTATCTTGTAATTCTCTTACGATCCTTGCCTTACATAAAAAGATTTTCTCTGCTAATGTTTCTATAAATCCGCTATCTTTTCCATGCGGATTCACTCTGAAATATTCGAAGTTATTACAATAATCAAAAATCAGAAATTTTTCTTTATCCATTCCAGGCCCTAGTAAATCTTTGCAAAGTCTTGTTCCTCTTCCGATCATCTGACAGAATTTTGCATAACTTCTGACTTTCTTGAAAAATACAAGATTCAAAATCTCTGGAACATCAATTCCTGTGTCCAGCATATCTACGGATACTGCAATCTGAGGCATCTTGTCCTTTTCTTCGAATTGTTCAATCAAATGTTCGGACTCTTTGATGCTGTAATCAATCTGTTTGATAAAATGACTGCCTTTTTCTGGAAAAAGCTTCTGAAAACGCTCGACAATTGTCTTCGCATGTTTGCTGTTTCTTGCAAAAATAATTGTCTTTCCCAATTTATCTCCGCCTTCTACCTTTAATCCTTCTCTCATCAGATTGGTTAACACAAGATCAATCGTGTCTTTATTAAACAGCCATCGATTTACAGCTGTATTCGGAATATCTTTCTCTACATTCTCATCATCATCGAATTCATCGTCAAATGCTTCTTTTTCTTCTTCGGATAACTGATCATAGTGGATTCCTTCTTCCATGATCTTTGTCTTATACTCTCTTGTCCGATAATCAACCAGATATCCTTCTTTTACTGCCTCATCAAGTTCATATGCATACGTTGGTACATTTTGTTCCAAATCAAAAATCTCATATGTATTTCTACCTATCTCTTCTTTCGGTGTAGCTGTCATTCCTAATAAGACCGCATCAAAATAGCGGAAGATTTCCTGATATTTCTTATAAATGCTTCGATGACTTTCATCTACAATGATCAGATCAAAATGTGCTGGTGTAAATAGTTTTTTTCCATCCTTTCTCTTCGTGTCATCAATCGCATGTAACATCGTTGGATATGTTGAAAATATCATTCTGCTGCTTTCTGGATCTTCTTTATTTTCAAGTAAATTGCATACTGTCAGGTCTGGAAGGAGATTACTGTAACTCTTCTTTGCCTGAGAAACTAAAGCTTTACGATCTGCTAAGAATAAAATATTCTTTACATAATTATGTCTGCGAAGTACGTCTACCAGACTGATACTAACCCTTGTCTTTCCTGATCCTGTTGCCTGTACTAGCAACAGCTTTCTATGATGATTCATGATAGATTCACATAATACCGTCACGGCCTCTTTCTGATATGGCCGGTTTGTAATTTTATCTTGAATCTCTAAATGAATCAAAGGCTTTTTGCTTGTTCTTTGATCCACCATTCGCTGCAGATCTTCTTTTGTGAAAATACCTGAGACAACTCGCTGTGGATCATCCTGTGCATCATCAATGATCTGCATTTCAAAACCATTTGTTATAAAAATGATTGGTCTTTGCTGGTATTGATTTTCCAGACAATCCGCATATAATTTGGCCTGATGACTTCCTTTCATCGGGTCTACACTGCTTCGTTTTGCTTCGATGACTGCCAGTGGTTTTCCATTATTGCTGTATAAAACATAATCGGCATAACCTTTTCCTGTACTGTTTGGCATACCTGTAACTGGCACTTCTGTAAGACAGTCCTTGCCAATCGTCCATCCAGCTTCCGCAAGATCAAGGTCAATGTATTTTCTTCTTGTCTCTGCTTCTGTATCTTTGTCCACTTCATAACTTCGTCCAGTTTCATTTTCCTTACGAAGTTTGGTCATCTGCTCTCTTAGCTTCTCATTTTCCTTGATCGCTTCTTCTAATTTCTGGTCTTTTCCGCTTAGTTCTTTTTGAAGATTTTCTAATTCTTCCTGTGTTTTTTTCTCTTTTCCGGCATCTGGCAGCAGACTCATATCATAATGGCGATTTATATAGTTTTCACCATAACAGTAATCAATCCATTTACAGAACTGGAAAACACAGCGTAACGAAAGTACCGCTGCATCGTGTTTTACGTTGGTATTTGTATGTACTGCGACATTTCCAAGCTTAATCGTGTATTTTAGCATATCAAATAATTTAGGCTGAATCAGCTTGCGGAAAGAATATTCGTGAATCAGGCTGGAAATATTATCACGATATGGCATGGTCAGGGCATCATCGTGGACATATACCCATCGAACTGCGAGTTCTAAGGCTCGTCTTGACAAGATTGCTGCTGTTGACGGAGATATGGCGATGCTTCGTTCCGCTTCTGCTGCCTGCATCGCAAAGTCTTTGAAGCAATCTGTCTGTGCTAGAAAGTCAAAATTCGTCTGCATGTGGTTTCCCTCCCCTTATTTTTCCTGATTCTTTGGTATTTGGTCTTGGTTTTATTATACTCTTTGTATTGTGGGTGGTGCAATATAGAAATTTGTGGATGACAAACTTCGATTTGTCTATTTGATCTTTTATTTTAATAAATTGTTTTTGTATATCCATATCTGGCAAATACACCTTAATACTTTGCAATTCTTGTGCATTTATATTAGCTTGGTTTACAGCTCCCTTTGCCATTGCCCGAAGCACATCCTTTAATGCTTTAAGATTCATATATTGAGAAAAGACTTCTGGTAATATCTTTTCATTTAATCTTATTCGGATGATATATCCTGCAATAACCATGTCCTCCACCAAATTAAAAACCGCTGTTTTTCCAACTAGATCAATGCTATTAGTTCTATTAAAAAGAACATCACCTTTTCTTACAACACATTTTTCAATTTCTTCATCTGGAATATCTATATATTTTAAATTTTTCAAATCTAGCTGACCATTTAATGTTAAATTATTCATTCTTAAATATGGATATTTACCACCTTCAACTGCTGGCTTACTTGTTCCATATCTTACTTCTGTTACAATATCTTTAATTGTTACAACATTCCATCCTTTGGGATTCATAATTGGATCACCAAACATCTCGACAAATCGGGCGCTAACAAGCTCATCAAATTTTGCAATTTCCTTTGTTTTCACATCTATTATTTTCTGAATTTTATCCAATACTTGAACCAATTTTTGCTGTTCCCTTAAACAAGGAATCTCCATTTTTATTTTCTTAAGATCTTTTACTGCAAAACTTGCTTGGTTGACAGATTTTTTCATTATATTTCTTAACTGGCTTCTAAATGAATGACCATAAAAATAATATTTTGCATATCCTGGAATAATAATATCTCTATTGGCTCTCAGTCTAAGTAAATTCATTCCATGAATAATTATCTCATCATCTTGTTTTTTATATAAAACTGTTCTTCCCAAGTATTGCATACTATTAATATGTGACATTAATAAATCTTCATCTTCTAATATATATGATTCGTATTTTGAAAGATCTGTGATACCTGCATAACCCATTCTATCTCTATTAAATCTATCATTGGCTATTGTTTCAATTCTTGTAATCGGAAATCCCCCATCTACTTTACCTTGTTTAATATTTGCCCCATTTTGTATCTGAAAAAAGCATTCATCTATTATTTTCCTCATTCTTCTCATCCCTTACAAATTCAAATTTTTCAAGGAATAATTTTCTATTTTATCTGATTATGCCATATATTTCTGATGGGATGCCTTTACATTATTCTGATTTACCATTGCATATTGCATCGTTGTGTCAATCTGTGAATGTCCAAGGATTTTTTGTACCTGTTCGATTGGCATTCCTTTATCAATGGCCCTCGTTGCCATTGTTCTTCGGAATTTATGCGGATGGATTCGTTCCAATCCAAGCTCTCTTCCTAATTGTCTTAATCGAATCTCTACTCCACTAATCTTTAAGCGGTCATATGGTGCATCTAACGTAACGAATAATGCGGGGTTCTTGTCTTTCCTGCTTTCTATATATTCAATTAAATGTACTTTTGCTTTCGCATCAAAATAAACTCTTCTTTCTTTATCCCCTTTTCCGTAGACGACACATTCTCGTTCTTCAAAATTAATATCTCCTATGTTCAAATTTACCAATTCACCCACACGTATACCTGTTGAATATAACAGATCGATCATTGCAAGGTCACGAATCTGTGTGCAGTGATCCCTTAATTGTTCGATTCCTTCATCTGTGATCACACTTTTTACCACTGTTTTTGTCTTAATCTTATGAATCCTTCTCATTGGACTTTTTAAAATGTAATCTTCTTCCTCCAACCATGTAAAAAAGCTCGATATATTCCGTCGTATATTATCAATTGTAACATTCGAGCAGTTATTCCTTTTTTGATAATCCGCAAGATATGACCTCATTTCATCTGTCGTTATCTTGCGGATTTCTTTTTCCGTTTGCGAAAGCATATGTTCTGTTGTTACCTTATAATATTGAATGGTACGTTCCGAACATCCTTCTACTCTTTTTGCATCCAAGAACATTTCCAGAAATTCTTTATTTGATATCTGTTGTTTCTCTAGTTCATTTTCCGAAAATGTCCTTAGAATTACTTCCTGTAATTTTTTCATCTGTGGCACTGTTAAATACTCTGCCATCTCATTTAGTATTGTTACAATTTTCTCTTCCATGTTGGTACACTCCTATATACCAACATCCTTCAACCATTTTTGCTCCTAAATCTATGAAATAAAATATTGACATTCCTGATAATATGTTTCAGCTTCTTTTTGCATTAATTCTAATAATTGATCCACTTTATGATGTTCTCTATATTCTTTTAGTCCTTCTAAATACTTACTGCGATCATCATCTAAGATAATAAATGGTTTTAACTCATCATATTTCAGGCTTTCCCGAAACAATATCATTCTTCCTGTTCGTCCATTTCCGTCTTGGAATGGATGAATAGACTCATATCTTGCATGAAATTCAGCAAGTATTTTCATACTTTTTTCTTGTTTATGATACCAATCCAAAAGTTGTCTCATCTCTGTTTCTACATCCTTTGGCAATGCGGTTTTATACATTCCAATCATATTGGGACGTTTCTTATAATCTCCGATTGCATACCCATTCGCTCGGTCTTCAAAAACTCCTGATTTCAATTCATAATGCATCTGTTTAATTAAGTCTTCTGTTAATTCTTCTCCCAATGTATCTAACATATAATTGAACATCAAGAAATGCCCATTCATTTCTTCTACATCTTTTGCACGATAATAATCGTCATTAACTGGTAACGTGCCATTATCAAACAATGATGCTGTCTGTTCTGGAGTTAATGTACTTCCTTCGATTTTATTTGAATTGTATGCCATTGCTCTTTGCGTATAAGCATACACTCCCGATCTATCAAATCGTTTTCGTTCTATTTTAAAACGTTCAATTAACCATCGTTTAAATTCTGACATTTTAATATCGCCTCTTTTCTATCCGAAATATTCTTGCATTAATGAATCAAATAATATCTGTGTTTTTTCTAATGACTTCTGAACTTCAAACTTCGATTTGTTGACTTGGTGGACGAAGGTTGCAAATTGGTTTTGTAAGTCTATTGGTGGAACCATAACCTTAATTGCATTAAGCTTTGCTATCGTCAATCTTGTAATTGCCGCGCCACCCATCTTATTACGAATATCCGTATACATATCCTCATTATTTAATAATGCTGTTAAAAAATATCCGTTCATTATTTTTCTGTCTTGTTTTAATAATGCTACACTAGAAAGTAATGTAAATTCTTCTTTTAATGTATTTACCATTGCTATTCCTGTTGTTGCCCCATCCTTAATATATAATACATCCTCATATTCTGGATTACATCTTTCAAATATAGGACGATGTACTTCTTCCGAAACATAAGTTATATTTGAAAAATCAAATCCTGATAATTTAATATTTTTCGCTGTAACATACTTATATTCTCCAACTTCGAAACTTTCTGGTGAAAAATGTGTTCCATCATTCAATTTCGTACAGACATCTTTAAGAGATTTTTTATTCCACTTCATAGAATTCAATATTGGATTACCAAACATCTCTACAAATCGGGCTTGAATTAAATTATCTAATTGAATTAATTCTTGTTTTCTATTGGCTATAATATTTGATATTTGATCAAGTACCTTTATAATTTCTTTTTGTTCTTCTATAGTATGTATTTCTATCTCCATTTCAGCTAAGGTTGCTTTGTTAAGAGTTTTTCCCATAACTGCCTTATTACTTCCAACATTCCAATCTTTAAATTTAAATAAATAATATATATATTCTGGTAATAACTCTACAATTTTTTTATCATGAAATGCCATTATGGCTTCATTCGAATACATATCTTCTGCAGTAATTGCTGTTTTTCCAATAGACAACTTAAAGCTCATCACCACTGTATTAGCTGGAATAATTTTTATTCCACTCTCTATAACTGCACTTTCAGAAATAGTTTCTTTTGTTTCTGATATATATTTTCCTACATTTGATAAATCTGCAATTGAAATCCATTTATAATCCCCTGTATTCCAATAACTTGAATTATGTCTCGACGGTGTTTTACCCATCTGCAACTCAAAAATCTCTTTCAATTTATATCTCATTATTATCCCTCAAATTCAAATTTTTCAAGGAATAATTTTCTATTTTATCTGATTATGCCATATAT
>OLGH01003727.1_pt1 | contig 10075 bp, 8 predicted proteins | sample 1604851 | NCBI WGS metagenome assembly OLGH01 (sample SAMEA3888894, study PRJEB22519) | human gut metagenome | biome: human gut; feature: human-associated habitat; material: faeces | place: Denmark | collected 2010
CGGGCAACCAGATAATACTTTCCGTTTAAATAAATTGCTCCGGAATTCATGACTGCATTGATTCCGAGACGTTCCATAAAGAATGGATTGGTCTCCTCGTTTAAGTCATATCTCCAGGTGAGCGGAATCATATCTCTTGTAAGAACGGGATTCACATAACGGTCAAATACACCATTATAAAAGTCACTTTTTTCATTTTTACGTGAAAGCAGCTTTTCCTGCTTTGCCAGTTCTACATAATATCTTTCATGCATTGTTTAAAGTCTCCTTATTACTTCCATACACATTCTTCCGTTATGATACGGACATTTCCAGGGTTCTACGATTGGACGGTCCGCAATCGGACTGCCGTCCGGATGTACTTCCCAGAACCACTCGGAACCGGTTCTCTTATCAATGACGTGTTCTTTGATAAATTCCCATTCAGCCTCCGATGCCTCCAGAAACTTCGTTTTCTGCGGATGCTTCTGGTATTCATTCAGGAATCCGATCACAGTCTCTGCCTGTACCCACCAGATCCGGTGGTCATTCACTTCCCCTTTGCAGCATTCATTTGCCAGAGAATGACCGTCAAACGCAACCTCGTAGACATTTTCTGCAAGAGTCTCGGTAATCGGTGACATTTTTTCTTTGTAATGATCATCCCCAAGCACTTCCACACCGCGGTCCATCAGCCATGCTGTCTCAATATCATGACCATAAGAATACAGATCAATGATGGTGTTGTAGTTCTTGTCAAAGAATACTTCCTGTCTCTTAAGTTTCGGATTGTATACCTTATCTGCAAATACATCCATAATCCACTTTAACCGCTCTCCCACCTCTTCATCATGGGAAACCCGGTAAAACTCGGTATAAGCCTCAAACACATGAAGCAGTGTGTTCATGGTTTTTTCGGCAAGCACACCATTTTCCGATAGCTTCTCATTGGATTCCGGCTGGAAGTCTTTGGTAAATGCTTCCAGATATCCAACCTCATCCGTACATTTGCTTTCAATAAGAAGCTGCAGTTCTTTGGCAAGCTTTAATGCTTCTTCATCCCCGGATGCATCGTAATAGGAAGAAAGAGCATAGATGCAGAATGCCTGATTGTAGGTATGCTTTGTTGTGTCAAGTGGCTTTCCGTCATAAGTCATGGACCAGAAGATTCCACCATTTTCTTTGTCGATGCAGTGATCACGCAGGAACTCATAACCGTGTCTTGCCTCGTCCAGCAAGGTTTCATCTTTCAGCAGTATGTAGGCATTCGCAAAAAACCAGGTGATTCTGCTGTTTAAAATACATCCCTTTTCTGCTGTTTTGTCTACGTTTAAATTGTAGTCCATATATCCATAATATCCACCGTAAGTATCGTCCCTTAATGCTTTCCAGAAAGGAATGATATTTTCCGTCAAATGCTTTGTGACTTCTTCTTTCATCATGCTCTTATTCATCCCGATACCTCTTATTTTCCAAAATCATTAACCCTTTACCGCACCTGCTGTAATTCCACTGTAAATCTGTTTCTGGCAGCAGACAAATACGATCAGCGCCGGAAGCAGGGAGATAATAACACCTGCACAGATCAGATTGTACTTGCTTCCCATTGGTCCTACGAATGTGTAGAGGGAAAGTGCCATGGTACGGATCTCTTTTCTCATCAGGTAAAGGTTTGCTGCGTAGTATTCGTTGTACACACCAACACCCTTTAAAATACAGGATGTCACGATTGCCGGTTTTAACAGTGGAAGCATAATCTTCCAATAAATCTGCCAGTAATTTGCGCCATCGATAATTGCCGACTCATCCAGTGAAAGCGGAATATTTTCCATAAACTGAATGAAAATATACATGGAAATAACATCGGTACCACAGCTCATAATGATGTAACCGCCCAGACTGTTTACAAGATGTAAATCTGACATAATCTGGTATACGGTAACCTGCATTGCTACTGCCGGAAGCAGTGCGGCAATTGTATACAGGTTACGGATAAACCCATTGCCTGGGAACTTGAAACGATTCAATACGTAAGCAAGCTGGGAACCTACAATAACGGATACGGTAAGCACAACCACCATAACTATGACAGAGTTTAAAAATGCGCGTCCCATATTTGCCGTCTTAAATGCATTTACAAAGTTGTCAAAATTCAGCCAGCTTCCCGGAAATGCCATAACATTGGTATTCTGGTACTCGGCATCTGTCTTAAATGCCGTTGTGATACAGGAAACAATCGGAATGATTGCACAGAATCCGAAAAAGATCAGCGATGCATATTCCACAATAATCCAGATAATGCTTCCTACGGAATAATGTTTCATGTTTTTACGTTTTACTGCTGCTGCTGTACTACTCATTATTTCGCCGCTCCTTTCTTCATTTTCTCCTGTTTTTTGATCTGCTTAATCACCTGTTTTTCTGCCTTCAGCCGGGCTTTCTTTGCCTTATAGGATTCATCCTCCGACGCGGCATCCCTGAACACATATTTAAAGAACACATTCTGTAAGATCGTACAGATAAAGATGATCATCAGCAGAACAACAGACATTGCCGATGCCAGACCTACTTTCTGACTGGTATGTGCGATCTTGTTCATAATTACGAAATACGTTCCTGTTCCGTTTGCACCGGTGGTGATTACGAAAGGTGCCTCAAACGCACTTAAGGAACCGGTGATGGAAAGGATAACATTTAATGTAATAATTGTCTTGATACTCGGGAGAATAATGTGTTTAAACTGCTCCCATTTATTTGCACCATCCAGGGACGCTGCTTCGTAGAGTTCGCTATCCACAGACATCATGGCACCAATAAACAGTACCATATTCTGTCCGGTATACCGCCATACGGAAGTCGCCGTCAGGGACCAGTTGTTTACACTCTGATCCTTTAACCAGTATGGAAGATTTTCTAATTGAAACCCACACCACTGCAGGATTGTATCAAATACGAATCCTCTGGTGAAGAAGAATTTAAAGATAAAACCAATGGCAATACCACTGATGAGGTAAGGGAAAAACATCAGCCCTTTGAAAAGATTTCCACCCTTTACCTTAAAGCTTAAAATTGTTGCAAGATACAGTGCAAGCACAAGCTGGACCAATGCACCGACCATATAGAATAAACTAAGTTTCAACGCCCCGAAACAATCGTTTCTTCTGAATACATCAAGATAGTTATCCCATCCGACAAATTCGCGCCTGTCTATTGGCGTTGTATATTTCATCTTATAAAAACTAAATTTGATCATTTCCGCAAATGGAAAATAAGTGAATAAAAAGAGTAAGAGCAATGGGATAATCATAAAACCGATACAGATAAATACCTGCTGGCCGGCTCTGCTCTTTGCCCATTTTTTAAAATTAAATGATTTTGATTTCATACTATGTTCCTCCCATATGAAACAGGCAATCATGCCACCGGGCCGAAAACAGTTTTTCGACCCGGCAGCTGGATGATGTACCTTTATGCAGCGTGGAACTACTCTGTAATTTCTACGCCCTCAGATTCCTGAGCATCTGTCCATTTCTGGTTCCACTCGTTCATAATATCATCAAAGCTCTCATCGCCATTTGCTGCATGCTCAATGATTGCCTGAATCTTATCATTACCGCCATTGTTAACATTTAACTCTGAATCAGCATTTAATGCATTTAAAAGATCCTCTTCGCCTTTTACAGCAGGTTCATCCTCAAGGAATGTTACACCAGAGAAATCAAGCTTTGTATCAGAAGATGACTTTGCAACCGGAAGCCCATCCTCGTTGTAAGAAAATCCAGACTTTTCAGTCATCCACTTAACAAAGATTAAAGCTGCCTGCTTCTCATCATCAGAAGCGTTTACGTTGATACCATAAGAGTAATCTGCTCCGGCTGATGCATACTGCTCACCGTTTACAGAAATCGGGAATGGCATATATCCGATGTCATCTGCGTTCTCACCGGCTGCTTCCATCTGTGGGTAAGCCCATGATCCAAGTACCATACATCCGATCTGTCCGTTGTTTAACATGCTCTTAGAGCCTTCCCAGTCAGTTGTAGAATAGTCATCCTCGGTAAGTCCGCCAGCAACTGCATCGTAAAGGATCTTGTATACTGCATATGGATGTGTGCCATCGCCATAATCCTTGAATGGATCCTTTGTATGAAGGAGTTTCTGGTTGAAATATGTATTGTCACCAGTTGCATTGTTTCCGATATAAGCATCCCATGCACCCATTGTCCAGCCTGCTGCATAGTTTGTGTAAAGCGGAATTGCATCCGTCTTGTCCTTGATCTTCTTTAATGCATCAATGAACTCGTCCGGAGTCTTTGGAGTATCGGTCACACCGGCATCCTCAAACACTTTCTTGTTGTAAACGATACCCTGTGTCGTTGCTGTGGAAGGAACACCGTATACATCATCTCCATAGAGCCATGTGTTTGCGTAGTTGATCTGCTGGCTCATCTCATCAAGTGTACCGTATGACATATAATATGTACTGAGGTCTGCCTTATCTACTGCCGGAATCATGGTAATGGTTTCGTACTGTCCGGACTGTAAATGTGTCAGTGCATCATCGGCATAGTTTGTATCTGTAGTGATTTCAACCTTGATATTCGGATACTCTTTGTTGAAGTCTTCCAGATAAGATTTCCAGTTCTTTCCGCCGTAATCATCGGTATCCATATCTGTTCTGTGGTTGAACATTGTAATTGTTGCGCTTAAGTCTTTTCCTGTTTCTCCCAATACAATGTCTGAATAGCTTACAAGACCATCTGCGGAAGCGCTGTCTGATTTCTGTGTGGTATCAGCAGAATCATTTCCCTTAGAACCGCATCCTGCGAATAATGTTGCGGTCATTGCAGCTACAAGACCAAGTGCCATAAACTTTTTAAATTTCATGTTGTTCTCCTCCTTAAACATGTGAATTATTAAGTTAATTTAAGTATACATTTTTTGTTAATTTAATCATCACTCTTTATTGCTTTTAATCATATCATATTGCGTTTTCAAACACATTCCCTATAATGCACAATTTTACATTTACTTTTTTATGCATTATGTCTATATATTTTTGTCCAAAAAGTAATTTTAAGTTATATTTCATTTTAAATTATTGCTTTTTACCTTTCATCCAATTATACTTAATTAAAAACTGGTTATGATTGAAAGAGGATGATTTTATGGAACAATTACAGCATCATGGGATTACAGGAACGGTGCCAAAGCATGTATTATCTGACAACATGAAAAACTTTACGGCTTTTCCGCTGTCCGCACCAGCGGATGACGGCTTTATTCATCTGCTCGGAAAAGGCATCTGTTCCTTTCCGAACAATTGTTCCATGACATTCCGTATCAACGCGCCTTATCATTTTTTCTATGTATATGAAGGCACTCTTTCTGTAACGGATGAACATCATACGTGTCGGCTGGCAGACCGGCACGCAGCGCTTCTTCCGATTTCCGGTCCCCTCACGATCGAAATCTTAAAAGGCCACTGCCACTATTTCCATATGTATATTTCCGGTCTCGCCCTCCTGCAGTTTCACACACTGCTCCCATCACCTCTTGCCTATCCGACAGAGAGTTCTTCTATGTTTACTCTGTTCCATACGATGGAGCATTTACAGAATCTGCAGAAAGACACTTTTAATGATCCTCTGTCCGTCTGCCGGATCTCCATGTGGATCACCAATATTCTTACGGAAATGGCTGTCTATTCCGGCCATCCTGCCACACACCGGGATACGATCCCGGATTATCTGCGGGAAATTCATCATTTATTTGACACACAATACGGAGAAAATTATTCACTGGACGAACTGGAAAATACGTATTCCGTCAGCAAATACCGGATCTGCCGCGAGTTTTCTAAATACTATGGGGCTTCTCCTGTCCAGTACTTAAACCATAAGCGGATTGAAGAGGCTAAAAAACTGCTTCTGACTACCAACGACACCATACACGAAATCGGAAGCAAGGTAGGAATTCATAATACCAATCATTTTATCAATCTGTTTAAACGGGAAACCGGGGCAACCCCACTTGCATTTAAGCAGGATGCCCCGGTTTCTATATCCGAGCTACACTATCTTTAAATACCACATGTCCATCTACAATGAACACACCGGCTGTATAGTTTTCATTTGCAATTTTGCGGACAATCTTGTGAATGGCTCTGCGTGCCATCTCCGATATATCCACCTCATATGTCGTAATTCCGATATCGCACAGCCCCGGATAAAGAAAATTATCAAATCCCACAACGGAAACATCTTCCGGAACCCGGTAGCCTTCATTTTCAAGTTTCCGGATCAGATACGAAGCTGCAAGATCGCAGTTACAGACAAATGCCGTCGGCATATCTTTCGGAAATTTATAATATTTTTCCAGATCCATCCGCCCGGTTTTGGTATCCCGGTCATCCATTACATAATCTTTTGGCACATCCACTCTGTGTTCCATCATAGACTTGCGGTAACCAAGATATCGGTCTGTAATACTGTTTGTCATGCCAACCGTTCCTACATAGGCAATTTTTGTATGCCCCATGGAAAAAAGATAATTCGTCAGTGCATAGGGGCCGTAAAAACTATTGGAAATAACTGTGTCCAGACCAACGGCATCGTTATAAAAATCCAGACAGACCACCGGCACGCCGCCCTCTTTTTCAATCTTTTCAATGTATGGTTTTGTCATATCGCCAAGAATGATCAGACCATCCACCTTTTTTTCCTGAAGCAGAAGCGGCATCTGGTTTTCCAGCACACTCTCCCTTGAAATACTTTCGAGCAGCGTAAAACACCCACGGGAAACTGCCCTCTTGTTTACTTCCTGATACATTTTCCAGTAAAAGGAAGCGTATTTGTCCAGATATACTTCCTGTATCAGGACTCCGATATTATATTGTTTTTCCGCAGACTGCCGTTTTGTCTCCGAAGGACTGCGGTAACCAAGCTCTTCTGCAAGGTTCTTTATTTTCTCCCGCATCTCTTCACTGACGCCTTTTTGTCCCGACAAGGCTTTGGAAACGGTTACCGTGCTGACACCAACCTGTTCGGCGATATCTGCAAGTTTCACTGCTTTTGCCATAATTCCCTCGATATTTTCATACTAATTTACTTATTTAACTATATAAACTGGATAATTTAAGTTAATTTTACATTCTTTTTTTTCTTCTGTCAATTAATCTGCCACAAAATGGTACAGATAACTTCGGTAATCCCCCTGCTCAGAAGGAACCAGCATACCAGCATTCATAAGCAGATCTCCACCATATACGCATTCGTTCTCCATCTCACCTTCCAGACGATAATCCAGATTCGGATTCAGTCCCTGCAGACGTACCTTTAAGCTGTGGTAATTTGGCCGTGCGTGTACGGTCACAAAGGTAACCAGTGCTTCTTTTTTATCTTTGGATACCACCATATAACAATCGTAGAAATGATTTTCCCGGTAAGAAGCGATACGGTAATAATCCCCCTCTCTTACCAGATCGTTATACTTGTGATACATAGCTGTCTGCTGTGGAATCTGTTCCTGCTCTTCCTTTGCAATCTTTGTGATATCCAACTCATAACCAAAGGTTCCTGCCAGGGCAACTTCCCCTCTTGTCTTAAACGGGGTATTTCTGCCCACGGTATGGTTCGGGCAGTCCGAAACGTGTGCTCCCATTGCGGACAGTGGATAAATCAGTGCCGTACCTTCCTGAATGCCAAGTCTCTCGATTGCATCCGTATCATCCGAGCACCAGATCTGTGGGCTGTAATAAAGCATACCCGGATCAAAACGTGCTCCACCACCGGAACAGTTCTCCAGAAGAAGATCCGGGAAATCATGGGTCAGGCGTTCCTGCATCTCATACACACCAAGCACATAACGGTGGCTTAACTCCCCCTGGCGGTCTGCCGGAAGCGCAAGGCTTCCCAGATCGGTAAGCTGACGGTTCATATCCCACTTCACATATTCGATATTGGCACTGCTTAAAATTGCACGGATCTTTTCATAGATGCAGTCCCTCACATCTTTTCTGCTGAAATCAAGGACATACTGATTTCTCGAAAGCGTTCCGGTGCGTCCTTTGACAGCAATCGCCCAGTCCGGATGCTCTTTGTACAATTCCGAATCCGGGGAAATCATTTCCGGCTCCATCCAGATACCGAATTTCATGCCAAGTTTATTCACTTCATCTACCAGATAGTTCAATCCGCCCGGCAGTTTCTTTTCATTCACAAACCAGTCCCCAAGACTTGTACTGTCATCGTTGCGGTGTCCAAACCAGCCATCATCCATAACCAGCATCTCAATGCCGTACTGAGAGGCAAGTTTTGCAATATCCAAAAGTTTTTCAGTATTGAAATCAAAGTAGGTTGCTTCCCAGTTGTTGATCAGCACCGGACGTCTCTCATGTTTGTATTTGCCACGGCACAGATGTTCCCGGAAGGTATGATGGAAGTTGGAACTCATCTTTTCAAATCCTTCGCTGCTGTAGGTCATGACAGCCTCCGGTGTCCAGAACTCTGCTCCGGCTTCCAGTGTCCAGGCAAATCTCTGGCTGTTGATGCCGGCAGTCAGTCTGGTCTGTCCCATCTGGTCTTTTTCTGCTTCGATCGAGAAGTTTCCACTGTAAACCAGTGCTGTTCCATAACATGGTCCCGCTTCTTCGGTGGTATCTTTGCTGCACAGGATGGCAAATGGATTATGCTGGTGGCTGGATGCTCCTCTGACACTTTCCACGGTCATCTTTCCGCGCATCAGCGGTACCCGTTCCATCTGGCGTTCCAGATTGTGTCTTCCGTGAAAATGCATCAGTTCCCAGTCACCGCTCATCAGATCCAGATTCATGGAAGCAGCTTTTGTCAGCACGATCGCATCGGTTCCCTGATTTACGAATTTTACGCAACGGGTAATGATATCTCTTTCTTCCCACACACTATAGTATAAAAATGCATGCAGTCCGGTTACTTTATCTGCCAGTTCCACGATCAGGGTATCGGCATCTTTTTCTTCTCCGTACAGTGCCGGCATTCCCGGGATCGCATATTTGCCCTTTGAGGTGGTATATCCCACATAACGCCAGTCTGCGGCATCGCTTCCGTCCGCGTTGATCACGCTCACACTGTTGATCCGGTAATCGCCAACGCCGTTGGTGGAGTATTCCTGTGGTCTGGAATCGAGAGAATAGTCTCTCTCATTTCCTGCCTCGTAAGGGTTTCCGGAAAATCCCCGATCCTGATAGTCTAAAAGATAGCTCATATCTTCCTGACCGATATTTTCTCCATAGTACAAGTGATTCAGCACCAGATATTTGTCTGCCATCATCTGATAACTTGTATTGTTTGTTGACAACGTAAAAAGTTTTTTCTGTTCGTCTATATAAATTGCCATGTTCGTCCTCCTTTTTATCGCTCTGTCTGCATCACAGTTTATTGTTTTTACATCACTGTTTTTCACATTCACCGTTATGTTTTGCAGTCTGTTTTCTATTCACAGACTATACTCAGTATACCATGCTGCGAAACTGAAAAATATAGGATTTGTTTCCTGTAATTATGGATTCGTTGCGTGCTGTATCAATTTTGGAGATTTTCATGTACGCTGTTATCCGTGTTTTTTCTGCATTTCCATTTTCCGGACGGTTCTTTGCTCTGTTATCCGTTTTGTTCCTGTGCCCGTTCACATTCTCTTTTCAGGATCTCATGCCACTCCGGTTTTTCTTTTTTTAAGGATAACGGTTTCCCTTCCCTGTTCAGAAAGCAGTGACTGGTCTGTCCGCTGCAACGCAGGGTTCCGTCTTTTTTATCCCTGATATGATATCCCAGAAAGATTTTCACGCCATTATATTTTTTCACTGTCACCTCAATAGATACTTCTTCCCCGTACCGTGTCATGGAGTGATAGGCTGCCTCCACCGTCAGTACCGGGCTGATCACACCTGCGGCTTCCATTTTGTCATAATCCATGCCGAGATATGCCAGATAATCGCTCCGGCTTTCCTCGAACCAGCGGATATAGTTGGAATGATGCACGCATCCCATCTGATCGGTTTCATAATACTGCACCCGATGGTTATAACCCGGGTATTGTTCTGTCATTTCCATCTGTGTCT
>OLGH01003731.1_pt1 | contig 10067 bp, 9 predicted proteins | sample 1604851 | NCBI WGS metagenome assembly OLGH01 (sample SAMEA3888894, study PRJEB22519) | human gut metagenome | biome: human gut; feature: human-associated habitat; material: faeces | place: Denmark | collected 2010
CAGTCAGTGCGCTGTTGGAAACAGGCTGCAGGGATTTTTGTAAACGGTCTGATATGTAAATGGAATTCAGGCTGATTTTTTCTTTAGGCATTTCATACCCTCACTCTCTTGTTTTATAAGTATATTGCTGTTTACACCGTTTCCGGAGTATGATTTATAGGAATAATTTTTCAAACACGCTCTAATGATTATTCTATATTTAATTATAGTGGAAAAACCAGGAAATTCCAATGGATTCTTTTGCTTATGTTTGACTTGTTCTTTTTCTTCCGCTATACTAAAATGTGTTTAAAAAATGCTTTCTGCAAGATGTGTTTCACTGTTTTCGTGAAATTTACGCAGTAAATCTGACACTCATATCATTCTATTTCAGTACTAAGGAGATTTTTCTATGGATTCAGATAGATTATCAGCTCTGCCTCAGGCTTTTCTTCATCGGATGAAGGATATGCTTGGGGATTATTTTGAACCTTTTCTGGCAGCTTATGAACAGCCGCGTACTTATGGGCTCCGGGTAAACACGGCAAAGATTTCCTGTGAGGAGTTTGAACAGATCGTGCCCTTTGAAGTGAAAAAAATCCCATGGGTTTCGAATGGTTATTTTTACAATGAGGATGTAAGGCCATCCCGGTGTGCTCTTTATCAGGCTGGACTTTATTATCTTCAGGAACCAAGTGCCATGACCCCTGCCAGCCGTCTGCCGGTGGAGCCGGGGGACCGGGTACTGGATGTCTGTGCCGCACCGGGTGGAAAAGCGACGGAACTGGGAGCAAAATTACAGGGGACAGGTGTCCTTGCAGCCAACGACTTAAGCAGTTCCCGTGCCAAAGGGCTTTTAAAGAATCTGGAGCTTTTCGGTATTGGCAATGTTCTCGTATTAAGCGAAGAACCCGGCAAATTAGTTTCTTATTTTGAAGGTTATTTTGACAAGATCCTGATTGATGCTCCCTGCTCCGGTGAGGGAATGTTCCGTAAGGATAAGAAAATGGTAAAAGCATGGGAAGAGCATGGACCGTCTTTCTTTTCCAAAATTCAGAAAAGCATCATCACCCAGGCTGCACAGATGCTCCGCCCGGGAGGCATGCTGCTTTATTCAACCTGCACTTTTTCACCGGAAGAGAATGAGCAGACGATTGAATATCTGCTCCAGGAATATCCTGAATTTCAGATCTGTGAAATGGAGGGGTATGAAGGCTTTGTCAATGGAATGCCGCAGGTGACCGAAAGCAGAAATGAAGAGCTGAAAAAGACCGTCCGTATTTTCCCTCACCGGATGAAAGGAGAGGGCCATTTCCTTGCCCTTCTTCAGAAGGGAGAAGCACATCCGGCTCTTCCTTCCGGGACCGATACCGGCAAGCCCCAAAAGCTGCCCGAAGAATTTACTTCATTTTTAAGTCATGTACACCGGGAGTTTCTTCCTTCCAGAATGGAACTGCGTGGCGATAAAGTATACTATATGCCGGCCGATCTTCCTTCCATCCGGGGAATCCGTTTTCTACGTACCGGACTGCTGCTTGGAGAACTGAAAAAGAACCGTTTTGAACCGAGTCAGGCTTTTGCCATGAATCTGAAAATGGAAGAGTACGATCAGATCCTCAATCTTCCTGTCAGTGATGAGCGAGTGATCAAATATCTCAAAGGTGATACTCTCGATGTGGAAGATCTGGTATCTCTGAAAGAGAAAGGCTGGTATCTTGTCTGTGTAGACGGATACCCGCTCGGTTTCGGTAAACTGATCAATCAGATGCTGAAAAATAAATATCTTCCCGGATGGCGGTGGAACGGATGAAATTAAGACTGGATAAATATCTTGCGGATATGGGACTTGGTACAAGATCTCAGATTAAAAAAGACATCTCCAAAGGACAGGTGCTTGTCAACGGAACTGTCAGCAAAGATGCCGGAACCAGGATTGATACAGAAAAGGATCAGGTCTCTTATCTTGGACAGGCTGTTACCTATGCAGAGTATGAATACTATATGCTGAACAAACCGGTAGGTGTTGTTTCTGCGACAGAAGACCGGCATGACCGGACCGTTTTAGACCTCATCGATACAAAGCAGCGGAAGGATCTTTTCCCGGTCGGAAGACTAGACAAAGATACCGAGGGTCTTCTGCTCATCACGAATGATGGTGCGTTGGCTCACCGGCTTCTTTCTCCTAAGAGCCACGTCGACAAAGTCTACTTTGCCCGGATTGAGGGAAAGGTTACTGCAGAAGATGTGCTTCTTTTTCAGAAAGGTGTAGACATCGGAGAGCAGGCACTTACGCTTCCCGCACGGCTTGAAATTTTAAGCAGTGATACCGTCTCAGAGATCCGGCTGACGATCTGCGAGGGAAAGTTTCATCAGGTCAAACGGATGTTTGAGTCAGTTGGCAAGAAAGTTCTGTATCTGAAAAGGCTTTCCATGGGAACACTTATTTTAGATGACTTACTGCCACCGGGAGCTTACCGTACACTGACTGCCGGGGAGATCAGAAGCTTACAGACAATATCAAAAAAAGAAACAGGAGATAAAGAATGAATGGTGGATTTTTACCTGTCAGCAGAAAAGAAATGAAAGAACGTGGATGGGATCAGGTCGATTTTGTCTATATTTCCGGAGATGCTTATGTAGACCATCCCTCCTTTGGTCATGCCATCATCACAAGGCTGCTGGAATCCCGTGGCTACAGAGTGGGAATCATTGCACAGCCGGACTGGAAGACACCTGACAGCGTCACGGTTTTTGGCGAACCACGTCTTGGATTTCTTGTATCCGCAGGAAATATGGATTCCATGGTTAACCATTATTCCGTATCCAAAAAGCGACGGAAGACCGATGCTTACACACCCGGAGGTGTTATGGGAAAGCGGCCGGATTATGCCTGTGTTGTCTACGGGAATCTGATCCGGCAGACTTATAAGAAAACTCCGGTCATTCTGGGTGGCATCGAAGCCAGTCTGCGAAGGATGGCACATTATGATTACTGGTCTGACAAACTAAAGCGTTCCCTCCTTTTAGATTCCGGTGCGGATATTCTTTCTTACGGAATGGGAGAACACTCCATCATCGAGATTGCAGAGGCACTGGATGCCGGCATTCCGGTGGAAGAGATTACCTATATCAACGGAACTGTCGTCAAAGCAAAGAATCTCGACAGCGTCTACGATGCAGAGATCCTTCCCTCTTTTGAAGAGTTGAAAGCAGACCGGCTGACTTATGCCAGAAGCTTTTATACCCAGTATCTTAATACGGATGCTTTCAACGGAAAACGACTGGTAGAGCCTTATTCTGACTACCTCTATGTGGTACAGAATCCACCTGCACTTCCACTGACCGAGATAGAAATGGATGATATCTATTCTCTGCCTTATATGAGAACGTATCATCCTTCCTACGAGGCACTTGGCGGAGTTCCTGCTATCTCCGAGATCCGGTTCAGCCTCATCAGCAACCGGGGCTGTTTTGGCGGATGCAGTTTCTGTGCATTGACCTTTCATCAGGGACGGATCATCCAGACCCGCAGCCACCAGTCACTTTTAGATGAAGCCAGACAGATCACAAAAGAAAAAGATTTTAAAGGATACATTCATGACGTAGGAGGACCGACTGCCAATTTCCGGCATCCTTCCTGTAAAAAGCAGTTAAAGTACGGTGTCTGCAAGAACCGCCAGTGTCTGTTCCCGGCACCCTGTAAAAATCTGAATGCAGACCACAGTGATTATGTCCGGCTTTTAAAAGAACTACGTGCGATTCCGAAAGTTAAAAAAGTCTTTATCCGCTCGGGAATCCGATTCGATTATCTTTTAAAAGAAGAGGACAGAACTTTTTTACGGGAACTTTGTGAATATCATGTCAGCGGGCAGTTGAAGGTTGCACCGGAACATGTTGCAGCACCGGTTCTCTCCCTGATGGGAAAACCAGAACATAAAGTATATGAGCAGTTTACCGAAGAATTTTATAAAATGAACAAAAAGATCGGAAAAGAACAGTATCTTGTTCCGTACCTGATGTCATCCCATCCCGGTTCAACGCTGAAAGAAGCAGTAGAACTGGCAGAATATTGCAGGGATCTCGGTTATATGCCGGAGCAGGTGCAGGATTTTTATCCGACTCCGTCCACACTTTCCACCTGTATGTATTATACCGGTGTTGACCCCCGTACCATGAAGCCGGTCTATGTACCGAAGAGTCCACATGAGAAGGCCATGCAGCGTGCATTGATCCAGTATCGCAACCCGGAACTGTACGATCTTGTATCAGAAGCACTCCACAAGGCAGGAAGAACCGATCTCATCGGTTTCGGTCCAAAGTGTCTGATCCGGCCACGGAAATTTGCCGATCAGAAGAAAAATGAAAGAGAAAAGAACAGCAGTCAGAAGAAAAAATCCATTCGGAATGTACACCGAAAGAAATGAGGTCAGAATGAGAGTAGCGATTGTCACCGGAGCATCTTCCGGTATGGGACGTGAATTCGTCCTTCAGATCGGAGCTTTATATAAAAACCTGGACGAAATCTGGGTGATCGCAAGGAGAAAAGGAAATTTAGAGAGAGTGGCAGAGCAGTCCCGTCTGCCTTTGCGTATCTTTGACGGAGATCTTCTGAAAAAGCCTGTCTATAAAGCTTTTTGCGAGGCACTCTGTGAAGACACTCCTGATATCCGTATGCTTGTCAACGCAGCCGGATTCGGAAGATCCGGTTCTGTAGAAGAGATCAATATGCAGCGGAGACGGATCCAGACAGACATGGTTGGCTTAAATTGCCAAGCTTTAACAAGAATGACCCTTCTCTGCCTTCCTTACATGCATCCTGGAAGCCGGATCGTCAATCTGGCATCGGCAGCAGCCTTTTGTCCACAACCGTATTTTGCGGTTTATGCGGCAACGAAATCCTATGTGCTGAGCTTTTCCCGTTCGCTCAGAGAAGAGCTTAAGACCCGCGGTATCATCGTCACAGCGGTCTGTCCCGGTCCGGTTGACACTCCCTTTTTTGATGTCAGTGGAAAGCCTCAGAACTTCTTGAAAGAACTGACTATGGCACAGCCAGGACCGGTGGTACATCAGGCACTGAAAGACAGCCGGAAAAGGAAGGAGCTGTCTATTTACGGACTTCCGATGAAACTGACCTATGCCGGCACGAAGCTGCTGCCACATAAATTGCTCCTGCGTATACAGAACCTGTAGATAATCGATCTTTTAAATGAAAAGGAAATCAATCATATGAAGAAAGTTGAAAAGGGGAAACCCGGTTATTTAAATTATAAAAAGAAAGCAGAGATTCTCCGTACAGTCATTTATTTTGCCATTGTCGCAGCCATCTTTCTGCTTGGATACACCCAGACGCATACCCGGCTCAATCTGATGACGGTCGTGGCAGTTCTCGGCTGCCTCCCGGCATCCAAAGCACTGGTTGGTGTCATCGCCCGCTTTCCGTACCCGTCCATTGATCCTGACAGGGCAAAGGAGATTGCAAAAATTTCCCGCCACCTGACGGTCTGCTACGATACAGTTATCACCAGCCGGGAAAAGATCATGCCGGCAGACTGCTTTGTTATTTCCGGGCATAATCTTTACGGCTATACCCACTATGAGAAAGTGAATCCTGAGGAACTTGCAAAGCACATCCGCTCGATTCTTTCCCAGAACGGTTACACCGGACTGACAGTCAAGATTTTAAACCAGTATGCACCTTTTCTTGCAAGAGTAGAGGGGCTTGATAATATTGCAGCAGTAGAACAAGAAGATACAAAGCAGACCGAACAGGAGATCCGGCAGCTTCTGCTGAATATCTCCATGTAAACCGGTTCTGAATTTTGGAGAAGATACAATGAAAGAAATCACGATTCAAAAAAATGAAGCCGGACAACGGTTTGACAAATTTCTTGCGAAATATATGAACCAGGCTCCCAAAAGCTTTTTTTATAAAATGCTCCGCAAGAAAAATATCACCCTGAACGGGAAAAAAGCAGCAGGAAATGAAATTCTCAAATTGAATGATACCGTCCGTCTGTTCCTTTCCGACGAGACCATTCAGAAATTTTCAGGCACCATACAGCAGTCCCCCGGAGATCCCGACTGGATCCTGGCTCATGCCGGAAAAGAGCTTTCCATTATTTATGAGGATGAATCCACCATTTTCCTGAACAAGCCCGCAGGGATGTTGTCCCAGAAGGCAAAACCGGACGACATCTCCATGGTGGAACACCTGATCGCTTATCTGCTGAACAGCGGTCAGATTTCCAAAGAAGAACTGCGGACATTTCATCCTTCTGTCTGCAACCGTCTTGACCGCAATACCAGCGGACTGATCGCTGCCGGCAAGACCCTGCAGGCACTCCAGCAGTTAAGTGAAATGTTCCGTGACCGCAGCCTGAAAAAATATTATCTCTGTCTTGTCCGTGGAAAAGTTTCTTCCGACAGTCATATCAGCGGCTATCTGAAAAAAGATCCCCGGACGAACCGGGTCACGGTCAGCCGGACTCCCTCCGGATCAGCCTCCCCGATTGAGACAGAATATCATATAATAAAGCAAGAAGAAGATGTCACGCTCTTAGAGGTTCATCTGATCACTGGAAAGACGCATCAGATCCGTGCTCATCTTGCATCCATCGGTCATCCCATTGCAGGAGATTATAAATATGGGAACCGGGCTTTCAATGACACTCTGAAAAAAGAATATGGTCTTTCTTCTCAGCTTCTCCACGCATACCGCCTTAATTTTCCTGAATGTGACGGAGATCTTTCCCGCCTTTCGGGAAAGGAACTTCAGGCACCACTGCCGCCTCTTTTTCAGAAAATCTGTCAGGAAAAGGGTGTGATTTAAAATGGCAACCTGGAATTCGAGAGGACTTCGTGGTTCGACTCTGGAAGAATTTATCAATCATACCAATACCCGCTACAGCGAAATGGGGCTTGCACTGATCCAGAAGATTCCGACCCCCATCACTCCGGTAAGGATTGATAAAGAGCATCGGCATATTACCCTCGCCTATTTTGATAAGATCAGTACCGTAGATTATATCGGTGCTGTGCAGGGCATTCCGGTCTGCTTTGATGCAAAAGAATGTAATGCTGATACATTTCCACTTCAGAATGTCCATGAACATCAGATCCATTTTATGGAAAAATTTGAGCAACAGGGAGGAATCTCCTTTCTCCTGATCTATTTTACAGCCCGGGAGGAACTTTACTATATGCAATACCGGCAGATCCGCCGATTCTGGGACAGGGCAGAGGACGGCGGAAGAAAAAGCTTCCGGCTGGATGAGTTGGAACCGGGCTGGTTTATGAAACTTCAGAATGGCTTTTTTATTCCTTATCTTGATTACATCCAGAAGGATTTGGACACGAGGGATTGACAGAAGCAGAGAAAATCCGTATAATTACAGACGGGTTTTAGCGTATTAGCAGACTAAAGTGCTTAAGAAAGGTGAATCTATATGGAACAGAAACTGCATACACCGGAAGGCGTCCGGGATATTTATAATAAAGAATGTGAAATTAAACTGACATTGCAGAAAAAGCTCAGCACCGTACTTCATTCCTATGGTTATCAGGATATTCAGACTCCGACATTTGAATATTTTGACGTATTCCGTAAAGAGATCGGTTCTACTTCTGCAAGAGAAATGTACAAATTTTTTGACCGGGAGGGAAATATCCTTGCATTACGCCCGGATATCACTCCTTCCATTGCCAGGGCAGTTGCAACGCTTTTTGAGACGGAGGATTTTCCAATCCGCCTGTGCTATGCCGGCAATACTTTTATCAACCATTCCAGTTATCAGGGACGGCTGAAAGAGAACACCCAGCTTGGTGCAGAGCTGATCGGTGTTGATTCCATCGAGGCAGATGCAGAAATGCTCGCCATGGTGGTGGACGGACTGAAGAAAACCGGACTGAAAGAATTTCAGGTCAGTATCGGACATGTGGACTTTATCCAGAGTCTGTTCCTGGCAGCAGGTCTTGAGGAGGATGAAGCAGAAGAACTCCGTACCCTCATCGCCAACCGTAACTTCTTTGGAGTAGAGGAAGTACTGGATCATATGGATGTTGCTGACTCTGTCAAAGAAGCATTTCATCTTCTGCCTGAACTGACCGGAGGAGCAGAGATCCTGGATCAGGCACTTTCTGTTGCCCCGGAAGAAAAAGCCAGTCAGGCAATTCATCGCTTAAAGCAGATTGATGAGCTTCTCCACCTTTACGGAGTGGAAGACCATGTCACATTTGATCTGAGCATGAGCGGAAGCTACGGATACTATACCGGTATCATTTTCCGTGCTTATACTTACGGAACAGGAGATGCTGTCGTCCGTGGAGGCCGTTACGATCATCTGCTTGAAAAATTCGGTAAGAATACACCGTCCATCGGTTTCGCCATCATTTTAGATGAACTGATGAATGCCCTGAACCGGCAGAACATCCAGGTAGAGACCGGCAGCCGCAATCTTCTCGTCTATGCACAGGATACTGAAAAGTGGGCCATCTCCCTTGCAAGAACGTTCCGCAATAAAGGGAAAAATATTGAAATGCTCAAGCGTAATACTGATGAAGACCGACAGGTATACGAAGAATACGGAAAGCGATCTTCCGTCATGACCATGCTGTATCTCCGGGATGACCTGAAGATCGAGATGATCAATTTCCGCACAGGTGAAAAGAAGATCATGGACACGAAAAAGCAGAAGTAAAGGAGCAGAACCTATGAGATATTTAACATTTGCACTTACCAAAGGACGTCTTGCCAGTAAAACTCTTGATATGCTGGAAAAGCTCGGGATCACCTGCGATGAGATGAAAGATAAAAATTCACGCAAACTGATCTTTACCAATGAAGAACTGGGACTCCGGTTCTTCCTTGCAAAAGGTCCGGATGTACCGACCTATGTAGAATATGGTGCTGCCGATATCGGCGTAGTCGGGAAGGACACCATCATTGAAGAAGGCCGAAAAGTCCATGAGGTACTCGACTTAGGATTTGGAAAATGCCGGATGTGTGTCTGCGGTCGTGAAGAGACAGCGGAGAAACTGCAGCATCACGAACTGATCCGTGTTGCCACAAAATACCCGAATATCGCGAAAGACTATTTTTATAATAAAAAGCACCAGACAGTAGAGATCGTCAAACTGAACGGTTCGATCGAGCTGGCACCGATCGTCGGACTTTCCGATGTGATCGTCGATATTGTGGAGACCGGTTCCACACTTCGCGAAAACGGTCTGGTCGTACTCGAAGAAGTATGCCCGTTATCTGCCAGAGTGGTAGTCAACCAGGTGAGCATGCGTATGGAAAATGAAAGAATTACAAAGATTTTGACAGATCTGAAATCTGTGATCAAACAGGAGGCATAAAAGAATGCGTACAATAGCACTTACAGAGGAAACCAGAAAAAACGTGCTTGAGAATCTGCTGAAACGCAGCCCGAGCAGCTATGGAAAATTCGAGGATGCTGTGGCAGAGATCGTTGAGAATGTACGAAACAACAAAGATGCGGCAGTGTTTGAATATACGAAAAGATTTGACGGTGCCGATATCAATGCCGGAAACATCAAAGTGACAAAAGAAGAGATTGACGAAGCTTACGAACAGGTTGATCCGTCTCTTCTGGATGTTATCAGAAAAGCACTGGTCAACATTCGTGAATATCACGAAAAACAGAAAAAATACAGCTGGTTTGACAGCAAACCGGACGGAACCATGCTCGGACAGAAAGTCATGCCGCTTGCAAAAGTCGGTGTCTATGTTCCGGGTGGAAAAGCAGTTTATCCTTCTTCTGTTCTGATGAATGTTGTACCGGCAAAAGTGGCAGGGGTGGAGAAGATCATCATGACGACCCCTTGCGGAAAGGATGGAAAAGTGTATCCGTCCACACTTGTTGCCGCTATGGAGGCAGGAGCAGATGAAATCTACAAAGTGGGTGGTGCCCAGGCGATTGCAGCTCTGGCATTCGGAACCGAGAGTATACCAAAAGTAGACAAGATCGTAGGTCCTGGAAACATCTATGTGGCACTTGCCAAAAAAGCTGTTTACGGACATGTCAGCATTGATTCCATCGCCGGACCGAGCGAGATCCTGGTACTGG
>OLGH01003751.1_pt1 | contig 10001 bp, 9 predicted proteins | sample 1604851 | NCBI WGS metagenome assembly OLGH01 (sample SAMEA3888894, study PRJEB22519) | human gut metagenome | biome: human gut; feature: human-associated habitat; material: faeces | place: Denmark | collected 2010
TCCCCATGATGAAGAAAACCGGCTACAAGCCGGAGTTCGCCGGCGCGGTGGAGGCCGCCGCCTCTACCGGCGGTCAGATCCGCATCGGTGCCAGCGACACCATCTGCCGGTATTTTCTGGTCCCTTATCTGGAACGTTTCCACAAAGCTTTCCCTAACGCACATATAAAAGTGACCAATGCCACTTCGATCAAGTGTACGGAACTTCTGGAGAACGGTCAGGTAGATCTCATTGTCGCTAACTATCCGAACGTTTACCTTGGCAGTCTTGCCTCCTTCCGAAAGATCCGTGATTTTCACGATGTCTTTATCGCAAACCAGTCCTTTGCGGAACTGCAGGGGAAAAAGCTTTCCCTCAAAGAACTGCAGCGTTATCCGATCATCATGCTGGACAGAAAAAGTACAACCAGTGAATTTCTGCATTCTCTCTTCCAGCAGCATCAGTTGGATCTGGTTCCTGAAATCGAGCTGAGCAGTAACGATCTTCTGATCGATCTCGCACGGATCGGACTTGGCATCGCTTTTATTCCGGACTACTGTGTACCAAAGAATTCCGACCAGCTCTTTGTCGTCCAGACCGAAGAACAACTTCCAAAGCGTCAGCTGGTTGCCGCATGGAACGGACATGTTCCGGTTTCCCGCGCGACACAGGCATTTCTGGATTACTTTAATGCATAAAAAGTTTCTTAATTATCCGTCTGTTTTTCCCAGAACAGACGGATTTTTTCTTCCACAATGTCTAACCGGCATCTTTCACAGTCCGCCCATTCTTTCGGGAAAATCTCTTTCCCCTTCTCCCTCTGAAAACGCTCATCCAGAAGAAGTATCACTCCGCGGTCATCCTCTGTGCGGATCACCCTTCCTGCCGCCTGCAAAACCTTGTTCATCCCCGGATACCGGTAAGCATAGTCAAATCCGTAAAGTCCCTTCTGGTCAAAATAGCTTTTCAGGATTTCCCGCTCATTGCACACCTGCGGCAGCCCTGTTCCGATGATCAGTGTCCCGATCAGCTTCTCATTTGTCAGATCGATTCCTTCTGAGAAAATCCCGCCAAGAACTCCAAAACCGATCAGACTTTTCTCTCTTCCCATTTCAAATGCACGCAGGAAATTTTCCCGTTCTTCTTCATCCATGTGCTTCTGCTGAATAACCAGTTCCATCTCTTCTTCATCTGATGCAAGAAGCTGTGTAAATTCCTGATACACATCTTCCATAAATCGGTAAGACGGGAAAAAGATCAGATAATTCCCCATTTTTGCTTTCACTACCCGGAAAATGTATGTCGCATATCGTTGATACATTTCCCTGGAACGCATGGTGTAACGGGTACTCACATCCACACCATTCATAAGCAGTCTCTTCTTTGTATCAAACGAAGAATCAATGTAGACCGCATAGTTGTCTTTTTCCGTACTCAGAAGTCTTTTGTAATACTGGATTGGCAGAAGTGTTGCCGAAAAGAATACAGCACTGTTCCCCTTATCCAGACATTTCTGCAGATTTGCCGCCGGGTTAACACAAAACAACTTCAGAACAAATCTTCCATTCTCCTGATACTCCGTATAGATGACATAGTTCTCATCCAACCCATCATATATATTCAGGAAAGACCTCACTTGAAAATAAAAATCCAATACGGTTTCCCGGACTTCTTTATCCACACATTCCTCGAGATACCGGTCTGTCTCAGATAGTACATTCATAAGCTGGATTCCAAAATGCGAAATATTGTCCAGCACCTTATAGTTTTCACACTCTTTTTTCATTGCCAGAAGAATCTTATTGCATGCCTCCAGTCTTTTTGCAAACCGCGGTGCTTCTCCCTTTACCAGTTTCTTCACCGAAAGAAAGTCCTCCTTGCATAACTCTGCACTGTACATCTGCCGTCCACGTTCTACCAGATTGTGTGCCTCATCGATCAGAAACAAATATCCTCCAGCGCCACCTTCTGCAAAGAAACGCCTGAGCCGGGCATCCGGGTCAAACACATAATTATAATCGCAGATCACACCATCCACCCAGGTCGACACATCCAGTGCCATTTCAAATGGGCAGACCTTATGCTTTCTTGCCTGCGCTTCCAACACTTCCCGGCTCATCACATCTTCCTGCATCAAAAGCTCATAGACCGCGTCATTTACCCGGTCAAAATGCCCTTTGGCATATGGGCAGTCATCCGGATTACAGCTTGTCTCCTCACAGAAACAGATTTTTTCTTTTGCCGTTAAAGTGATCACCTTGAACTTCAGATTCTGTTCCCGTAAGGTTTCGAATGCCTGCTCCGCCACCGTCCGGGTGATTGTCTTTGCCGTCAGATAAAAAATCTTCTCACCCAGTTCTTCTCCAACCGCTTTCACTGCCGGAAATACCGTTGAAATCGTCTTCCCCACTCCGGTTGGTGCCTGGATGAACAACTTTTTCTTCCGAAGAATCGTCCGGTAAACAGATACCGCAAGATCTCTCTGTCCTTTACGATATGGAAACGGAAATTCAATCCCTTTAATAGATGCATTTCTTGCCTTTCTCCATTCAATCTGGAACTTTGCCCATTTTTCATACTGTCGAATCACTTCATCGAACCAGACTTTCAGTTCGTTACTCTGATAAGAATACTGAAACCTTTTCACCTCTTCCGTCTCCATCTGGCAATAGGTCATCTGTACCCCGATCTCATCCGCCCCTTCCTGTTCTGCTACCATGCTGGCATAACATTTTGCCTGTGCCAGATGAATGCCTGCCGGTTCCTGCACCCGGTCAAGTTCCCGCAGAACACCCTTGATCTCATCTACCATGACCTGCTCTTTTGTATGAATCAGTCCATCGGCACGTCCTTCTATTTTCAAAGTAAACCCATCACAGACGATCTCTGTCTTAAGAGGTACCTCCGCCTGATAATCCGATCCCATCTGTCTCTGGATCTTCCGGTGAATCCGACTTCCCATCTGCATATTCTCCGGATCTTGTCCGCCTCCTGTTCGATTGTCAATATCCCCTTCTCTTAAAATAAACTCCACAAGGTTTCGCACCGAAATCCGGATCACCGGGAGATTCTCGTCCATGTTCTTTCTGCCTCCGCTTTTTGCTACCTGTTATCATACCATAAACACATGTTCCTTGCCAATTGTATCCGTCCTGCCATGATATGGCTTTTCACATTTTCCGTGCCTCTATAGCTAAAAAGCCCCGGCGATCATCACCTCGCCGGAGCTTTCTTCTTAATTGAACTTGTCAATGATGTTTTTAAGATACTGGTTGTCTGCCTCATAGAACTTCTCCTGTTCTACAATCTCGGCAAGTTTCGGATCGATCGGCATCTTTCCGAGTACTTCTACCCCAAGTTTTTCTGCAATCTCGTCAATGTGGCTTTCCCCAAATACAGATATTTTCTTTCCACAGTCCGGACATTCCAGATAACTGTAGTTTTCCACCAGTCCGAGAACCGGTATGTTCATCTTCTTTGCCATATTGTAAGCTTTCTCTACGATCATCTGTACCAGATCCTGTGGCGAAGTCACGATCACAACGCCGTCTACCGGAAGTGACTGGAATACCGTAAGAGGAACATCCCCTGTTCCCGGTGGCATATCAACAAATAAGAAATCCAGATCTCCCCACATTACATCAGTCCAGAACTGGGTTACTACTCCTGCGATCACCGGTCCTCTCCAGATGACAGGATCTGATTCGTGTTCCAGAAGCAGATTAACCGACATGATCTTTGTGCCATCTTTTGCAACGCACGGGAACATTCCCGCCTCGCTTCCGACTGCACTTCCATGCACTCCATACATCTTCGGGATAGATGGTCCTGTGATATCCGCATCCAGAATACCAACTGAATATCCCTGCTGTACCATCATACGTGCAAGAGATGCTGTCACCATTGATTTGCCGACTCCACCTTTACCGCTGACTACTCCAATTACTTTTTTTACCTGTGAATACGGATTTGCCGGTGCTTTCAGATCTTTCTTCGCACTGCTGCATGAACCCGCATGTGCACAGGAAGAACATGATTCCGGCGAACATCCGCTGCTTTTTTCTTCTGCCATAATGCCAAACCTCCTACTTTTTCAGGATATCTCTCTATCCTATTCTTCCACTGCTGCGATCACTTCAATTTCGCAAAGAAGGTTCTTCGGAAGTGTCTTAACAGCAACACAGCTTCTGGCTGGTTTTGATGTGAAATATTTTGCATAAACTTCGTTAAATGCGGAAAAATCTCCCATATCAGCAAGGAAACAGGTTGTCTTTAATACTTTGTCAAAAGAAGTTCCTGCTTCTTCAAGGATTGCTCCGATGTTCTTGCATACCTGGTCAGCCTGTCCTTCGATAGTATCAGCTTCTACAGTATCTGTAGCCGGATTGATCGCAATCTGTCCTGCCGAATAAAGAATTCCCCCATGTACATAGCCCTGGGAATATGGTCCAAGTGCTTTTGGTGCTTTTTCTGTTGATACTAATCTCATGTTGCAAATCTCCTTTTCAAATATATTCTTTCTCTAGCATATCACATCTACCTCAAAATTCCAAATTTATTTTCGCATACAATGTTATGCCAGCTCTGCTTTTTCTCTCGTCACATTCTGAATCCATTTATAGCTTCGGTAGCGCATGACTGTGATCGGTACTTTGATCACCTCATCACTCATCAGAAGGATATAAACAACCTGCACCGGCGCATGAAAGACAAAGGCAGCGATCATACCCAGCAGAATAGAGCATCCCCACATGGTAGACACATCCAGGATCAGACCAAACCTGGTATCTCCTCCTGCCCGGAATACACCCACCACAAGGGTCGTATTGATCGCCTGGCAGAGTGTAAAGTAAGACATAACAAAAAACATAAAATAAAGATACCCCTGCGCTTCCTGTGAGAGTGTCATCACATGATTTGCAATCGGAGCAGCTATCAGAATGATGCCGCCTCCTACCGCACCGGTAATAATACTCAGCCACAAAAATCTTTTTCCATACTCTTTTGCCAGATGAAACTCTTTTGCACCGATGGTCTTACCAAGATAAATGGCAGTCGCATTGGATACACCAAAGGCAACCACCGTTGCCAGCTGTCTTGCGACCTGAGCAACAGAATTTGCTGCCACCGCAGCACTTCCCAGATGACCGATCACTGCTGTATTCGCAGTAGAACCAAGTCCCCACATCATTTCATTCAAGATCACCGGACTCGCATAAATCAGAAAGTCTTTTAGAAGCACCTTGTCGATCTTACGCATATAGACCGGGTGAAATCTAACGTCATGGTTTTTTACTTTTGCATACCAGATTACAATGATAAGTTCTACGATCCTTGCTGTCAGAGTTCCGATTGCCGCACCCATAATTCCCATCTTCGGTAAACCAAATAAGCCAAAAATAAGAAGCGCATTTACCAGGACATTACAAATTAGTGACGCGCTGTAGACAACCGTTGCAATCACAACCTGCTCGATACTCCGCATAATGTAAAGATAGACCTGCGTTGCCGCCATCAGGACATAGGAAAGCGCCACGATCCGCAAATATTTCACACCTTCTGCGATCACGGCCGGGTCACTGGTATAGATATGAAGCAGCACTTCCGGAATGATTTCCGCAACAATGGTAAAAAGAGCTGCACAGCTGACACCGATGGTCATTCCCATTCCAAGGATTTTTTCAATCGTCTGTATCTTTCTTTCCCCAGTACTGTGCGGTCAAAACCGTTGCACCTGATGTTGTACCGAAAAGGATCAGTGTCATGACAAACTGTATCTGCCCTGCAAGGGATGCACCTGAAAGAACTTTTTCGCTGACTCTTCCAAGCATCAGCACGTCTGCCGCCGTCACACCCACATTGATCAGATTCTGAAGTGCCATTGGGATTACAAGTGCGAACACTTGTCTGTAAAATTTTCTCTTATTTATTTCCATCTTATTTTCCTGCTGCTTTCCGAAAAATCTGGTATACATCTTCGGCAGTAAGTTCTTTGATTTTTGAAAGTTTTACGGTATCATTTAATGTCGCCGCCATTGCAAGTTCCCGCAGATCTTCCTCTGATACTTCTCCGATCTCCAGTTCCTTTAAATTTGTCGGCATATGAATCTCACGGAAATATTCTACCGTCCGGCGAATTCCCTCTTTTGCGGCTTTCGCCACATCTTCTTCCTCTACGCCCCATACTTTTTTTGCGTAATGCGCAAATCTTTCTTCATCGTTTTTATAGACATATTCTGCCCAGGATCCCCAGACAGCTGAAAGGGTTGCACCATGCGCCTTATCATATTTTGCACCAAGTGCATGTCCGAGCTTATGTACAGAAAAATCTTTTGCTCTTCCGAGACCTGTCAGACCATTATGTGAAAGACTTCCTGCCCACATGATTTCACTCATAGCATCGTAGTTTGTCGGATTCTCCAGACCTTTCTTTCCATTTTCAATCACAACCCGCAGAACTCCCTCTGCAATCTCATCTGTTATCTGATTTCTCGTATTTGGAATAAAATATCGCTCCAGTGTATGCATCATGATATCTACGACTCCACATGCAATCTGATATTTTGGAAGCGTATAGGTAAGAACCGGATTCATAATCGCAAACTTCGGGCGGTTCAGGCTAGTGCTGATTCCTCCCTTTTTCTTTGTTTCTTCGTTTGTCAGAACTGCGGAATCGCTTGTTTCACTTCCTGCTGCCGCAATCGTAAGTACGCATCCTACCGGTGTCGATCTGGTAAGTGTGATTTCACCACCCCAGATCTCCTCCAGAGACCAGTCCGGGTTTGCCACACCATGGGCGATCGCCTTTGCTGTATCAATAGAACTTCCACCGCCTACTGCAAGAAGAAAATCCGCACCGAACTCAATTGCTTTCTCAACGCCTTCCTGTGCATATGCCATCCGGGGGTTTGGCTTTACTCCGCCAAATTCCTCATAAGCAAGTCCTTCTTTTTCCAGTGCTTCTTCTATCTGCGCAAGAAGTCCGCTTTTTTTTACACTTCCACCGCCATATACGATAAATACACGGCTTCCGCCCCATTTCTTAACTTCTTTCCCAACTTCTGCCTGTGTGTTTTCTCCAAACAGGATTTCTGTCGGGGTATACTGTATAAATTTTTGCATTTTACCTCTCTCCTTAAAAAAATCCGAACCGTTCAATAAAGATTGCGGTTCGGACTAAATCTTTCAGTCTTATCTTATAACCATACTTTTCCGGTATGTTCGCCATTGATTACATAGTATACTGCATAATCTTCCGGTTTTACATAAAGCTCAATACTCTTGATCTCGGAAATTTTATGTTTCTGTTTTGTCCAGTCTTTTTTTACTGAAGCAATCATATCTTTTGTGTTTACTTCTTTTTCACCATACTGAAGAACAACTTCTGTTTTGATTTCTTTCTTTGCCGCAGATTTTTTTGCTGTTGTTTTTGGTGCTGCTTTCTTTACTTCTTTTGTAACTTTCTCTGCAGTTTTCTTCACTTCTTTTGCAGCTTTTTCAGCTGTTTCTTCTACTGTTTTTTTCACTTCTCCTGCAGCTTTTTTTACTTCCTGCGCTTTCTTTTCAACAGTAGCCTTTACTTCTTTCGGCTGTGCTTCTTTTTTAGCAGTTTCTTTTACTTCTTCTACTTTTTCGCTGACTTTATCTTCTGCTGCTTTAACTGCTGTTTTTACTTCTTCTTTAGTTTCTGCCGCTGCCTTTACCTCTGCTGCCTTTGTTTCTTTTATCTGTTTTTTCAGTGCCATATTGGTTTGCCCTCCTTAACCGCTAAGCCTTACTATTTTAAATCCGCAAAACTGACAATACGCTGTGTTATCATTTGCTCTTTGACATTATAGCATACTAAATGAAAAAAGTCACATTTTTTCATTTAATTTTACATGCCTCCGTGTTATACTATAAAAAGGACGAGAAAAGGAGGTACGTGTTATGGGTATTTTATTAGTAGCACTGATCGGTGTAGCAATCATCGCCGCTGTCGTTGTTGCTTCTTTCACTGCCGTTCTCGGAGGTGTCATCGGAGGAGAACTGGAAGACGAAGAAGAATAGTAAAAAAGTGGCTGCGAAAAACTCAATCGGGTTTTTCGCAGCCACCTTTTTATTATTCTTCAAATGTTTCTTTTAACTTATCCATGAACCCTTTTTTCTTAGCTTTACCCTTCGATTCAGAAGCCGGCTCTTCCTGGTTCAGTGTATTTCCTGTCAACTGATCAAAATGTCTAAGCACTTCTTTGGCTTCCGGACTTAATTTTTCCGGGGTCTGAATAACCAGCGTCACATAATGATCACCTCTGACCTGAGGATTTCTCAAAGAAGGTACCCCTTTTCCTTTCAGGCGTACTTTTGTATCAGTCTTAGTTCCCGGTTTTACGGTATAGATCACATCACCATCAACCGTCTTGATTCGCACATCACCACCAAGTGCTGCCTGCGCAAACGAAATTGGTGCAGTTGAGAAAATATGAACATCCTGTCTCTGGAAGATTGGATGTCTGGAAACCGTAACTTCTACCAGAAGGTCTCCCCTCGGTCCGCCATTCATACCCGGTTCACCTTTCTCACGGATTCTTACGCTCTGACCATTGTCAATACCTGCCGGGATTGTGACTTTGATCTTCTTGCGGCTTGAAGTATAGCCTGTTCCACCACAGTCCGGACATTTCTCACGAATGATCTTACCCGTTCCATGACAGTCCGGACAGGTCTGCACATTCTGCACCGTTCCGAAGAACGACTGTGATGTATAAACAACCTGACCTTTTCCACCACATTTTGAACAGGTCTCCGGACTTGTTCCCGGTTTTGCTCCTGTTCCGTTACACTTTGTACATGGATCTTTCAGAACGATATCCAGTTCCTTCTCGCATCCAAAAATTGCTTCCTCAAATGTAATCCGGACACCTTTACGGATATTGGCGCCTTTCATCGGACCATTGTTCGCACGTCCGCCTCTTCTGCCACCGCCAAACAGATCACCGAAGATATCACCAAAAATATCACCAAAGTCTGCCCCGTTAAAATCAAAACCGCCATATCCACCGGCTCCGCCTGCACCGCCTTCAAACGCTGCATGACCAAACTGATCGTACTGACGCCGTTTGTCTGCATCACTCAGAACAGCATAGGCTTCAGAAGCCTCCTTGAACTTCTTTTCGGCTTCTGCATCTCCTGGATTCATATCCGGGTGATATTTTTTCGCCAAAGCTCTGTATGCTTTTTTCAGAGTCGCATCATCCGCATCTCGTGATACGCCCAGGATCTCATAATAATCCCTTTTTGCCTTTGCCATAATCCTACCTCACTTAGATATTTCTCAAAGTATTTTAATACAGAATGTACCCTGGCACATTCTCATGCCCGCGCCGGCTCTCTGCAACATCTTCTTTGCACATGCAGTTCACCTAACCGGAGGCTTTTTATGTCATAAAAAACTATTTTTATTTATGATACATGAAATCTGCAAGACGGTATAATGCCGCCTTGCAGTTTCTCATCTTATCTTACGGATTAAACTTCTTTGTAATCTCCGTCAACTACGTCATCTCCGTTAAATCCTTCCGGAGCCGGTCCTGCTTCTGGTGCAGGTCCAGCCTGTGATCCTGCCTGACCAGCCTGTGCGCCTGCCTGTTCGTAAACCTTTGTGAACAGTTTCTGAGCGCTTTCCATCAGTTTTTCTTTTCCTGCTTTGATTTCTGCAACCTGAGCATCTGTAAGTTCTTCTGTATTCGCTTTTGCAAGCAGATCTTTCAGAGCCTGTACGTCAGCTTCTACTGCTGCTTTGTCTGCTGCATCGATCTTATCTCCAACTTCGCCAAGTGCTTTTTCTGTCTGGAATACCATAGCGTCGGCATCGTTCTTAGCATCGATTGCTTCTTTACGTTTCTTATCCTGAGCTTCAAATTCTGCAGCTTCTTTTACAGCTTTGTCGATATCTTCATCAGACATGTTAGATCCTGCTGTAATTGTGATGTGCTGTTCTTTTCCTGTTCCAAGGTCTTTTGCAGATACATTTACGATACCAT
>OLGH01003756.1_pt1 | contig 9988 bp, 8 predicted proteins | sample 1604851 | NCBI WGS metagenome assembly OLGH01 (sample SAMEA3888894, study PRJEB22519) | human gut metagenome | biome: human gut; feature: human-associated habitat; material: faeces | place: Denmark | collected 2010
GTGGAGGAGGGCGAATGCGTCTTCCTCGCCAAGGCCGCAGGCGGCGCCAACCGCTACGACAAGATCGTGGCCATGATCGAGGAATCCGAAAAGCTCAAATCCAGCACCGAGAACCGCGCACTGGAGCTGGCCGACAAGCTGGTGCCCTGGTGTCTGGCCGGCACGATCGTCACCTATGCGCTCACCCGCAACGTCACCCGCGCCATCTCCATCCTGATGGTGGACTTCTCCTGTGCGCTCAAGCTCTCGATGCCGCTGGCGGTCCTCTCCGCCATGCGGGAGTGCGGCACGGCCCACATCACGGTCAAGGGCGGCAAGTATCTGGAAGCGCTGGCCAAGGCCGACACCATCGTCTTTGATAAGACCGGCACCCTGACCCGCGCCACCCCGCAGGTGGTGGACATCATCCCCTTCAGCAACAGCGAGAAGGACGATGTGCTCCGTCTGGCCGCCTGTCTGGAAGAGCATTTCCCCCACTCCATGGCCAACGCGGTGGTCCGCGCCGCCAGAGAGCAGGGTCTGTCCCACGAAGAGATGCACTCCGAGGTGGAATACATCGTGGCCCACGGCATTGCCAGCCGGGTCGGCGGCGAGCGGGTGGTCATCGGCAGCTACCACTTCGTCTTTGAGGACGAGCACTGCATCGTTCCCGCCGACGAGCAGGAAAAGTTTGACCAGATGCCCGCCGAGTACTCGCACCTGTACATGGCTGCTTCCGGCCAGCTGGTGGGCGTCATCTGCATCGCAGACCCCCTCCGCCCCGAAGCCGCTTCCGTGCTGCGCCAGCTGCACAAGCTGGGCATCCGGAACACCGTGATGATGACCGGCGACAGCTACCGCACCGCCGAGGCCATTGCCCGGCAGGTGGGCGTGGACCAGTTCTTCGCGGAAGTCCTGCCCGAAGACAAGGCCAACTTCGTCCAGAAGGCCAAAGCCGAGGGCCGCACCGTCGTCATGATCGGCGACGGCATCAACGACTCCCCCGCCCTTTCGGCTGCGGACATCGGCATCGCCATCAACTCCGGCGCTGCCATCGCCCGCGAGATCGCGGATGTCACCATCAAGGCCGACAGCCTGGAGGAGCTGGTCACCCTCAAGACCATCGCCAATGCGCTGCAGCACCGTGTCAGCTCGAACTACCGCTTCGTGCTCAGCTTCAACTCCACCCTCATCGTGCTGGGGGCTCTGGGCATCCTGCAGCCTGCCGCTTCGGCCATGCTGCACAACCTGTCCACCATCGGCATCAGCCTCCGGAGCATGACGAACCTCATCCAGAAGCCTTCTTCTGCACCGCAGCTCGAAGGCTGACCGCCAGCCAACAGCAAAGCCCCCTGCACATACCGCGTGCAGGGGGCTTCGTGTTTTCTATTGAAAGAGGAAGAACTTACAGGATGTCGATGTATTCACCAGCCAGAGCCTTGTTCATGCTGCGGACGGCGCAGAACTTGCCGCACATGGAGCAGGTGTCGCTGTGGTCGTCCTCGGGCAGGCGGGCGTCACGGATGGCCTTTGCCGTCTCGGGGTCGAGGGCGCAGGCGAACTGCGCATCCCAGTCGAGGACGCGGCGGGCGTCGCCCATCTTGTCGTCGATGTCCCGGGCGTGGGGGATGCCCTTTGCGATGTCGGCAGCGTGGGCGGCAATCTTAGAAGCCACGATGCCCTGCTTGACGTCGTCCACATTGGGCAGAGCCAGATGCTCGGCGGGGGTGACATAGCACAGGAAGGCTGCGCCGCTCATGGCCGCGACAGCGCCGCCGATGGCAGCAGTGATGTGGTCATAGCCGGGGGCAATGTCGGTGACGATGGGGCCGAGGACGTAGAAAGGTGCGCCCATGCAGATGGTCTTCTGGATCTCCATGTTGGCGGCGACCTGGTTCAGAGGCACATGGCCCGGGCCTTCCACCATGACCTGGACGTTGTGCGCCCAGGCCCGCTTGGTCAGCTCACCCAGACGAACCAGCTCTTCGATCTGGCAGACGTCGGTGGCGTCGGCGAGGCAGCCGGGGCGGCAGGCATCGCCCAGAGAGATGGTGACGTCGTGCTCTTCGCAGATGTCCAGAATCTCGTCGAAGTGCTCATAGAAGGGGTTCTCGTTGCCGGTCATGCACATCCATGCAAATACCAGCGAGCCGCCGCGGCTGACGATGTTCATCTTCCGCTTATGCTTGCGGATCTGCTCGATGGTCTTACGGGTGATGCCGCAGTGGAGGGTGACGAAGTCCACGCCGTCCTCTGCGTGCAGACGCACCACGTCGATGAAGTCCTGTGCCGTCAGGGTGGCGAGGTCGCGCTGGTAGTGGATGACCGAGTCGTACACCGGCACAGTGCCGATCATGACGGGGCATTCGTGGGTCAGCTTCTGACGGAAGGGCTGGGTATTGCCGTGGCTCGAGAGGTCCATGATGGCCTCTGCGCCCATGTTGACGGCGCTCATGACCTTCTGCATCTCGATGTTGTAGTCCTTGCAGTCGCGGGAGACGCCGAGGTTGACGTTGATCTTGGTGCGGAGCATGGAGCCGATGCCCTCGGGGTTCAGGCACTCGTGGTGCTTGTTGGCCGGGATGGCGACCTTGCCCTCAGCGACCAGCTGACGGATCTCTTCGACGGTGCGGTACTCCTTCTTGGCCACCGTTTCCATCTGGGGCGTGACGATGCCCTTGCGGGCGGCATCCATCTGTGTGGTGTAAGTCTGCATTTGAAAATCCTCCGAAAATACGCTCTCTTTATTTATGAACAGCGTCCGGGACGCCGTGCATCCAGTTTTCGACCCCGACGCCGCCCAGAGTGTGGTCCAGCGGGCCGGAGCCGCGGCCCAAGTCGAGCTGCGCGTTCAGCGCGTCGGTCAGGTAAGCCTTGGCCCGGGCGATAGCTTCTTCCAGCGCAAACCCTTTGGCAAGGTTGGCCGCAATGGCACTGGACAGAGTGCAGCCCGTGCCGTGGGTGTTGGGGTTTGCGATACGCTTACCCGGAAACCAGATCTCCGTGCCATCCGGGAAGGTGAGCAGATCGTCGGCGTCGGTGTCACTGTGGCCGCCCTTGAGCAGGACGGCACAGCCGCAGTCGGCGGCGATGGCCCGGGCGGCGGCGCTCATGTCGGCACGGCCCGAGATGTGCAGGCCGGACAGCACTTCGGCCTCGTGCCGGTTGGGCGTGATGACCTCGGCCAGAGGGAACAGCTCCCGGCGCAGGGTGCGCACGGCATCCGATGCAATCAAATCAGAGCCGGAGGTGGCTACCATCACGGGGTCCACGACGATGTGCTCCGCCTTGTAAAAGCGGAGACGCTCGGCGATCGTCTCAATGAGCGGGGCAGAGGACACCATGCCGATCTTGACGGCGCAGGGGCGGATGTCGGTGAAGACGGCGTCTATCTGCTGGGCCAGAAACTCGGGGCTGACCTCGAAGATGCCGGATACGCCGGTGGTGTTCTGGGCCGTCAGGGCGGTGATGGCGCTCATGGCGAAGACGCCGTTCATGGTCATGGCTTTGAGGTCGGCCTGAATGCCGGCGCCGCCGCTGGAATCGCTGCCCGCGATGGTAAGTGCAGTTTTCATGGGTTTGCTCCTTTAGATGATTTGTTCTGTCAGTGCCTTCAGCTCTTTGCACTCAGCCTCAATGTCCTCGGCGCTGAAAATAGCGCTCACGAGGGCCACGCCGTCCGCGCCGGAGCCTTTGAGCTTGAGGATATTGTCTTTATGGATGCCGCCGATGGCCACGACCGGCACATCCACGGAGTCGCATATCTCTTTCAGTCTGCCCTCCGGCAGGACATCCACATCGGTTTTGGTGTGGGTGGAAAATGCCGCGCCGACGCCCAGATAGTCCGCGCCGTGGGCCACGGCCAGCTGTGCTTCCTCGACGGAATGGGCCGACACACCGATGATCATGTCAGGGCCCACCTTAGCGCGGACGTCCGCGGCAGCCATATCTTCCTGCCCGACGTGGATGCCGTCGGCATGGCATTTTATAGCGATCTCGACGTTATCGTTGATGATGAAGGGTACGCCATAGCTGCGGCAGAGGGCGGAAAGCTCCATGGCTTCCTGCAAAAATGCCGCGTCGTCCAGCTCCTTTTCCCGCAGCTGGACGCAGGTGACGCCGCCTTTCAGCGCGTCTTCCACCTGCTGGCGGAGGGTCTCGCGGCCCGTCCACGCCCGGTCGGTGACGGCGTAGAGAAGCATGGTGTGTTTATCGCATTTCATAGCGTGCTCCTTCCTCGAGCTGTTCGGGGGTCATGTTGAAGATCGCGTCGATGATGTAATTGCGGTAGGTGGCGTTGCCGTCCAGCCTGGACAGGCGGCTGTGAGCTGTTTCGCCCGCAAGGCCCATGGCGCAGACCGCTGCAGCAGCGGCTTCCAGAGGCTTGTCTGGGTTGGCCGCACAGAATGCCGCCGTCAGGGCCGAAAGCTGACAGCCAGTGCCGGTGACGGCGCTCATCATGGGGTGGCCGTTGCGGATGCAGAAAGCCCGCTCTCCGTCGGCCACGATGTCGATGGCACCGGTGACGGCGACGACCGCCCCTGTGCGGGCCGCAAACGCTTTGGCGAATGCCACGGTCTTGTCCAGCGTCTCGTCAGTCACTTTGTCGGCGGTGTCGGCGTCCACGCCTTTTGTGGTGCCGCTGCCTGCCGCCAGCGTCCGAATCTCGGAGATGTTGCCCCGGATGACTGTGAACTTCACTTCCCGCAGGAGGCGCAGTGCCGTTTCGGTGCGCAGATGGGAGGCGCCTGCGCCCACGGGGTCCAGCACGACAGGACGGCCCAGCCGGTTGGCAGTGTGTCCCGCCAGCAGCATGGAGGGGATGGTGCGGCTGTTCAACGTGCCGATGTTGAGGTTCAGCCCGGCACACAGTGAGGTGATGTCCTCGACCTCGGCGGCATCATCCGCCATGATGGGGGATGCCCCGCAGGCGAGGACGATGTTGGCACAGTCGTTGACGGTGACGTAATTGGTGATGTTATGGACAAGCGGGCTTTTGGCCCGGACGTTGGCAAAGAGGTTCCGAAACATGGCTTCTCCTTCGAATCAGCTCAGGCTGGCCTGCATGGCGCGGAGTGCGCCTGCGCGGGAAAGTGCGGCCAGCAGTGCGCCTGCAATGATGGCACCGCCGGCGGTGGAGACGAGGAAGGGAACGATGTAGGCGTAGAACGCGATGTCACCGGCGCTCTTGCCCATCAGCAGGATGGCGACGGGGTAGGCGCACAGACCGCCGAGGATGGAGGTGCCGAACACCTCGCCCACGAGGGTGGGCAGCAGCTTATTGGTCTTGTGGAAGACGATGCCGCAGAGCAGTGCGCCGAACATGCTGCCGGGGAAAGCCATCAGACTGCCCAGACCCAGCAGATTGCGCAGCAGGGAGGCAACGAAAGCCACGCCCACGCCGTAGTAAGGCCCCAGCAGGACAGCACAGAGGATGTTGACCATGTGCTGCACAGGGGCGCATTTGCTGCCGAAGACCGGGAAGGAGAAGACGCTGCCTACGACAGCGACAGCGCAGAACATACCGGCAAGGGCCAGCTTTTTGGCAGAATAGTGTTTCATAGTGAGTGCTCCTTTTCAATAAAAAATAAGTGCAGGGGCAGACCGCCGCTCCCGCACACGAACAGACCCGGCACCCGCGCAGAGATGCCGGAAACGGAAGAAGCGGTCGAGGCTCACTGGCCTCCTCTCACGCCGGAACACGGCTTCCCATCGCATACAAACCCCAGACTCAGGGCGCTCCCCCTCAGCCGGAGACAACAAAAAAGGAGACGCCTTCTGCGGCGTCTCCTGTAAAAATCCATAAACAGTGTTATGACTTCCTACGGCGGCATTATCCGCATCAGGTGCAGAAACTGTCCGAAAACAATTTCTAAGGGTCGAAGTTCGAGAACTCCCTCTCAGCCTGCTTCTACAAGCTCCCCTGTATTTGTTTGTCGGGAGTATTCTACACCCATCGGGGATAAAATGCAAGGGTTTTCTTTTTTTGCGGCGCGTTTTGTGGTATACTGGAAAAAGCCCGCATTTGCAAAAAACGGGCAGATAAAGGAGATATGGCTTATGGGTCTTGTCAAAGCGGCATTGGGCGCAGCATCCGGCGTGATGGGCGACCAGTGGAAAGAATACTTTTACTGCAGTGCTCTCCCGGCGGAGGTGCTGGCTGTCAAGGGACAGAAGAAAGTCTCCGGGCGCTCTTCCAATCGCCACGGCGCCGAGAACATCATCACCGACGGCTCCATCGTGGCGGTGGCCGAGGGCCAGTGCGCCCTCATCGTGGAGCAGGGCAAGGTGGTGGACCTCTGCGCCGAGGCCGGCGAGTACACTTATAACACCGGCACCCAGCCCTCTCTGCTGAGCGAGGGTCTGGCCAAGAACATCGACGAAGTCTTTGCTGAGATCGGCAAGCGGTTCAGCTTCGGCGGTCAGGCTGCCACCGACCAGCGCATCTATTACATCAACACCAAGGAGCTGATGGGCAACAAGTACGGCACCCCCAGCCCCGTGCCGTTCCGCGTCGTGGACCAGCGTGCCGGCATCGACATCGACGTCAGCATCCGCTGCTTCGGCGAGTACAGCTACCGCATCGTCAACCCCATCCTGTTTTACACAAACGTCTGCGGAAATGTGGAAAATGAGTACACCCGTGACGCGCTGGAAGGCCAGATGCGCACCGAGATGATGACCGCATTGCAGCCCGCCTTCGCCCGCATCAGCGAGATGGGCATCCGCTACTCGGCTCTGCCCGGCCATACCACCGAGCTGGCCGAGGCGCTGAATCAGGAGCTGTCCGGCAAGTGGAGCAAGCTGCGCGGCATCGAGATCGTCTCCCTCGGCGTGTCCGGCGTCAAAGCCAGCGAAGAAGACGAGCAGATGATCAAGGAGCTGCAGCGCAGCGCCGCCTTTATGGACCCGACCCGCGCCGCCGCCCACATGGTGGGCGCACAGGCTTCGGCTATGCAGGCAGCGGCTTCCAATACCTCCGCCGGTCCGGCCATGGCCTTTATGGGCATGAATCAGGCCGCTGCTGCCGGCGGCATCAACGCCCAGGCCCTCTACCAGATGGGCGCACAGCAGCCTGCCGCTGCTCCTGCCCCCGCAGCCGCCCCGGCGGCTGGCAGCTGGAGCTGCTCCTGCGGCCAGACCGGCAACACCGGCAAGTTCTGCACCGCCTGCGGCAAGCCCCGCCCCGAAGCAGGCTGGGTGTGCAGCTGCGGCGTACACAATACCGGCAAATTCTGCTCGGAATGCGGTAAGCCCCGCCCGGCGGCCAAGTGTCCGAACTGCGGCTGGACCCCTGACGACCCGGCCAACCCGCCCAAGTTCTGCCCCGAATGCGGCAAGCCTTTCGGAGCCTGAAAGGGGAACTGAGATATGGCAGAAAACACCACGAATTACCAATGCCCGGCCTGTACCGGCCCGCTGCGGTTCGACAGCGCCAGCGGAAAGCTCTGCTGTGATTACTGCGGCTCCACCTACGATGTAGCACAGGTCGAGGCTCTTTACGGCGAGAAGCAGGCTCAGGCCGATAAGGCCGCCGAAGCCGCCGAAAAGGCCGCTTCCAGCGGCCCTGTCTGGGGAGAGATGGAGACGGGAAATCTCAGCAGCCGCACCTGCACTTCCTGCGGTGCAGAGCTGGTCTGCGGCCCCGAAACAGCTGCCACCACCTGCCCCTACTGCGGCAACCCCACCGTGCTGGGTGGACAGCTTTCCGGCAAGCTCAAGCCGGAGTACATCATCCCCTTCCGGATGGACAAAAAGACCGCCATCGAGAACCTGAAGAAGTATTATAAAGGCAAAGCCTTTCTCCCCAAAGCTTTCAAAGAGTCCAACCACATCGAGGAGATCCAGGGCGTGTATGTGCCGTTCTGGCTCTACGATGGCCGGATGGAGGCCCGGGGCGCTTACAAGGCCGAGATCAGCGAGAGCCACCGTGAGGGCGACTACATTGTCACCACCACCAGGCACTTCGATGTGGCCCGCGTGGGCGACGCCGACTTTGTCCGGGTGCCGGTGGACGGCTCCAGCAAGATGCCGGACGCCCATATGGACGCCATCGAACCCTTCGACTACAGCGACCTCAAGCCCTTCTCCACGGCCTACCTGCCCGGATTTCTGGCTGACCGGTACGACGAGGACGACAAGAAGTGTGCTGCCCGCGTCCTGACCCGGATGAAGAACAGCACCGCTGCAGCCCTCCACGATACGCTGGGCGGCTACACCGGCGTCCAGACTCTCTCGGAGCAGCTCGACTCGCGGACGCTGGAACCCCACTACGCCCTGCTGCCGGTCTGGATGCTCCACACCCGCTGGAAGGAGCAGGACTTCCTCTTTGCGATGAACGGCCAGACCGGCAAGCTCATCGGTGACCTGCCCGTGGATAAGGGCAGGGTAGCTGCATGGTTTGCCGGCATCAGCATCCCGCTGATGATACTGACGGCTCTCATCATGCTGCTGTGAGAGGGGGAGACGGGAATATGAAATACTGCAAAAAACTGTTTGCCCTTCTGGCTGCGGCCCTGCTCTGCATGGCCCTGACCCTGCCGGCCGGGGCAGCCGCCCCGCTGGTGCGGGACGAGTGCGGCGTCTTTGACGCCGACACGCTGGCCGACCTCGAGGAGCAGGCCGAAAGCGCCTCCGACGGCCACGACGTGGATGTCTACTTCCTCGTGGTGGACGACATCGGCGATGCCGACCAGCGCGACTACGCGAAAAATTATTATATCTCCAACGGCCTCGGCTACGGCGACGAACAGAGCGGCATCCTCTTCCTGCTGGCGGTCGGCTCCCGCAAGTACGTCACCATCACCTACGGCGAGGGCGTCACGGCTTTCACCGACTACCGCATCGAGCGGCAGGAGGACGAGATCGTCCCGCAGCTCTCCGATGAGGAATGGGCAGATGCCGCCTATACCTATATCGATATGTGCGACGATGCACTGGACTACTATGCCGACTATGGCGAGCCCATCGATGTGGATAACGACATCGGCCTGGAAGACCTGCTCATTGCCATGATCTTCCCTCTCGGCATTTCGGCGTTCATCTGCCTCATCCTCTACCACCGGATGAAGACGGCCCGGCAGAAGACAGAGGCCGACGAGTATATGCCCGGCTTCACCCTGCGGGTCAAGCGTGACCGCTACACCCACACTACCCGGGAGCGCACCTATGACCCGCCCCAGAAGGAGTCTCACTCCTCCGGCGGTTCGTCCGTCGATTCCGACGGCTTCGGAGGCTCGTCGGGCGGCTCGTTCTGAAGCATAAAAACAAAAACACCTCACTGTATGACACAGCGAGGTGTTTTTATTTTCAGGGTCTCAGCCGAGGCTCACGCCCATCCGGCGGGCGACGGTGAGCAGCTCACAGCCCTCGGGGATGTTGCGGGTCTTACCGGCGATGTCCTCGAGGCGGTTGGCGACGACGCGGTTGTTGACCATGGCAACGGTGACGCCGTAGCGCTCCACTTCCACCAGTTTGGCGGCGTAGCTGCCGAACTCGGTGGCCAGTACACGGTCGTAAGCGCTGGGGCTGCCGCCGCGCTGCATGTGGCCCGGGATGCAGACGCGGGTCTCCATGCCGGTCTTTTTCTGGACGGCGGCGGCGATGCGGTTGGTGGCGGTGACGCCGTAACCGGCTTCGGCGCGCTTTGCCATCCACTCTTTCCGCTTCATCTTGGCCTCTTCGGTGTTGATGGCACCCTCGGCCACGGCGATGATGGAGAAGTTGGAGCCTTTGCGGGCGCGGCGCTCCACAGCGGCGCAGACACGGTCGATGTCGTAGGGCTGCTCGGGCAGCAGGATGATGTCAGCTCCGCCGGCGATGCCGGAGTAGAGGGTCAGCCAGCCGGCCTTGTTGCCCATGATCTCGATGCACATGACGCGGCTGTGGCTGCCGGCGGTGGTGTGGATGCGGTCGATGACCTCAGTGGCGATGTCCACGGCGGTGTGGAAGCCGAAGGTGACGTCGGTGCCGTAGATGTCGTTGTCGATGGTCTTGGGCAGGCCGATGA
>OLGH01003757.1_pt1 | contig 9984 bp, 9 predicted proteins | sample 1604851 | NCBI WGS metagenome assembly OLGH01 (sample SAMEA3888894, study PRJEB22519) | human gut metagenome | biome: human gut; feature: human-associated habitat; material: faeces | place: Denmark | collected 2010
TCAGAATACGTAATATCAGGTGAAAAACCTGACAAACCTATTGTACCGCATTCTTACGCTGATAAGTTCGAACGTTTTATGGAAAAAGCAAGTAAAGAACTTAATATACCAAAGCTTACACCTCATGAGCTTAGGCATACCTATGGAACTCTTCTCCGTGAAAAAGGTGTTGATATTTATACAATTCAAAAGGTCATGGGTCACTCTGATATTTCTGTCACAGCTGGTACTTATGTGCACAACGACATTGAAGTACTCAGAAAACAGCTAAAAATTGACGATTGACCTGTTTTTACTACGACACTACTACGACATAAAAAGTCGTTTTTATTAGTTTATTTTAATTTATCCAAAATGAAAAGCTGCGTAAACACGCCATTTTCAGCATATTTACACAGCTTTCTTGGTGGAGGCGACGAGAGTCGAACTCGTGTCCGAAAATCTATCCGTACAACTTTCTACGAGTGTAGTTTACCTTTTAAAATTCCTTAAACTGACCGCCGATAAACAAGCTGTCAGTATCAGTAGTTCCTGATACATTCATACCGTCCGGAACAATACGGAAGAACGTTCACCACTAATCGATGCCCAAGCTTTTGCCGTGGTACTCAAAAGGAGGACAGTAGCAGACTTAGGCTGCTACCTGTAAGTTTCTTGTGCTTACAGTAATATTATTTCTAGCGTTTATATTTAAACGTGGTGCAATTTAAAGAGTGAACACCGTCTCTACTCGCTTATTGCAGTTCAAAATCCCCGTCGAAACCTTTACGCCCCCATTAATAATTATTTTTTACAGCCCTTTCAATCTGACGCTTAGCATCTTTCCTTGCGGCATCTTCACGCTTGTCATAAAGCTTTTTACCCTTGCATAATCCAAGCTGAACTTTAACGATTGAGCCTTTAAAATAAAGTGAAAGCGGAATCAAAGTAAGTCCGTCCTGTTTGATCTTACCGAAAAGACGGTTAATCTCTTTACGGTGCATAAGCAATTTTCTGACTCTCATAGGATCACGGTTAAAAATGTTCCCTTTTTCATAAGGAGATATATGCATTCCTTTAATAAAAAGCTCGCCATTATCAATTGAACACCAACTGTCTTTCAGATTAACCTGTCCCAATCTCAGAGATTTTACCTCAGTTCCCATTAATTCAATTCCGGTTTCCATGCTTTCAAGTACGAAATATTCATGCCTTGCTTTTCTGTTTTCTGAAATAGTTTTAAAGTTTTCTGTTTTCAAGTGAATACCTCCGTTCTTTTGAAAGTACTTTATTATATAATATTTATTTGCATTTGTCAAGTGAATATTAAAATTTTTTATGATCTTTCTTTTATTTCCTTTTCATTTTTTTGTGACGTATTGCAAAATTATAAATTTTATGCTATAATAAGCGTAAACATTTAAAATATTTCAGTTAATACCGTACAAAAATTGTGCGAGGGTAAATAAGGAGTAGATTTACATGGGATTTAAAGATATGGAAAAAAGCAAGCTTGACGCCATGAAAAATCAGTGGGATGAAGAATATAAAAAATTTAAGGCAATGAAACTTAACCTAAATATGGCAAGGGGTAAGCCGTCTCCGGAACAGCTTGAACTAAGCATGGATATGCTTGATACTATTAACAGCCAAAGCAGTCTTATCGGTTTAAACGGTGATGACTATAGAAATTACGGTCTTCTTGACGGTATACCGGAAGCAAAAACGATTTTTTCAAAAATGCTCGGAGTTTCTGAAGACGAGGTAATTGTCTGCGGAAATGCAAGCCTTAATATAATGTACGACATAATCTCTACATCGTTTCTCAAAGGAGTATGCGGGAACACACCATGGCATAAACAAGAAAAAGTCAAATTTTTGTGTCCTGTTCCTGGATACGACAGACATTTTTCAATTTGCGAAACATTTGGTATTGAAATGATCAATATTCCGACTTTTGAAACAGGTCCGGATATGGATTTAATTGAAAAATTAGTTTCTGAAGATGACGCAATAAAAGGCGTATGGTGTGTTCCGCAATACTCCAATCCCACAGGATATGTATACAGTGATGAAACTGTAAAACGCTTTGCAGCTCTCAAGCCGAAGGCATCAGATTTCAGAATTTTCTGGGACAATGCTTATTGTATTCATCATCTTGTTGATTCTCCGACAAAGCTTCTTAATATTATGGACGAATTAAAGAAAAACAATAATGAAGATATGGTTTATATATTCGGCTCAACGTCCAAAATCACTTTTGCCGGATCAGGCGTGGCAGTTTTAGGAACAAGCAGAAATAATATTTCCGAACTGACTAAAGTCATGACAATGAGAACTATCGGGTATGATAAAATAAATCAGCTCAGACACGCAAAATATTTCGGCAGCTATGAAGGTCTTCTTGAACATATGAACAAGCACAAAAAATTATTGGCTCCGAAGTTCAATGCCGTAACAGAAATATTGGAAAAAGAAATAGCGCCACTTGAAATCGGCAGCTGGACAAAACCGGAAGGCGGATACTTTATCTCTTTTGATTCACTCCCCGGCTGTGCAAAGAGAATCGTTGCACTGTGCAAGGACGCCGGAGTAACGCTTACCGGCGCCGGCGCCACTTATCCTTATGGCAAGGATCCTGAAGACAAAAATATCAGAATAGCTCCGACCTATCCGTCAGTCGACGAATTGACAAAAGCTATGGAAATCTTTTGTCTTGCTGTTAAAATTGCAAGCGCTGAAAAGGTTTTATAAGAACTTTATAGGGTAATTATAATTAATTACCCTATTGTTTTTGGTTGAATTTCTACAAATAATGTATGTTTTTTTTGAAAAAAATTCATATATTTATTGACTTTTATTAATCAATAAAGTATAATAAATTTATATAAATAAACGTAAGAGGAGGAATATAATATGATAAAAAAATTTAAAAAAATGCTATCATTATTAAGCGCAGCCGCAGTAACGGCTTCTGCATGTGTATTTACTGTTCCCGCAAACGCTGTGACTGCTCCGCTGTTTTACAGTGAATGCGAAGACCTGGAGCTTGCCGGAGATGCTCAAATTACAGATAATGTATATGGAGGATATAATACAGGTTTTTCCGGAAAAGGCTATGTATGGATTCAGGGTAACGGTAGTTTTTCATTTGAAGTTGACGCTCCTGAAGATGGAATGTATAATCTTGAGGTACGTTCATGGCAATATCTTGATGAAACAGGAAGAGTCCAGTCTTATAGCGTAAACGGCAATAAAGGTACATCATATTTAATGCCTCATTCAGATACTTTTACTGACTATTCGATGGGACTTATAAGGCTTAATAAAGGTACTAATGAAATTAAGATTCAATCCGGTGACAATGTAGGATATGGATATGCACTTTATGATACAGTTACTGTTACAAAAGCAGTAATGCCTGAACTTAATATAAAACCTGTTCTTTCTGATCCTAACGCTACAAAAGAAACTCAGGGACTTATGAATTATCTCTGCGATATGTACGGAAAGCATATTATATCAGGTCAGCAGGAAATTTACGGAAACGGTCATACGGTAGATCAACCTGCCGGATACAGCGGCGATGACCTTTTAGGATATGAATCTGAATTTGAATGGATAAATAAAAATTTCGGAGTTTATCCTGCAATCAGAGGATTTGATATGATGAACTATAATCCTCTTTACGGCTGGGACGATGGAACAACCGAAAGAATTATTGAATGGGGAAACGAACGAAACGGTATTCCTACAGTTTGCTGGCATATCAATCTGCCAACTGATTTTGCAAACTATGAAATCGGAGAACCGGTTGACTGGTCAGCGGCAAGCTATAAGCCAAACAGTTCATTCAGTGTGGCAAATGCAACTATTGAGGGTACCAAAGAATATGAGTATGTAATGCTTACAATTGAAGCTCTTGCCGAACAGCTTCTCAAGGTTCAGGAAGCCGGAGTACCGATAATTTTCAGACCTTATCATGAAGCTGAAGGTAATCCGGGAATTGGAAACGCATGGTTCTGGTGGGGACAGGAAGGTCCTGAACCATACAAAGCTCTTTGGAAACAGCTCTATACAACCCTTACTGAAGAATACGGTCTTCACAATCTTATATGGGAATTCAACAGCTATACTTATTCTTCATCGCCTGAATGGTATCCCGGTGACGAATGGGTTGACATGGTAGGCTTTGACAAATATAATTGTATATATAACAGAACTGACGGTCTTTCCGATTGTCCTAATGAAGATGCTATTTCAGATACATTCTACAATCTTGTAAATCTTACAGATAACAAAAAACTTGTTGCAATGTCGGAAAACGATACAGTTCCAAGTCTTGAGAACATGCTTATCGAAAAAGCTCATTGGCTGTATTTCTGCATCTGGTACGATAACGGCTCGGATAATTTCCTTACCGGTAAAAATAAGAATAATTATGATACACTTAAAGAAATTTATCAAAGTGATTACTGTATTACATTAGACGAACTTCCCGACTGGAAAAATTATGAATATAAGGGTCCGGAGCCTGATATTGACTTCATTCCCGGCGATGTGAACGGTGATGAAAAGGTTAATGTATTTGATTCTATAGCACTAAAAAAATATATAGTTAATAGCTATATGATCGACAATGCACTTCAATATCCTGTCCTTGCACCAAGTCCTGCTGATACAAACGGTGACGGACTTGTTGAAATGGCCGATTTGGTACTTTTAAATCAATGGCTTGTGGGCATGGATGTAGATATAACATATTATGTCGCACCTCCTGAAACAGATGAATAAAATAAATTTCTGTTCCTAATGACATTCTTTCAACTGTTTTATTAACTAAAATACTTCTTTGTTAAAATTAATTTCCTACCACTCCATATTACACCAACTCTCATATCTTTTATCGTATTTTCAGAAAGATTTCCCTTACCGTCTTTTTTACCTGTTGATTGAAACGCAAAACACAAAAAGACCATTTAAAGAGTAAAAAACTCCTTAAATGGTCTTTAATTATTGTATTCACATCGCTTATTTTATATCTTACATTGACAAAATATTCTGTTTTCTGTATCGGACAATAATCAAAATATGGTTTTATTATATACATTTACTAATTCCCTTAATAATTTTATGCATTTAATTATATTAGTCACACCATATTTTGTCAATAAATTATTTTATTATACATTAAAAGCCCGGTTATTCACCGAGCTTCAATGCGTAGAAAAAATATTTTGTGCTTTCTTATAATATTTCAGCTTTCGCTGATATTTACATTATATCACATATTTTTTACATAGTCAACACTATTTCATCATTTTATTAGAAATTATTCTTACCACATAATATATAACTGATAATTTCCTCCACCTAGTTCTTTCCATGTAACTACCAAAGAAGCGTATTTGGCTATATCTTCATTAGTTTCTCCCTGAGCTTTCCACTCCTCCACCATCATATATAAAGCACAATATGATTCACTCACTAATTCATCAGCTGTAGTTCTAAAACCTGCTGGAAGGATAGGATCTGTATGCTCCTTATAATATTCAATGTTTGGAATGTATTCAGCAGGAATATCCCAACCATAACCGTCCCATGGGTCGTATCATCATATATAATCTTTGTTATTCCGTATTCTGCTGCTGCTTTATACTTTATGCAATCATTTACATACTTCTTTATTCCGCTGAATTTATTCAGGTCATAACTCTTCTTGTTTGGTTCTTTAAGCTTTACTGTGGTTTTTGTAGTTTCTGTTTTATTTTCATTCGGCGCCGTTGTATGTTCTATTATACTTAACTTTGCTAAGAGCAGAAAAGTTATATTCATACTTTTCCGCATATTCCTGTGCAGTAGAGTTTTCATAACCGTATATCGTTCCTGTAAACTGATACATTGTAAGATATGAATCATATATTTCACATTCAGGATTCAATATTGTGATACTTTCCGCTGCAGTGCAGCTGTTAAATGCATTTTCGCATATATATTTTACACTTTCCGGTATTTCTATGTTCTTCAGATTTTCACAGAACATAAATGCACACTCTCCAATTGTTTCCAGACTGTCGGGAAGTTTTATGCTTGTTATCTGACTTTCGAAAAATACATACGGTAAAATCTCTGTAACCGGCAGACCTGTAGGAGGAAGGGCGGTGTTTCTTTTATTTAGAAACTATTTCTTGTTTTTATAAATATTATAAAACAAGGAGATAGCAGTTAGAATTACTAAAGTGTACTGAAACAGTCCATCATATGTAACCATAGCTATCACCTCCCTTACTGGGAGAAACCGCCTTTTCGTTTTCACGTTTATGCAATCACCTTATGATGATTATATCATAAACAGTCATATATTGTCAACCTTGGAAGTCTTTACAGACTTCTTTTTTATTCTTCAAGCATCGGAGGACTAAAATAATTTTCTAATGCTTTTTCAATTATCATCAATACTTTTTCCGGTTCAGTATCTTCATCAAAATACTTTAAATAAAATTCAGAAGGCAGCTTTAAAGACTTCATTTCTGATTTTTTTGCTTTATAGTCCCCTATAAGCAATTCCGTCATTTTGCTTTTTGATAATTTTTCACAATTTTTATACGCTTCTCTTAGCTGTTTGGCTTTCCTGATATCAAGTTTTATAAGCATTCCGTTATCAGGACTTTTTATAATGCTGTATAAAAGCTTTTGTCCCTCTTCCGGAATATATGAAAGCTCCACTGCCGCTCTGACTGCAAGCTGCTTTGAATCTATCCACGGTTTAAGTTCCGGTATAAGCTTGTCAACTCTCAGCAGTCGTGCTACCGAATCCTTTTTCATACCGTATTCCTCTCCAGTTACTTCTAGCTTACTTTTGGAATGCTCATTACCGCCCAGCCTTTCTAATTCCTCATTTATGGCACGACTCTTTTCCTTGCTGAACATTTTTGAGTGCCGCATTGCCAGTACTGCCGCCTGTTCTGATATTTTCAAATCGTCAAATCCACGCTGTCTGAGATTTGTTTCTATCATGTACATCTCTGCTTCGTCATCTGATAGACGTTCTTTGATCACTGCCGGAACTGTTTCAAGTCCTGCAAGTTTTGCTGCATTTGTGCGGTTATGACCGGAAAGAATCTCATAATTCTCTCCATAAGGCTGTACTATTATAGGAATCAGTATACCGTTTTTCTTAACGCTTTCAACCATATCCTCCAGACGTTCTCCGGAGTACAATTGAAATTTATGGTCATGATAAGGAACCAAACTGCTTATCGGAATATTTTTTATCTGATTTTCCTGTGACATCATTGTGCCGATATCAAATGTTGCAAGCATCTTAACACCTCATCATAATTTCTTCTGCAAGCGCCTTGTATTCTTCTCCAAGCTTGCTTTTGTTAAGGCACAAGCTTCTGTTTCTTTCCGAACTGTTTGCGGCTTCTACAGATTTATGTATTGCAGTTTTATACAAAAGGTCTTTATAGTTTGTGTCAAGCATTTCAAGGGTATTTCTGCTCATTTTTGTATTTTCTGCCATTGTAGCAATTATTCCGGAAACTTCAAGATTTTTATTGATTGTCTCCTTAACCTGTTCACAAATGTTGATAAGACTTCCCAGTCCTTCATATGCAAACTTTTGAGTTTGAACGGGAATAATAACATTATCCGAAGCAGTCAGGGCATTGACTAGCAGAATTCCCAGCGACGGCAGACAGTCTATAAGTACATAATCATAGTTACTCAGATTTTCATTTGTAAGGATACGCTTCATAACTGTTTCTCTGGACAGTGCATTTATTAGGTAACTTTCAGCATTTGCAAGGTTGATATCTGAGGGAATATAACTAATTCTGTTTGCTTCTGATACTCTTATACAGCTCTCAAAATCTTCCTTACTGACTTTCATTCCCTTTGCAATACTAAGCATCATGTGACTGATCGTAGGATCATCGTCACCCTCAAATCCAAGATAGCTTGATAAGTTTGCCTGCGGATCAAGGTCAATAAGCAGAACCTTAAAACCTTTTAATGCAAGCGCTGTACCCAGATTCAGCGTTGTAGTAGTTTTTCCTACCCCTCCTTTTTGGTTCAGCTGTATTATATTGACAATTTACAGAAGAAATATATTGGCCATTCCCGGTCTTTTCAAACTTACAAACATAATCTATAGCCTTGCCTAATGTAACTTTGATAGGATGAATTTTTGTGTACGCCATATTTCATTTACCTTTCTTTGAATATCCTCCATATCGGACTGATAAATCGAATTTGTTTCATTGATTCTTTTAGCAATTTGATTGATATTAACTCCGATTTTACGCAGGTTATAGTTAATTTCTTTAAGTCCTGAATAGTCATGAATTTCTATTTTTTCATCTATTGCAGCCTTTCGTAAATATGCACTTAAATTCTTAATTTTTGCTATCTTCATTTTCTTAAAAATAAATGCTTTTTCTTCTTCTGAAATATAAAATTTTAGTAAACAATTTCGTTTTCTTTGCTTAGTCATTTAATTGTCCTTTCTTGACTTTTTTAAAAAATTCTAACGGGGTTTGGGGTCTCCCAAAAGATAAATTTTGATAAAAATCAGTCTCGCTGATTTTTTCAAAATTTGTCGAGTGTCTAGACACCGGCTTTCCTTGCTACCCAGACCTCCGGATTTGACTGCCGGCGTGCCGGTGAGTTAAATCCGGATTTTCAGCCCGTGTGCGGGCTGATTATTTCCCGGAGAAAGTGGGTTGCTGCAACTGGGCGGTTTCTGCAAAAGTTACCGTTTCGCTTATCGGAAAAGGAGTGCAATTCAGACTTGGCGGTTTCTGCAGAAACTGCATGCCGATTTTGCTGGAAAAGGGTTAGAAACGGTAAAAAAGCGAGCGAGATGAAATTCCGATTGCATTTCGATTTTTTTGCGGATTTTTTCTCAGTAAGTAATATTAAATTTTACCCTTGTGCGGATAAACCTCAATTTGATTTCCAATTATATACACCATTTTTTATTTTGTCAAGAGGGGTATTGAGAAAAAATACATGCAAAACCAAGTAAAAATTGCGGTAGAAAAATATAAAAAAAGACCGAAATTTCCATGCTTTAACAGAAATTGCAGTCTTACTGAAAATATGTCCCAAAAAAATTTTTTGACAAGGTAAAAAATAAAGAACCGAGATTAAAAATCCCGATTCTTTCAAATTCCCAAAATTGGCATTAAAAAATTTTTTTAAATAATACTTGACAAAATATTTCCTTTATATTAAAATACAAAACAGAAAAAACACCCCCACAAAACATGTACCGTTTCCCAGACGAAACATGTTCCTTAATCAAACAGATACAACAACTATCTGATTGACTTAGTGAGAATGCTATTTTAGCATACGTACATGTGTGCTTGAAATAGATATTAAGCCTGTCAGATTCCTTACTAACTCTGATGGGCTTATTGCTTTTTCAAAGAAAATTAAATAATAAATTACAGGCAATGATTTAACTGTAATTAACAAGTACATCAATCATCAATTGCCTGCGGAGATAAACTCCGTTATCAATGCAATATAAATGCAACGGCAAGTTGATGATTTTAGCACTCTTGTATGGTGAGATATGAGAGATTCGAACTCTCGACCCTACGCTTAAAAGGCGTATGCTCTGCCAACTGAGCTAATATCTCAACAACGATATTAATTATATCACATAAAATTCTACTTGTCAACACTTTTTTGAAATTTTTTTCTAAAAAATATTATTTTTATTATTTAACAATTATCCTCTCCGAAAAATATACTTTTCGGAGAGGATAAAATCTTATTCATTATATAATTCTTTTTTTATTATATCAATATTAGCGTCATAATCTATTTCAAGGACCGATTGACCGTCAATATCTGATCCCCAATAAGTATCCTCCGCCGGTATTCTGATCTGCTCTATATCATAACCAACTAATAAAAGCGGTAATCTAAGAGAAAGTAAGTACATGCTTCCTTTACTCATATTAGTTGTCATAGAAGGAAGAGCTTCTC
>OLGH01003758.1_pt1 | contig 9982 bp, 10 predicted proteins | sample 1604851 | NCBI WGS metagenome assembly OLGH01 (sample SAMEA3888894, study PRJEB22519) | human gut metagenome | biome: human gut; feature: human-associated habitat; material: faeces | place: Denmark | collected 2010
GACAACGTATCTGTTTTCCAAGAGGAGGTCTCACCATGATCATACGACCGTTTAATGCTGCCTATCTGCTGCTCCTTGCGTTTGCCGCCGGAGCGGTCGTGCTGCTGTGGGCTCTGCTGCGCGGCCGGTCGGAGCGTTGCCGTGCCGCCGTGCTTATCGCGCTGTGTGCAGTGAACATCATCGGATTTTTCGTCTATAAAGGCTTTTTGTCCCGGGATGTGCAGTTTTTGCAGGCGTCGGGGCTCGACCGGTTCAACTGGTTCAACGAGCTGCCGCTGCAGCTCTGCAATATCAACATGTTCCTGATCCCAATCGGCATCCTGACGCACCGGCGCTCCTTGCTCGGGTTTGCCTTTTTCGTCGCGCCGCTCGGTGCGCTCATGGCGCTTGTGTTTCCGGAGGCGCCGTTTGTTGGCTACTCTCTGTGGCTGCCGCGGATGCTGGGATATTATATCACGCACATGCTGATCCTGATCTGCGGGTTCAGCCTGACAACACTGGGCTTTTACCGGCCTCGGCTGAAGGATCTGCCGGGCGTCACAGGGGCGCTTTTGACGACTGCATTTGCGGCATTCCTTGTGGACCTGCTGCTGCGGCACACCGTTTGTCCGCAGGCAAATTATTTCTTCGCATTCGGGCAGGACATAGACGTCAGTATCCTGAACCTGCTCTGGAAGTGGATACCGGTGCCGTTTTTGTATGAGCTTCCGGCGCTTGCCATTCTCTTTGTCTATATGGGGCTGGTCTGCTTGGTGTTTTCCAAGCTGGATGCGCACCGTGCACGGCGAGCTGCTGCGGGATAAACGAAAAGCCTGACGCAGATTGCGTCAGGCTTTTTCAAGGTCATGGCAAAAAATGCCGCCGCAGATATCCCTCCGCAGCGGCTACTGGAGCGGGATACGGGAATCGAACCCGCCTATCCTGCTTGGGAAGCAGGTGTTCTACCAATGAACTAATCCCACAGGTGCAATTATTATAGCACGGCCAAGTGTCGTTTTCAAGTGAAAAATGCAACAGAACTTGACATTTCTCTGCGCGCAACTTATAATATCTATTCGTGACGTTTTTGTTTGTTTGTTGATATAATGGGAGTGACACTATGGCGCAAGAAACCCTTCGTGAAAACAAAATGGGCACAATGCCCGAAAATAAGCTCCTGCTGTCGATGGCAGTCCCGATGATGATCTCCATGCTCGTGCAGGCGCTGTACAACATCGTGGACAGTATCTTTGTCTCGCGCATCTGCGAGGATGCGCTCACGGCGGTGTCCATGGCGTTCCCGCTGCAGAACATCATCATTTCCATCGCTGTCGGCTTCGGTGTCGGCATCAACGCGCTGCTGTCGCGCGCGCTGGGGCAGAAAAACGCCGAGCGCGTCAATCAGGTCGCGGTCAACGGCCTGCTGCTGGCGCTGCTGAGCTATTTGCTCGTGCTCGTCGCCGGCCTGGTCGGCATTCGTGCCTATATGCGCGCACAGACGGACATCGAGTCCATCGTCGAGTACGGCATTACGTATCTGAATATCTGCGTGCTGTGCTCGTTCGGCGTGTTCTGCGAGATCACGTTTGAGCGCTTTCTGCAGGCGACCGGCCGCACGATCTATTCCATGGTCACGCAGCTGGTTGGTGCGATCACGAATATCATCCTCGACCCGATCCTCATCTTCGGCCTGCTCGGCTTCCCGAAGATGGGCATTGCCGGCGCGGCCTGGGCGACGGTGATCGGCCAGTGCCTGGGCGCGGTCGTGGCGGTCATCCTCAATCATTGCAAGAATCCGGAGATCCACCTGCGCCTGCGGCACATCCGCCCGAGCGGCAAGCTCATGGGCGAGATCACGGCCATCAGCATCCCGTCGATCATCATGAGCTGCATCTCATCGCTGACGTGCTTCGTCATGAACCTGATCCTCATCACGTTTTCGTCCACGGCAGTCGCGGTGTTCGGCGTTTACTTCAAGCTCCAGAGCTTTGTGTTCATGCCGGTGTTCGGTTTGAATAACGGCATGGTGCCGATCATTGCCTATAACTACGGCGCGCAGAAGCCGGAGCGTATCCACAAGACGATCCGCCTCGGCATGGTCTACGCCGTTGCGATCATGATGATCGGTCTGCTTGTGTTCCAGCTCATCCCGAAGGAACTGCTGCTGATGTTCGATGCGTCGGATGCCATGCTGGAGATCGGCGCGCCCGCGCTGCGCATCATGAGTCTGGCGTTCATATTTGCCGGTATCAGCATCGTGGCCGGCTCCTCGTGCCAGGCGTTTGGCTACAGCGTCTACAGTATGCTTATTTCCATCGCGCGCCAGATCGTGGTGCTCATCCCGGCTGCCTACCTGCTGTCTCTGACCGGCGTGCTGCGCAGCATCTGGTTTGCGTTCCCGATCGCGGAGATCTTCTCACTGATCCTCTCGCTGTTCTTTTTGCGCACCACGCTCAAAAAGACGGGCATGGCGATGCCAAAAACGAAATAAAGCTCCGTTCCGCAAAGGCGGCGCCGTACGGCGCCGCCTTTTTTCGTCGCGTTCCGCACCGGCCGAACCGGGCCTGCATAGGATAATGCGGGCCGAGTGCCCGATTTGAAAAGGAGGAACGACTGTGGACAAATGCAATTTCAAGCAGGGCCCGCTGCCGGAATGCGCGCCGCTGGCGCTGGCGCAGACGCCCATGCAGCAGTCCAGCGAGCCCGCGTATGATCGGCGCATGGCACTGGCGCGCGGTACGCTGTTTCCGGGACTGGACCTGCCGTTTATGAACATGGTCAACAAACCCGGCGACCTCAGCACGCCGCTGTGCGAGCTGATGGCGATGGATTTTGTCATCCGAGAGCTGAACCTGTATCTGGATACGCACCCGGACGACCGCGAGGCATTCGAGACGCTGCAAAAGTGCATCCGCCTGAGCGCGGAGGGGCGCAGGCGGTACGTGGAGCAATACGGCCCCGTGTCCCTGCGGGATCTGGAAAGCTCGGACGTCTATGACTGGCTCAACGCGCCGTGGCCGTGGCAGCAGGAAGGAGAGGGGAAGTAAGCGATGTTTGTCTATGAAAAGAAACTGGAATACCCGATCCGCATCAAAAACTCTAATCCCGCGCTGGCAAAGTTTATCTGCTCGCAGTACGGTGGGCCGGACGGCGAGCTGGGCGCGTCCCTGCGCTATCTCAGTCAGCGCTATGCCATGCCGTACCCGGAGCTGTCGGCGATCCTGACGGACATCGGCACGGAGGAACTTGGTCATCTCGAGATGGTCGGAACGATCGTCTACCAGCTCACGCGCAGCATGACGCCGGAGCAGATCAAACAGTCCGGCTATGATACGTACTTCGTCGATCACACGGCGGGCGTCTTTCCGCAGTTTGCATCCGGCACGCCGTGGACGGCGGCGACGATCGGCGTGACCGGCGATGTGATCGCCGACCTGTCGGAGGATATGTCGGCCGAGCAGAAGGCGCGCAAGACCTATGACAACATTCTGCGGCTTTGCGACGACCCGGATGTGACGGATGTGATCCGGTTTCTGCGTGAGCGCGAGGTCGTGCACTACCAGCGCTTCGGCGAGGCGCTGCGTCTGGCGACGGAAAAGATGGATCAGAAGAACGTCTATATGACCAATCCGGCATTTGATCGCTCCTGAAACGAAACCAGCGCCGGCAGTCAGCCGGCGCTGGATTTTTCTGCAGCGGCGCAATTTGCGGGACAAAAAAGCAGGCACCCGAAGGTGCCTGCTTTGTGGTAGTTGGGGGAAAGCTTACTTTTTGATGTAAGTCCAGCGCTCGGTGACCGGGTTCTGCAGGTTCTTAATGATAGCCTTGAAGATTCCATTATGGTCAGAGTACGTGAGAATGTTAATGTCCCAAGTGTAGTCGTGGCTGTTGGTGGCTTCCTGGATCTCGGCATAGGCCCAGTGCGAGGAAGTGCAGTCTGGCCAGGTCTTCATAGCCGCAGCAACTTTGGCATCGCTGAAGCTGGAATTATTCACAACGCGGCCGAGGATGCGGTTCATAACGGCAGCCGTTTCGCCGCGCGTCAGGTTGTCGTTCGGTCTTGCGCTGCCGTTGTCGCCCTTGACAATGCCGAGCTTCTGGAGCAGGTTGATGTACTTTTCTGCCCAGTGACCGTTGATATCCTTGAAGATACCGCCAGTGATCGGGGTGTTGAGCGTATCGCTGTAGAGCATGGCGACCATCTTGAAGAACTCCGCACGGGTGACCGCCTGGTCGGGCTTGAACGAGCCGCCCGGATAACCGGCGACGATGCCGGCCTTCGCGCACATCTGCACAGCGTCATAGTACCAGGCGCCGCTGCTGACATCAGAGAAGTTGACAGTGGGCTTGGAGTCGAATCTGGCCTTGACCTGATCCTTCATCAGACGATACAGAATGGTGGCGACTTCGGCACGGGTGATGCGTCCGTCCGGTCTGACAGTGCCATCCGGATAACCTTTGATGTAAGCGTTGTGGTCAGTGGTGTTGAGGATCATGTCGATCGTCGGGTAAACCGTGATGACGTCGATGTCGGGCATCTTGCCGACGGACCAGTTGAAGCCGACGACGGACTGATACTTAATGTTGGTGTTCGGGTCGGTCCAGGTGGCGGACACGGAGTAAGTGTGGAGGAGATCCTCCTTGGAGAAGATGGCGACGCCGTAGTTGGCGACGGCAGTGGCGACCTGATCCTTGTTCTGGTTGTAGATCACGACCTGAGCGCCGGCAGCGACGCGACCGTCTGAGGTCTTTACAGCAACCAGATAGTTCGGCAGTTTGGCGAACAGATCCTTGACGCCCTCAGTCTCCGGGGAAATCTCCTCGACCGTAGCTGCGACGTCTTCATCGGCTGCGACGTCTTCATCGGCTGCAAAAGCCATGACCGGCAGCAGGCTGACGACCATAACCAGAGCGAGAAGCACGCAGAGCAGTTTGCGGGACTTTTTCATTGTTTCCACTCCTTTTATAAATGTGCATAAGTGCCGTTATGCCGGATGTCGGGTAACACAGCCGATCCACGTACACTTATGCGCCTAGTATACACTGTCGGCCCTGAAAAGTCAAGCTATGGAAGCGCTGTGCAAAGGCGCCGCAAACGCAAAGATCTGCAAAAAATGACCGGTCATTCCATTGCTCGCAGCGGCAGCAGCAACCATCTGCCGCAAACCCGCGAATCGTGCGCATGGTCATTGGATAATGTATATATGGTCAATTACCGGCTCAAGTGTCTGCAAACAATTTCTCTGCCAGAAAAGAAAAGTGAATTTTCTATTGACACACTGGGTAAAACGCGATATAATCCTATTAACCTATAGAGAAGGTAGGCGATGAAAATGCGAGGGCGCATTTCCGGCCGCCTGTGTATCTGCTGGCACTGTTGTGGCGGTTGAGCGCAGGCAAGTCCATCACGAGTCAAACATACATATTCAATAATATGATACATAAATGGAGGAACATCTCATGAGCAAGATCTATACATCCGCTGACCAGCTGATCGGAAAAACGCCCCTTCTGGAGCTGACCCATATCGAAAAAGAGCAGCAGCTCGAGGCCCGCATTCTGGCAAAGCTCGAGTACTTCAACCCGGCCGGTTCCGTGAAGGACCGCGTGGCGCTGGCCATGATCCAGGACGCGGAGCAGCGCGGCGTGCTCAAGCCGAGCTCCGTCATCATCGAGCCCACCTCCGGCAACACCGGCATCGGCCTGGCGTCCGTCGCCGCGGCCAGAGGCTACCGCATCATCATCGTTATGCCGGAGACCATGAGCGTGGAGCGCCGCCAGATCATGAAGGCCTATGGCGCGGAGCTCGTGCTCACGGACGGCGCGCAGGGCATGAAGGGTGCGATCGCAAAGGCCAACGAGCTGGCCGCGCAGATCCCCGACAGCTTTGTCCCCGGCCAGTTCGTCAACCCGGCCAACTCGGCGATCCACCGCACGACGACCGGCCCGGAGATCTGGGAGGACACGGACGGCAACGTGGATATCTTCGTTGCAGGCGTCGGCACCGGCGGCACCGTGACGGGCGTCGGCGAGTACCTGAAGTCCCAGTGCCCGAAGGTCAAGGTCGTGGCCGTGGAGCCGGCGACCTCTCCGGTCCTGAGCGAGGGCCATGCCGGCCCGCATAAGATCCAGGGCATTGGTGCGGGCTTTGTGCCGGACGTGCTCAACACGAAGGTCTATGATGAGATCATCCCGGTCAGCAACGAGGATGCGTTTGCGACCGGCCGCCTGATCGGCCATAAGGAGGGCGTGCTGGTCGGCATTTCCTCCGGCGCTGCCGTCTGGGCGGCAATCGAGCTGGCCAAGCGCCCGGAGAACAAGGGCAAGACCATCGTCGTGCTCCTGCCGGATACCGGCGACCGCTATCTGTCGACGCCGCTGTTTGCAGACTGAGTGCAGGCAAGCGTTCGTTCTTCTTTCACATGCAACGGGAGACACCGCAAGGTGTCTCCCGTTGTGCATCCGGCACAATTCTGCGAAAAAGCGCTCCCTTCCGGGGTCATCCCGGCGGGGAGCGCTCGTGCGTTCAGCGGCAGCGCATGGCCAGACCGCAGAACATATCGTCGGCCATGCGCAGCGCCTCGGTCTCGATCCGGTCGAACATGCGGATGGCGGCCGCATAGTCGCCCTGCAGGCGCAGCGTGGTCTCTTTGCCGTCATCTCCAGATGGCTGTAGAAAAACTCGCGCCATTTTTCTTCGTTCCAGCAGGCGTTGATGCCGACAAGAAACGCGCTGATGGCGTCGGCGTTTGCGTACCAGCGCCGGCGGGCGTCGTCGGCCTTGGCGGTCTCGCGGTTTTTCAGGTCAGTCACGAGCGCACCGCCGATCTCCAGATGCTCCGTGAGCAGGTCGCCGGACTGCCCGGCCGTGCGCGCGGGATCTTTGGCGCATCTTTTGCGCAGCAAAGACAAAAAGGGATGCAATTTTGCGCCCGATGCGCTATAATAGATGCCATCATGCAGTAAGAGGGATCATTATGCGAATCGTTGTTAAAGTCGGCACTTCCACACTCGCGCACGCGACCGGGCGGCTGAACATTCAGCGCATGGAGCGGCTGTGCAAAGTGCTCAGCGACCTGAAAAATGCAGGTCATGAGATCATTCTCGTCTCGTCCGGCGCGATCGGCATGGGCGTCGGCAAGCTCAATCTGTCCGGCCGTCCGGCGGATATGCCGGGCAAGCAGGCCGCGGCCGCCGTCGGCCAGTGCGAGCTGATGTATTTTTACGATAAGCTCTTTACGGAGTACAATCATATTGTGGCGCAGCTGCTGCTGACCGGCGAGGACATCCGCAGTGAGCAGCGCAGCCGCAACGTGCGCAACACGCTCTCGCGGCTGCTGGAGCTGGGGGCGCTGCCGGTCATCAATGAAAACGACGCCGTGGCGACGGACGAGATCGGCGTGGACAACACCATCGGTGAGAACGACAGTCTCTCGGCCATCGTGGCTGCCGCCATCGGTGCGGATCTGCTGATCCTGCTCTCGGATATCGACGGATTGTATGACAGCGACCCGCACCGAAACCCGGATGCGCGGCTCATCGAGACGGTGCCGGTCATCGACGCGCACATTCTCTCGCTTGCCGGAGACAAGGGCTCCGCGCTCGCCACCGGCGGCATGGTCACGAAGCTGCACGCCGCGCAGATCGCAACGGCGGCCGGCTGCGAGATGGTCATTGCCAACGGCGAAAAGCCCGAGGTGCTCTATGACATTGTGGCCGGCAGGCGCGCCGGCACCCGATTTCTGATACCACATTCCTGAGGAGGGACTACTATGACGACTATGGACATTCTCCGGCGGACGAAGGCCGCGTGGCCCAGCATCTGCAACGCTTCCGCCGAGGACAAAAACCGCATCCTGTCCGCCATGGCGGACAGCCTGCAGGCGGAGTGCGATGCCATCCTGCGCTGCAATGCCGAGGACATGGACGCTGCACGCGGCCATATCTCGGATGTCATGCTCGACCGGCTCTATTTGGACAAAGATCGCATCGACGCCATGGCTGACGGCATCCGCGCGACCGTGGCGCTGCCGGATCACACGGGGCGCATCCTCGCGCAGATCGACCACCCCAACGGCATGAAGATCTATAAAAAGCAGGTGCCGCTCGGCCTGGTCGCCATCATTTATGAGAGCCGCCCGAACGTCACGTCCGACGCGGCGGCGCTCACCATCAAGAGCGGCAACGTCTGCATGCTCCGCAGCGGCAAGGAGGCTTTCCGCACGGCCAAAGCCATCGTGGCCGCGCTCAAGCAGGGCATCGCGTCCGCGGGCGGCGATCCGGACATCGTCAATATCGTGGAGGATACCAGCCACCAGAGCGCTACGGAGATCATGCAGGCCAAGGGCCTTGTAGATCTGCTCATCCCGCGCGGCGGGGCGGGGCTCATCCGCGCCTGCGTGCGCAATGCCACCGTGCCCTGCATCGAGACCGGCACCGGTATCTGCCACGTCTACGTGGACGAGTATGCTGACCTCGACAAGGCCGTGCGCATCATCGAAAACGCCAAAACCAGCCGCCCCTCGGTCTGCAACGCCGAGGAGGTCTGCCTTGTGCACCGGGCGGTCGCGGCCAGGTTTCTGCCCATGCTCAAAAAGGCGCTGGTCGATGACCGCGCGGCGCAGGGCCTCACACCGGTCGAGCTGCGGCTGGATGCGGCAGCGGCGCAGATCATCGACGGCAAGAGCGCTTCCGACAAGGACTTTGATACGGAGTATCTGGACTATATCCTCGCCGTCGGCGTGGTCGACAGTCTGGACGCCGCCATCGCGCACGTGCTCGCGCACTCGACGCACCACAGCGACGCCATTGTCACCGAGGACGCCGCGAGCGCCGAGCGCTTTATCAACGGCACGGACAGCGCCGCGACCTATGTCAACGTCTCCACGCGCTTTACCGACGGGGGCGAGTTCGGCCTCGGTTGCGAGATGGGCATCTCCACGCAGAAGCTCCACGCCCGCGGCCCCATGGGGCTCGACGAGCTGAGCACCTATAAATATATCATCCGCGGCGACGGACAGATCCGCTGAGGAGGAAACACCATGAGTAAGTATGAAGCCGGTTTTCTCGGCGCCGGAAATATGGGCGGCGCGCTGGCGGCCGCCGCAGCGCGGCAGGTGACGGAGGAGCGGGTCGCCGTCTCGTGCAGTACCCCTGCGCACAGTGCGGCAGCGGCCGAGCGGCTCGGCTGCCGGGCGGCTGCGCCGGAGGAGATCCTGCGCGAGAGCCGATTCGTGTTCCTCGGCGTCAAGCCGCAGATGCTTGACGGCGTGGTGCAGTCGCTGTCCGCGCCCATTGCGGCGTCGGAGAGCGTTTTCGTGTCGATGCTTGCGGGCGTGCAGCTCGAGCGGCTCGAGCGGACGCTCGGCGCGGATAAGAAGATCATCCGCATCCTGCCGAACACCCCCTGCGCGGTGGGGCAGGGCGTCGTGCTCTATTGTGCCAACGGCAATGTCACGGAAGGCGATCTCGCGGCGTTTTGCGCGCTCATGGCGGCCGCGGGCATCGTCGACCCCATTTCCGAGGCGTTGATTGACGCCGGCTGCGCCATCACCGGCTGCGGCCCCGCGTTTGCGTATATGTTCATCGAGGCGCTGGCCGACGGCGGCGTCAAATGCGGCCTGCCGCGCGCAAAAGCCATCCGCTACGCAGCGCAGATGCTCGCCGGCAGCGCGGAGATGGTGCTGCAGTCCGGCAAGCACCCGGAGCAGCTCAAGGACGAGGTCTGCAGCCCCGGCGGCAGCACGATCGCCGGTGTGGACGCGCTCGAGCAGCGCGCCTTTCGCGGCAGCTGCATCGCCGCCGTGGAGGCGGCGTTTGAAAAGACGCGTCAGCTCGGCTGAGCCCATAACGACCGTTCGCCCGGCACGTTTGCGTGCCGGGCGAACGTATGCGCTGCGCTTGTTGACACCTTGCGTGGAAATACAGCGTCAGAACAGTGTGTCCGGAAAAAAGAAAAAGTCCTGTATTCCTTGAGAATACAGGACTTTTTGCTGGTCCGAGT
>OLGH01003762.1_pt1 | contig 9973 bp, 12 predicted proteins | sample 1604851 | NCBI WGS metagenome assembly OLGH01 (sample SAMEA3888894, study PRJEB22519) | human gut metagenome | biome: human gut; feature: human-associated habitat; material: faeces | place: Denmark | collected 2010
CGATCGAATTCGTTGCAAACATCGGCAGAAGAATCACAAAAACAACAAGGATGATATATTTCAGATACCGCAGCGGCTTCAGTCTGGCCGTGGAGAATTTCTTTCCGGGGATTTTGTGAAGCAAATCCTGAAACCATCCAAACGGACACAAAAAACCACAGATGAATCTTCCCAGTGTCACGCCGAGTAAAATCAGGAACCCGGTTATGTAGTAGGAAAACTTAAATTTGGATGATCCGACAACCGCCTGAAAGGCTCCGATGGGGCACGCTCCCGTCGCAGCAGGACAGGAATAACAGTTTAGTCCCGGTACGCATACCGTTTTCGCCTTGCCCTGATATATTTTGCCCTGAAAAAAATTGGGGATATGAGGATTGGTAAGCAGTGTGGCCGCTGCCTGTATCCACCCGCGTATTCCGGCTATTTTCTTTGATCGTAACTTCTTTTTCTTATCCAATTCCGACACACTCCAGACATAATTTAATTGCTTTCCCAAGCACAGCAGCCGCTTCCCCTCTGACGGCGCCATAGCCCATCATTGCTATGCCTGTGATAACTAAAACAATTTGAGATATTTTTCTGCACTTCAAAATATGGTTGCTCCTTTTATTCTATTGATTGACCAGCTGACTCTGATATTATACAATAGCAGTTGTAAAATCATTGTTAAGAAACGGGCAGGTGAAAAAAATTTTGAGATTATTAATCGTGGAAGATGAGAAACAAATGTGTGACACAATTGCCAGAAGTCTGTACGCTGCCGGGTACGAGGTGGATACCTGTTACGATGGCGCGGAGGCTCTGGAATGCATCCTGGCAGAAAATTATGATCTGATTGTCCTGGATCTCAATCTGCCCGGCATGGACGGAATGGATCTTCTAAAAGAGCTCCGGAAGGAAAACGAAGAGACGAAGGTTCTGATCTTATCTGCAAGAGGACAGATTGCAGACAAAGTAGAAGGACTCGATGCCGGGGCAAATGACTATATGGAAAAGCCGTTCCATCTGCAGGAGCTGGAAGCGCGGATCCGCAGTCTGACGAGAAGAAAATTTGTGCAAAAAGATGTCTGTCTGGAAAGTGGCGGGATCAAATTCGATACCATCAAACGAGAGGCCTATGCCAACGGAACCCTGGTTTCCCTGACAAGAAAAGAAAACGGAATTTTGGAATATCTGCTTCTTCACCTTGGCAGACCGGTAAGTCAGGAAGAATTGATCGAGCATGTCTGGGATGCCTCCGTGGACAGCTTCAGCGGATCCATCCGCGTCCATATGTCTTCTCTTCGCCGAAAGCTCAGGGCGGTACTTGGATACGATCCGATTTTAAATAAAGTAGGCGAAGGATATCAAATACGAGAGGAGTCCGACCGATGAAAAAAATATCACTGCAGTGGAGACTTACCTGTATCATTACCCTGTATATTGCGGTCATCTGTGGATGTCTGACCCTGCTTGTCTATAAAAACGGAATTTATTATATCGATTCCCTGCAGGAGACCGTAGATGCCAGGGGCGATGATGCCGGAGATCAGGGCGGAGACGGTGCCGCAGACGGTTCCGATCAAATCTATATCAGCATTCCGGAGGACAAGTGGGATGAATTTGCCAGAGATTTCTCTGTTCAGGTGTACAACAACAAAGCAGACTACAAAAGAAACAGCCTGATCCTTTCCGCCTTATTGGCCCTTCTTGGCGGTGTCGCTACCTATTTTATCAGTGGCCATGCACTTCGGCCCATTCGTGAGTTCTCCGAAAAAATCGAGGAGGTGCAGGCACAGAATCTGGCCGATTCGCGCATTGAAGAAAACAAAGTAAAAGAGCTGAACCAGCTTCGTATTTCGTATAACAAGATGCTGGAACGTCTCGCAGATGCTTTTGAAATCCAGAGACAGTTTACAGCAAATGCAGCACACGAGCTTCGCACTCCACTGTCTGTCATGCAGGTACAGCTCGATTTATACCATTCCACCCCGCATCCGGGCAATGACGCTGACACCTTACAAACACTGAAAATGGTGACGGAACAAAACGGCCGACTCAGCAAAATGGTCAAGACACTGCTCGATATGAGTGAGCTTCAAACAGTAAGCAGGGATGAAACCATTGCCGTTGACGCCCTTGTCGATGAAGTACTGGTGGATCTGGAACCGCTTGCCCAGGAAAAGGAGATAAAACTGATCGGGAACTGTAACGATACCACTATGGTCGGAAGTGACATTTTGATTTACCGGATGGTATACAATCTTGTTGAGAATGCAATCAAATACAACCATTTCGGCGGACAGGTTACCGTAACCGCATACCGGAAGGGAAAAAACATCTGCCTGTCCGTAGAAGATACCGGAAGCGGAATCCCGGCTGAATTAAAAGAACGCATATTTGAACCATTCTTCCGCGTAGATAAATCCAGAAGCCGCCAGCTTGGCGGAGTAGGCCTTGGGCTGGCCCTGGTTCATGAAATCGTGCGCGTACATGACGGCAGAATAACTGTTCAGTCCAGCCCGTCCGGTGGAACGATCTTTGAGGTAGTCTTTACGCAGTGACATCATCCCAAAAGCCAGTCGATGACATTCACAACTTTTATGCCATCGTAGTTTCCAAGAGAAAAGCGATCCAGTGTCAGGACAATCTTTTCATAATTGTCCTGAATGCTCCGCAGCGGTCTCATTTCTCTCTCAAAGGTTTCTTCCGCCGTCATATCAGCGGTCACCTGATAATATTTTAATGGGGTCAGACCCCAATGTGGTCACATTCGTGTTCCCGTAAGTCCAAACGTCTGCCGCTGTTCCGGACGTATCTATGATCGCAATCATGAGGGCGATTTTGATATTACAGACCAACAGGAAGCTGTATATCTGTTATACACCAGAAAACAGAATTCCTATTTCGTAAACCGTGTCTTTCCAATATTTAAGCCCTCCGATCTGCGGCACGATCTTATTGAACGTGCCAGAACAATGACCAGAGCCCGTATGGAAAACCATCCGTGGAAATCTATGGATGATGAAAAACTGCTCAGAACTTCCGGATTGATTCTTCGTGACAGTATGACCGGAAATGAGGGAATCACACTCGCCGCAATTTTGCTGTTCGGTCCGGATGAACTGATACCTTCCAAGCCACGCAGCCACTCTTCCAGTTTCTTTTCCTTGGCCTTTGCTGCTTTCCCGGCAACTGTGTTTTTCCCTACTGGGTTGTTCTCCGTGTAATGCTCGTAGATCAGATCCAGCAGATTCTCCACTGGTGGGTAATACTCCGGCTCCGTTTTCTTAATACAATCCTCTAGCAACTCCTTCAATTTTTCTATAATGCTACCATCCTTCCCAACTGAGATCCACTTTCTCAGTTACGGCACATATTACCGTAGACTTTTGCACATAGCAACCTATTTTTTGCGATTTTGGGGATGTCCCATCTTCTCCTTCACTTCATCTGGCATGTCGATCAGTCCGAACCGATAGAACATCCCGTAAATATAAGTCACTCCCCGGATATCCCCCAGAGCTTTCGGTCGTTCTACCACTTCCCCTTTAATACTCTTGAGTGCCAGCAATACCGAACTCCATGCCAGGCTTTTACTATTCTCCCGGCGGTCGATCCACAGCTCTTTTGTGTACTCACCATTCCTGCCTTTTCGTATTTCATAGGTAAAGGGTAAGCCGGAATAGGTTTTAAAGCGCACACCAGAATAAAGCAAGACCGTCTCCCACAGGTGCTCCTCTGTTGGCTCTGATCTCAGTTTTCTTACTGCTCTATATCTCCGCCTCCGCTCTGCTCCAACACTAATTTTTTCTTTATCTACTGTACTCGGAAAGTACACGCCTTTCTGATATGGTAGGTACGAGGTAACAGAGGCTTTGGAGAGTTGAAGAGTACTTGCGGTTGAGAGGATGGCTTCTTTATAGTTCTGTGTTCCTCGATAATCCTCAACGGTATCCTGTACCTTCTCCGCCACATCCGATTCATACACACCAGCCGTGATGAGCAGCTTTCTTACTTTGATTGGATTCAGAGTTAGCGCATCTGCAATGGACCGGAGGGAGCAGTCCTCCTCATAAAGTGCAACCGCACTTTCCATCTGCTCTTTTAGATTCTTCCCGGCATCATACTCCGGCTTCAGCTTCTTCCGGCCGCCGCCAGGCTTCCGAGATTTATACGCTCTTTTTTCTCCCATGCTTATTCGTGCAGTTCCAGTGGCAGTCCGTCCGGGTCATGGAAGAAAGTCATCTTCTTTCCGGTATAGTCATCCACACGGATTGGCTCACATTCTATACCAGATTCTCCCAGCTCTTTCACCGTCTGCTCCACGCTATCAACGCAAAACGCAAGATGACGCAGCCCACAGGCTTCCGGGCGGTTCACACGCTTCGGCGGGTTTTCCTCAGCGAAAATCTCCAGCTCTGTGTATTCATTGACACGCAGATCCATTTTCCAGTCCTTACGCTCCGGGCGATAGTTTTCCCTGATAACAGAGAAGCCCAGCTTGTTCACATAAAAATTCTTTGCGGCTTCGTAGTCAGACACGATGATTGCAATATGATGTATTTTTGATAAATTCATTTTTTCTCACGCTCCATTACTTTTATTTCCGTTGTAAACTATACAGCAACCTTCAAAAATTACCGTGTGAACTCCTGGAGTCCAGTTTGTCCACACGGTCGATCTCATTTCAGTTTTTCGAGGATTTCATCCGCACTCATGCCACTTGCCAGCAGCTTCTTCAGCACACTCTCGGCTTCAGCCTTCTTAGCTTCTTCAGCGGCCTTCGCATCTGCCTTGGCCTTCTTCGCTTCCAAAGTTGTCACTTCTTTTTCGGCCTTCTTCAAGGTAGACTTCTTTTCTTTCAAGTCAACCTTCAAGGTGTCAATGTTGGCAGTGATGGATGCGATCTCGGCAGTCAGAGACGCAATCGTCTCCTGCTTCTCTGCAATCTGGGGTGCGTAGTCTTTGGTGATATTGGTTTTGGGACGGTTTTTGCTGCCTTTTGTTCTGGGCATAGGTATATACCTCTTTCCTTTTTAATGGTTTATGTATGACACTGTCTCGGGGTGAGGGCAATCTTACGGCAGCATAATTCCTTTAGACAGAAGATATGCCTTAAAAGCACCATACAATACAGGAATTCCAGCTGTCGCACCAGCCACCGCAATATCTCCGCCCTTATCTTTAACATATTCCCAAAGAGGATGTGTCTCGTCTATCTCTTTCTTTATCAAGTTCATCAGTTCTTTTTCAACCAGAACCCCATCTTCTCCAGAAGCAAAAATATTCTGCAGTATTTCTAACTGTTTTTGGCCGGTTTCCAATTGTTTTTGCAATGTTTCATTTGCTTTTTCTAGCAATTCAATATGTGACGATTGCTGGTCAATCATCTTTTCCAAACGTTCATTAGTCACATCTGTATTATGTGCTGTGCGCTCCATCGCTTCCTGCATCCGTTTTCTATTCTGATATGCTTGCTCGCCCACTTCTTGAGCCTGACGCATCATACGGTCCTGTTCTGCTGCAATACTTTCTGCAAGCATTCTTTGCGGTTGTATACTAGCATTAAATTTTGAAATCATGTCAGGCGTAAGTGGGGTCCCAAATTTGAAATCATCTGCCATTAATCTTCTCCTATATATGTGAACATCCTTGTAATAATCTATTAGCGGGGTCCAGAGGTACGGCCTCTAGGTGCAGTTTCGTTTATTTACATCTTCGGTTCTCTCCAGTTGATATATATTCCCTGTGTGACATGAATAGTTCCCACCAACGCCGCAGAGGTATGTAAAATCTCACCGTAACGATAAGTACATATGTTGCCTTCCATCCTGACCACGATGTCGGCCTTCTGGTTCTTTTGGGATTTCGACGCTCACTAGCTATCCCTGTTACCTTGCTGTCTACGCTTAGCCTGCAACGTTACCGCGGCAAACTCAAGACTCGCTTCAAATGCTGTGGTTAGCAGCTTATTTGATGGGGCCTCCACCCACCGGACTATATACCCTTTGCTGGACGCACGGTCAGACCCCTGGTACGCTTAACTTCAATAAGAAATTTTTGTTTGCAATTCAGACGCAAATGGCTCAAAATTAATAGCATTCATAATAATATTACATAATTCTTTGATAAAAGCATCTTCTGATATATTACGTTTTTCTAAATTGCCTAATATTTTTCTATATAGTGCTTTTCCATTATTATCATTATCCTGTACATAATCTGCAAGTATATCATCTATTGATTCAACATTAAAAAAAGTATCATTAATCTTTCTTTTGATGTTTTTGTACGTTGAATCTGTACATACATTATAGAGATATTTCTCAATACTGTTAATTGGTAAAAACATTTTTTGTAATTTTTTATAATCTTTTTTTATCTTAGCATTATTTTTAACATCTCCATCAAGAATACTAAACAACTTTGTCCCAAGCCCAAATGTATTAGTTGAATACGCCATCATCTGGAATTTTAAAACATTCTCCCAACCACCGACTGGAAGAACATTTATTAATTTTCCAGAATTAAGCGATCTCTGTTGTATAACTTTTTCAACAACATATTTAGCAAGCAAATCTTCAACCAAAATAACATAGTCGAAACCAGAATGCATATATACATCTCGAATCGCATAACTCGGATAACAAGGGGAATAAAATTCAATTGTATCTTTTTCATCAACCTCCATCATAAATAAATTATTAGGCGAAATTTTACGAATCACTTCTGGCGAATGTGAAGTCAATACTACAGTAAGATTATCATGTTCCTTAATAATATTATTCAACAAGTCAATTAATCTTGATACAGCAACAGGATGAAGTGCTAATTCAATTTCATCAATTAGCATTAACACCGGTTCATTCACAGGTAGACTTCTTCGAATCAGTGCGTTATAAATAAAATGTAATAAAGAAACCAATAAACATTCGCCAGAACTCATTTTATATTGGCTTATAAGTTTACCCTTAATTTCTTGAAAATATGGCGTATTTTTAAGATTTGCTTTCTGCGCAATTCTTTTGTTTCTTATGCGTTTTAATGTTCCATAATGATTCAAATCGCCATGAAGAATAAAACTCATCTGCTCTTTTACATATGCATCCGCATCAACAATATCATCTAAAGAAATTGTTGCATTTTTTACTAAGTCATCAACCACTAATGAATCATCAAATCTTGTTCCATAAAACAAACTTCCTTCATACATCCCATTAAAATGAATTCTTTCTTCTTTCTTGCACTCAGTTCCCCATATATTATTACTATTTTTCCATTGCGTACGCTTTCCTGCATAAGTAAATTCGACAAGAGAGTCTTCTCCATAGTCAAATTCGCTCAAGTTATTTAAGCTTGATGAAAAAACACTCTGAGCAACACAAGATAAAACTGTACTTTTCCCACAACCATTTGCACCAACCAAACCATAAATACCTTTTTCAATAGGCAATATTAATTCGCATTTTTTGATGTTCTTGATATTTTTAATGTTTACTTTTAAGTCCATAATATACTCCCTTAAGAAATCGTAAGTGTGTCAGACCCCTATGTGGTCATAGCTGTTTTAATCCCATTATAACATCATAGTATATAGTTGTCATGTAGTTAAAAACTACATCCTTTGTACTATTTATATTCTAGCACCACTAAAAATGGGTATAAAAATACCCTGCCAGCTTTCACCAGCAGGGTTGATTAGAATTTTTACTTGTAAAGGTCTTCCAGCGTTATCAGCCGAACTTCACCTCGCTCTTGTGCCTGAAGAAGTCCATCTGTGAATCCGCCTTTCGAGAAGATATAGTAGTGATAGTTGTTGCCCTTTCCAAAAACTGAGGCATAATCCCGAATCAAATCGAGTTCATCCACACCGATTTTCTCATTCCGGTATTTGCATGAACCGATGATATAGTCTTTGCCCTCAACAGGAGTTCCGACGATATCAATCTGTATCTGCTTTTTCTTCTTCGGGTCTGTCCCCCACCACTGACCGATTTCACTCAGCTCAATAGGAAGGCTATCCGAATAATAGAGCAGGTAATCCTGACACATCTTCTCATAAATTAGACCCATGTAATCAGGAAGATACTGCTTTACAGCGTGTGGATAGTTCTTTGCAATTCTGCCAGAGTCAATGGCACTCATATTGATTGGCACAAACCGATACCAGAAACGGAAGAAGTTATCAGCCAGCAGATAGATGGTTTTCTTACCCGGTTTTTCTGTAATCGGTGTTTCTTTCTTCGCAATGCCAAGGTCGATCAGCGTTTTCAGGTACTTCGATACGACCGAGTTTTCCTCGCCGACCTTCATCTTGATATCGTTCATTCGGGAAGCACCTTCTGCAATCGCTTTAATGATTGCATTATAAATGGCCGGCTCCCGGAGTTCCTGCTTCAGTAAGTTCCCCGGTTCCTCATACAGATAGCTGGAGCGGTCAAAGAAATTATCCAACAGAGCTTCATCCACATTATCTCGCACATCCAACTTATTGATATAGTGGGGAACTCCTCCCGTGATCCCATAAATCAGGGAATTGTCTTCTGCAGACAGATTTGGGTGGAACACAGCGGTTTCTTTATAGTCTAGCGGCTCAATCTTAAACTGGCCAGTACGTCTGCCATACAACGGACTTTCCTTTCCAAGCACCTGACTCTCCATGAAGCTCATAGAGGAGCCGCAAAGAATCAGGTACATCTTGGACTCTGTCCATTTGTGGTCGATGATGTGCTGCAGCATCGCTGAAATAGCTGGTTTTGCTTTTGCAAGATAAGGATACTCATCAATGACAAAGACAATCCTCTTTTCCTTTGAAAGTGCTGTCAGCTCATCCAAAGCTGCATCATAGGACCTGAACTCCGGTGCAGACTCCATATCCGGCCGCTCAAAACTCATAATCGACTTTGAGAGAGCTTCCAGATTTTCCTTTCCGGTCGTGTTCAATGCAGAAAAGAAAATGGTAGGCTTATCTTTGCAGAACTCGTTGATCAGTGCCGTTTTACCAACACGCCGTCTGCCGTAGATGACAATGCACTCAAACTTATCACCTGCATACCGTTTATTCAGTTTCCGCAGCTCATCCTCACGGCAATAGAATTGACTCATCTGCTCACCTCCAATAATTATACTCGTGAGTTAGTAACTCGTAAGTTACTTCTTTACGAGTATAATAAATCAGATAGTCTGCAAAGTCAAGTAAAATAACCCCGCCTATGCTAGAATCACCAATAGAAAAATACACTAAGCAAAATAAGCATCAACAAAAAAACAATATGAAAGAAAATATCCATACCAAAACCTATAATATTATATTTATCATTCATTCCATGTAATATTCCACCCAACTCTCCCATAATAAAAATAAATCCACCTATTATAAACCAAAATACACACCCAAACATGCCATCTATATACCTCACACCAGTGCCCGAAAAATATGTGTCAAGGCAAACATTGGCTGTATAAAAGAATATAAACACTCTCACTAAATCAATAATCAAAAAAATCAAAACATGAACAAATTTTTTATGATTTTTCAAAAAGCCATATAGTATATCTTGAACTATACTTTTAATTATAAATAACACAGATAACAAAGGAAGACTTTGACCAACAACTTCCACTCCCCCTGCTATGCATGCCAAAATCATTATTAATATGGCCAAAATTTCAGAACCGCCTATTATCCAAATAAACATGTTTACCCACTCCTTTCTGTTGAAATAGTCTGGATGATATGTGATTTTATTTTCGCATCGTCTTTATAGGGTCTGACCCAAATGTTACACACGGGGTCTGTCCCCCAATGTCACCTCGACTCTTTCCAGCGGAGGGAGGTGACTTATTTGGAATACATAATTGCTTTTCTTATTTCTGCATTGGCATCTGTAGTTGGCTACTATATTTGCAAGTGGTTAGACAGAAATGACAGACAGCACTAGAGCGTGTTTGAAAATTAAAAATTGCACAAAACATATGTTTTTATGCCCTT
>OLGH01003765.1_pt1 | contig 9963 bp, 8 predicted proteins | sample 1604851 | NCBI WGS metagenome assembly OLGH01 (sample SAMEA3888894, study PRJEB22519) | human gut metagenome | biome: human gut; feature: human-associated habitat; material: faeces | place: Denmark | collected 2010
ACGAGACCTGCCGCCGCACCCTGACCGAGCACATCGACCAGCTGCATGCACTGGCACAGGCTCTGATGGAGCGTGAAAAGCTCAACGAGCAGGAGTTCAATACCGTAATGGCGGGCGGCAAGCTGTCCCCGCGTGACGGGGACGAACCCAAGGCGGAGGCATCGGCTCCGGTCGAGACGGCCCCGGTGGAGCCTGCTGAGCCAGCCGAACCGGCAGAACCTGCCGAGCAGGCCGAGAATGCCCAGCTCGGCGAAGCGTTCATCCCGGAGCAGGATGCTCCGACGAGCGAAGAATAAACCACGAAGGGAGCGAGTGTTGTGGAGGAAAATTTTGATCCGGTCGCACGGACAAGAGCGAATTACTACACTCCCGGCAGCCCGGTGCAGTTCGTCTGCGTGGAGCTGCTCAAGGGCGAGGCCAGCGGCGACCATGCGGTCTGCCTGACCTTTAAGAACATTTCCCGCGTGACCCTGACCGCACTGGAGATCCATTTCAAGTGCAAGGGCGTGGATGGCGTCATCCTCTGTGAGGACCAGTTCGAGTACCGCGACATCGAGGTCAAGCCCGGCGAGAGCTTCGGCATGGACGATGCGGTGTTCGTGACCCAGAAGGCCATCACCAGCGTGGATGTGTCTCTCCGAAATGTTTACAGCGGCAAAAAGGTCGTGCATCTGGACGCCATCAAGCGCGTCCGCCTGCCCGCCCCGCGCCGCTTGAGTCCGGAGCTGCAAAAGGCGCTGGAAGCCCGGATGAACCGTCAGGGCCTCAAGTATATGCCCCAGGTCTTCGAGAACGGCTGGTACTGCGCCTGCGGTTCCTTCCACCCGAAGGAAGAAGACACCGTTTACTGCACTGAGTGCGGCTGCGACCGCATCCTGCTGCAAAACGCATTGAACACCCTGTTGCAGCCGGAAAAGAAGGAGCCTGTGCCCGCCGCCGAGCCGGTGCGGCCTGTGCAGACGGAGCCGGACGAGCGCACCCGCGTTGTGGGCGCTGCCCCGGTCCCGCCGGAAGAGCCGACCCGCATCGTGGGCAGTGTGCCGCCCCGGACAGAACCGGATGCGGAGGCCACCCGTGTGATGCCGCCGCGCACGACCCTGCGGCCTTCGGCTGAGGAAGTGGACAGGCCCGCTTCCTTTGCGCCGCCGCTGGAGAACGCGCCGGATGCAGAGAGCACCCGTGTGCTGGATGCTTCCACCCGTGCGGCATTTCCCGGCAAAACCAGCCCGGCCCATGCGGACGACGAGGGGACCCGCGTCATCCCGGCCAGAGGGCGGGAGACCGTTCGCCCGGCCGAGCCGGAGGACGCCGAAGAGGAAGAGCAGACCGAAGCCCACGACGGCGTGGCCGAAACGCTCATCCGCTGGGTGCCGCCGCTCACGGCCATCATCTGCGCCGGCATCGCGCTGTGGGGCTTTGTGTACTATCAGTTCATGATGTAAAAAACGAACGGAGGAGGCCCAACGCTTCCTCCGTTTTTGGTTTTCTCAAGGGAGGATACTATGCCAGACGAAACACTGCAAGTGGCATTTGAGATCAAAATGGCCTGCGACGAGATCAGCCGCAAGCTGCTGCGCTGGCACTGGGAGCGAAAGCCCGGTGCCCACAGCCTGAACGCCTTGCTGGAACACATCGCCCAGCGCCAGCAGGAGAGCCCGGAGTATTACGAGCGGATGCCTGACCTTTCGGGCAGGACGAGCTGGAGCCAGCTGGACACCACCCTGTGTATGCGGGTACTGCTGGACCCCGAAAAGGACGCCGCCCATCCGCTGGACCTGCTGGGCAATACCGAACACCCCGGTGCTGCCCGCCGCGCCTGCAACGCGGTGCGCACGGCCCGCAACGAGGCCGCACACGCATCGGACCGCACCGCCGGGACCCAGGCGGCCATCCTCTTCAACGAAGCCGTGGAGGCGCTGGAAGAGGGCTATGCGGGCACAGCCCTGCGCACCGGTGAGCTGGAACAGTATTACCGGCAGGCAGAGGCATTTCTGGACCGCTGCGGGGCAAGAAAGCCCGTCGCCAGGGCATCGCAGCCGGAGGGGCAGGAGACGCGCAGCACCGGAAAAGCCCGGAACGCCAGCCAGCGGAACGGGTCAGGTTCGGGCACTGCGGCCAGCCGCAGGCCGCGTTCCGGCAGCGCGGGCCGCACTTCGGGCAGCCGGAACGGCACGGCCCGCAAAAACACGACGAATCGCAAACAGGGGAGCGGCAGACGCAGCCGGACGCCCCGCACGAATTACGCGGTGCTGGGCCTGCTGCTGGCTATGCTGGTGCTGGGCCTGCTCTTCCGCTGGATGGGGATGGGAAAATGAAACAAAAACTGATCTTTCTGGATATCGACGGCACCCTGCTGCCGCCGGGTGAGATGACCGTGCCGGACAGTGCGGTGGAGGCTCTCCGCCGTGCCCGCGCCAACGGGCACAAGCTCTTTCTCTGCACCGGGCGGAACCTCCGGATGACCGAACCGCTCTTCCACTACGGGTTCGACGGCTTCGTCTGCTCGGCAGGCGGCTATGTGGGCTGTGAGGGAAAGGTCCTGGTGGACCTCCCCATGGAGCCGGAGCAGGTGCGCGGCCTGCGGGCGGCGCTGCAAGCATGCGGGGCCGAGTGTACACTGGAAGTGCGGGACGATACTTATGGCGGCATCAAAATGATCGAGCGGTTCGCCAACCTCTTCCCCAAAAAGCCGGGCCAGACCAACAGCGAGGCCGAGCGCTGGCGGAAGATGATGGAGTTCGGGATGACCATCCGCCCCATCGAGGAATACCACGGCGAGCCGGTCTACAAGATCGTTTTCATTGCGCCCAACGAAGCCTGCCTGACGGAGGTGAAGCGGCAGTACGAAGACCAGTTCGTCTTCTGCGAATCCCGCCTTGGCGACGAGGGCGGCGGCATCGTGAACGGAGAGCTCATCAACCGCAAATTCAACAAGGGCAGCGGCATCCGGGCCATCTGCAATCACCTGGGCTGCTCGCTGGCCGATACCATCGGCTTTGGCGACAGCGACAACGACTTGCAGATGACGGACGTTGTCGGCATCAGCGTCTGCATGGCCAACGGCTCAGACAACCTGAAAAAACGCTGTGACCGCATCTGCCCCGCCGTCACCGACGACGGCATTGCGCGGGAGTTCGCAGCGCTGGGGCTGATCTGAGGACAAACCAATGAATAATCTTTTTGACTATGCAACCAGTGAATTGTCGCAGGATGCAGTAATCTGCTGGTGTTTGAATTGGCTGAATGAACCGGCATCGAATCTGTACCCGCTGGCCGTAGACCTTTTGAAGAAAATGGGCGAGGTGACGGTCGAAAGCGGACAGACGCTTCAGACGATACAGCAGTTTTATCAAACGGACATTCTGATCTGCCTGACGGGAAAAAATCGTGTGATCCTGGTGGAAGATAAGACGGATAGCTCGGAACATGGGGAACAGATCCGCAGATATCGCGAACGAATGACGCAGCTCTCCGAAGAAGAGCGGCGGCTCTGCGGCATCCATGAGAATGTGGAACTCAGGACGGTTTATTTCAAGACGGGCTTTCTCTATGATGCAGACCGACTCGTAGATGCAGACGTCACCATTACGGGCGAAGCGTTTTTACAATGCCTGACACCCTATCAAGGAAAAAGCGAGATTTTGGACGCCTATCTCACCTTTCTGGAGCGAAAACTGGAGCAACAGGCGCGGGAGAAGGATTTTTTGCAGGAGCCGGAACGGCTGAATAACAGTGCGATCGCGCAACATACATTGATGCGGATGATCTTTCCGGAAACGCTCTGGAAACGAGGCAGTGTTCTTTATGAGGTCTACCATGGCTCCAGTTTTGGCAGGCCCTGGACGGAAATGGTCATTGCGGAGTATTTGTTTCCCACTCAAAAAGACGGATATCGCATTTTCTGGCGGATGGATAGTGATCAGGACGGAACCTATCTTTCACTTCGGTTTTATGATCCGTACAATAAGAAAGATGCGGCAGAAAAGCAGACGCATGTGGAGGCGTATCGGAAGCACCGTGCGCAGATCGAGGCAATCTGTACGTACGAATTTGAACCGGACAGCATATGGGCGTGGGAAAATGTTCGGTGCGGCCACACGGAAAATTACTACGAAGCGTCTCTTTTGACGCTTCATCTGGAACAGGTCCTGAAGCATTGGGACACCGAACGAGACGCGTTGATCCAAGGCGCAAGGGCACTCACCGAACAGTTCCGGAGAAAAAATTAGAAGATCAAAAAGAAAAACGACCGGGGAGCCTCATTGGTAAGAGACTTCCCGGTCGTTGCGCTACATCTCTGCCCCGCCGTCACCGACGACGGCATCGCGCGGGAATTTGCGGCGCTGGGGCTTATCTGAGCCGGAATGCCCCATACAAAAAGAGCGCACAATGGTGCTGGATAGCCCAGTGGAGCACCCGCTTGAGCCGGGGCAGCTGGCTCTCATCCAGCTCCCGGAGAACAGCCTGCACAAGAGGATCCCGGCAGATGGCCGCGATGTTCCGCAGGCTGTTTTTGTTGTGTGCGGCCTCCTGCGCGATGCAGCGGCGGACCCGGCCTAAAAAGGCCTTGTCGAGCCGCGGACGGTAGACTTCGGGCGGGAAGCGCAGGGCAAGCTCTGCCGAGACCTTCTCGTAGAACCGCTTTTCCCGCGCAAAGCGGTCGGCCCGGTATACACCGGTGAGGGAGGCAGGGTTCTGGCAGTAATAATAGAGAGGCTCCGGTACGATGGCGACTGCCCCGGCGTGGGCAAGATAGTCCAGATGGAACAGCAGATCTTCGGACAGGTACTCCCGCTCGGAGAGGAACCGGATGTGGTGCGCCCGGAGGATGGGCAGGGAGTAGAGCCCCTTCCAGACCGACATTCCGATCTCCACGTCGTGGGGATGGTGCGGCCGGGAGCCGACCATGCCGAGAAGAAGCTGGTCGATCGCAGCACCGGTGTAGAGGGAACGCGCATAGTCCTCCGGGGCAAGGCGGACGCTGCCGTCGGCGGAGACATCGTAATAGCGGCAGAAACAGGTGTCGGCCTGTGCCTGGGTGAGCGTGGTCAGAAGCCGTTCCAGCATGTGGGGGTCGGCGTAGTCATCCGGGTCAAGGAAGGCGACAAAATCGCCGACTGCATGGTCCAGCCCGGTGTTGCGGGCTGCACTGAGGCCGCCGTTGGGCTGGTGGACGACCCGAACGCGCGGGTCCTGCCGGGCATAGGCGTCGCAGCGGGCGGCGCAGCCGTCGGTGGCGCCATCGTCGATGAGAAGGATATCAAGGTCCCGGTGGGTCTGCCCCAGCAGGGACGTCATGCTGCGGTCCAGATAGGGCAGAACATTGTAGGTCGGGACGATCACGCTGATGCAGGGCATTCAGACCACCTCGCTTTCGGAAACTTGTGCGCCGACTTCTTTGCCGGCATGGTAATAGGTGAACCGGGTGCGGAACGCCTGCTCTGCATTGGCGCTGAGCCGGGCGGCAAAGGCAGGGTCTGCGGCCAGCCGGTCCATCGCCTCGTGCAGAGCCGCTTCCTCCTTGGGCACCACAAGGCCGGTGACGCCATCGGTGAGATAGTCGTCTGTCAGGCCCTGTGTCTGGGTCACGATGACGGGCACACCGAGATCCATGGCCGTGAGGAAGGTCAGCTGCCCGGAGGCGACCTGGTCGTTTTCAAAGGCGAAGAGAACGGCTCTGGCGTTCCGCATCCGGCGCAGCATGGCCTCGCCGAACAGGTTCTGTTCGACCTGGATGTTGGGTTCCGGGCAGGGGGCGAGGACATCGCAGGCGATGCAGAGCGTTTCCGGGCGGCCCCGGAACGCCCGGATGAGGAAGTCATAGTCGCGGTTGCTGCGGCCTGTGGCAAAATAGTAGCCCTGCGCTTTCAGTGCCGGGTCGTCGTAGGCGGTGGGGTCGTGCGGGATCGAGCCGCAGTGGGCAAAACCGAATCGGGAAAGGGGCAGACCGAAGGTCTCGGCGTAGCGCGGGGCCTCGGCGCGGGTGGTCAGCAGGATGCGGTCCACTGCGTCGGAAGTGACGGCGTACCGCACAAAGCGCTCGAACAGCCTCCCGGCAAAGCCGGACCGCGGCTTGTAGATAAAGGTCATGATGACGAGCCGGAACCGCTTTTTGAGGTGGAACAACCGGCAGAAAAACGCGATGGCGATGCCGTAGAACTGCTGCCAGCAGAGCAGGGTCTTGCCGGAATACCGGGCCGGGTGGGTGACCACATGGAGCGCCACCGTGAAAAACTTGAGGTAGCGGCGCAGACCGTAGGTCTTGTTGTTGGGATAAAGCTCGACTTCCCAGGGGGAAGCGGTCGCTTCTTCCAGCCCGCGCACAAAGCCCTCGGCCTCCTCATAGTTACTGTCGATCAGCAAAATGTGTTCTGCCATATCCTGAACCTCCGCAATGTGATCTTGTCAGCCCCTCGCAGGATCGGGATCTCCGTGAAAAGGGGAAATTAGACTAAAATCATTATAAAGGATTTGCACATAAAAATCCATCTTTTTATCAAAAAACCGGGAAGCCTCTTGGGTGAGAGACTTCCCGGTCGTTGGTTTGATTGAAATTAGTAGTGCAGCTGGTCAGCGGTCAGCGCTTCCAGAACAGGGAGCATGGCGGCTGCCTCGGCCTTGGCGGCGGGCAGGTCCATGTCGCGGTAGTTGCCGCATTCCACCTCGCTGGCACCGGGGACAGCGCCCTCAAAGGCCGCCATGAAGCGGAAGGACTCCACCGTCAGCTTCAGCGCCTCGGCAGGGGCAAGACCGCGCGTGAGCAGATAGAAGCCGGTGCGGCAGCCCATGGGGCCGACGTAGATGACGCCGTCCCGGAAAGCGCTGTTCCGCGCGTAGGTGGCAAACAGGTGCTCCAGCGTGTGAGCAGCCCCGGTGGAGAGATAGTCGCCGTGGTTCGGCTTCTTCATCCGGATGTCCCAGGTGAGCACATCGCCGTCCTGACGGCTCAGGTACATGCCGCGGTCCAGTTTGGTGTGGTCCACGCAGAAACTTGCGATCCGTTCCATCTCGTGCACCTCTCAGGCCTGCAGGCGCTGGACGCTGCCGTGGGCGCAGTCCACAGCGATGTCCAGACCGTCGCGGATGTGGCTGCAGGCACCCAGGGCACCCACGATGGTGGGCTTGAGCAGGGCCTTGCCGGCAATGGCGGCGTGGCTGTTCAGGCCGGCCTCCTCGACCACCAGAGCGGCAGCATCGCGGACGTACTCCAGCATCTCGTTGGTGGTGGAGGGCACGACCAGCACCATGCCGGGCTTGAACTTGGCGCGGACCTCGTCCAGCGTGCGGCAGACGCAGGCCTTGCCGGAAGCGCTGGTCAGGTCGGCGTTCTCGCGGCCGACGCCCACACCGGTGGACAGGCAGTTGCCGACCATGTGGATCTTGATCATGTTGGTGGTGCCGGAAACGCCCACGGGGACACCGGCGGTGACGACGGCCAGCTCACCGTTGTGCAGGTAGCCGTTCTTCTGGGCCAGCGCGGTGGACATCTCGATCAGCTCGTCGGTGCTCTTGGCGGGGCCCATCAGCAGGGTGGTGATGCCCCAGCTCAGGGAGAGCTGACGCTGGACCTGCTCGTTCATGACGCAGGCGATGATGGGCTGGGTGGGGCGGTACTTGCTCAGCAGGCGGGCGGTGTTGCCGGACTCGGACACGGTGACGATGGCGGCAGCGTTGACGTCCCGTGCGGTCAGGCAGGCAGCGTGTGCGGTGGCATCGCTGACGCTGATCTGGCCGTGGGCGGCATCCTTGAAGCGCTCGTCGCGGTAGTGGGGCTCGTTCTCGGTGCGCTCGGCGATGGCGGACATGGTCTTCAGGGCCTCGACGGGGTAAGCGCCCGCAGCGGTCTCGCCGGAGAGCATGATGGCAGAGGTGCCGTCATAGATGGCGTTTGCCACGTCGGAGATCTCGGCGCGGGTGGGGCGGGGATTGACCATCATGCTGTCCAGCATCTGGGTGGCGGTGACGATGGGCTTGCCGAAGGAGAAGGAGCGGTCGATGATATTCTTCTGGATGCCGGGCAGCTCGGTGAAGTCGATCTCGACGCCCAGGTCGCCGCGGGCGACCATGACAGCGTCGGCAGCGGACAGGATGCTGTCGATGTTATTGACGCCCTCGCGGTTCTCGATCTTGGCGATGATGTCGATGTCCTCGCCGCCGTTGGCATGCAGGAAGCCGCGCAGATCGAGCAGGTCCTGCTTGCACGAGACAAACGAGGCCGCAACAAAATCCACGCCGTTGCGGATGCCGAACAGAAGGTCGTCCTTGTCCTGCTCGCTGAGATAGATTTGATGCAGGACCTTGTTCGGGAAGCTCATGCTCTTGCGGTTGGAAAGCTCGCCGCCCACGACGACGCGGCAGTGCACGTTCGTCTCCGTGAGGTCCTGCACCTCGAAGATCACGAGGCCGTTGTTCACGAGCACGCGGTCGCCCACGGCCAGATCATGCGGCAGGCCGGCGTAATTCACGCTGACGATCGTCTCGTCGCCCTCAACCGGGCGCGTTGTGAACGTAAAGGCATCGCCGTCATGCAGCTCGATATGCCCCGCAGCAAACGTGCCGATGCGGTACTCCGGGCCCTTCGTATCGAGCATGATGGCGATCGGCAGACCAAGCTCCTCGCGCACCTGCTTGATCATGTCGATCTTGGTCTGATGCTCGGCATGGGTGCCGTGCGAAAAATTCAGGCGGGCCACATTCATGCCCGCACGGCACATATCGGCAAACACGGCCGGGTCACTGCTGGCCGGGCCGATGGTACAGACGATCTTTGTTTTCCTCATAGCGATAATCCCCTTTCGCCGCATACCGCGGCATAAAAAAAGACAGGACGGCAGTCCTGTCCGATCCGTGTGCCGCACAGAAGCACGGCACAGCCGATCCAGCAGGAATAGGGCCCCACGACCCTATGACAGACTCCACCGCTCCTGCTGTCCCATATTCTCACGGGAATTATTGTAGCAAACATCCCCGCCGGTGTCAATTCCCGGTGCAGAACGGAGCCGCACGAATTTCACCGTGCAGCTCCGTGATTTTTGTTAAGAATGCCCTACTTTTGATTTTTCTCAAGCCACTTGGCCAGTGCGTCGGCCATGCCGCTGTTCACAGGCTTGTCATCCTTCTGCTGCTGCAGATACTTTGCCACATCGCGCTTGCCCGCCCCGGCACTTTTGCGCCGCTCCTGGAAGGCGGAGAGCTTTTCCCGGTAGCCGCAGACGCAGGCGAACATCTGATTCTCACCCTCGCCGCGCAGCTCCATTTTCTTGAAGCAGTTCGGGCAGCGTGCGTTCGTCACCTGCGTGACGCTTTTGCGATAGCCGCACTCGCGGTCCGGGCAGACGAGCATCTCGCCGCGCTTTCCCTTGACGAGCAGCAGGAACCTGCCGCAGTCCGGGCAGGTCTTGCGCGTCTGGTTGTCGTGGGTGTATTTTGCATCGCTCGCCTTGACGGCCGCAACGAGACGCGACGCATAGGCGCGCATTTCCTCGCCGAATTTTGCGTCGCGCTCCTGTCCCTTTGCGATCCGGGCAAGGCGGTCCTCCCACTGCGCCGTGAGCGCAGCCGAGCGAAGGTCTTCCGGGGCCAGCTCCACAAGCTGCATGCCCTTGGACGTCGGGACGAGCTCCTTACCGCGCCGCTCGATATAAAATGCAGAGAACAGCTTTTCGATGATGTCCGCGCGCGTGGCAGGCGTGCCAAGGCCGCTTGTCTCCGTCAGAATTTTCTGCAGGGCCTTGTCTGTGACCTGCGCCTGCGGATGCTCCATGGCCGTCAGCAGCGTCGCCTCCGTATAGCGCGGCGGAGGCGGCGTCTTGCCCACCGCAACGGACGCGCCGAGGATCGACAGCCTCTGCCCCTGCTCCAGCGCCGGGAGCGTCTGCGGCTCGTCCTCTTCCTCGTCCTCATCCTCATCGTCGTCTTCGTCATCTTCGTCGTCATCATCATAATCGTCATAGTCTTCATACG
>OLGH01003770.1_pt1 | contig 9952 bp, 10 predicted proteins | sample 1604851 | NCBI WGS metagenome assembly OLGH01 (sample SAMEA3888894, study PRJEB22519) | human gut metagenome | biome: human gut; feature: human-associated habitat; material: faeces | place: Denmark | collected 2010
TATAAAGTAAGAAATATGGATATTAATAAGATAAAATTATTTAGATTACAAATAGATAAAAAATAGTCTAATATTGTAATATTTTTGTAATAAAAATGTAAAATAAAATTGTAAAAAATATATTGACTTATTAAAATATAAAGTATAAAATTTAAATAGAAAGAAAAAATTTGCAATTAAACTAGATTTGTGGTATAATAACGTTTGGTTGTAAAATAATATATATAAACGAAGGAGAGAATTAATATGAAAAAAACAAAATTAGTAAGTGTTATTTTAATAATGGTTGTAAGCTTATCAGTTTTATTTATAGCGAAAAATGTATATGCAGATAATATCGCAGGAGATTTAACAGGTGCACTTTCAAGTGGAAATTCATTAACAGGAAATAGTACATCAGGTTCAACATCTGGAAATTCAACAACAGGTAATTCTGTTGCTGGAAATACAGTAGTAAGAAATTCTACTTTAGGTAATTCAACAACAAATAATGTATTAAAAACAAATAATACAACAAGTACTTATAATAATACATCTTTACCAAAAACAGGTGTAGAAGATTCAATGCCAGCTGTAATATTAGTTGTAGTATTAGGAATATCAGCAGTATATGCTTATAAAAAAATACAAGAATATAAAAATATTTAGTTGACCAAAAGTGTCCAAAAGGGACGGTTCTTGTTGGACATATTTTGGATATAAAAATGTAAAGGAATTTTTCAAAATTCCTTTATTTTTTTTTCTATTTTGTATATAATATTGAAAGAAGAATGAATGTAATTATATTACCAATGAACACTAAATAAGGGGAGATACAAAATGAATGAAAAACAAGCAAAAAAAAGAATAGAAGAGTTAAGAAAACAAACAGATTATTATGCACAAAAATATTATGATGATGATGCACCAGAGATATCAGATTTTGAATATGATATGTTAATGGTTGAATTACGTAATTTAGAAAAAGAATATCCACAATTTTTATCAAAAGATTCATTAACACAAAAGGTTGGAGGGCATGTAAAAGAAGGATTTGAAAAAGTTGTACATGAAGTACCACTTCAAAGTTTGCAGGATATATTTAGTTTTGAAGAAGTAGAGGAATTCTGCCATAAGATGGAGGAAAAAGCAAAAGAAAATGGAATAGAAAAAGTAAAATATGTTGTAGAAACTAAAATAGATGGATTATCTTCAGCACTTGAATATAAAAATGGAAAATTTGTAAGAGGTGCTACAAGAGGAAATGGATTAGTTGGAGAAGATGTAACACAAAATTTGAAAACAGTAAAAACAATTCCTATGGAAATAAATGACAAAATAGATATAACAGTACGTGGAGAAGTATTTATTGCAAAAAAAGAATTTGAAGAAATGAATCAAGAAAGAGAAGAAAATGAAGAAGAATTATTTGCAAATGCACGTAATGCAGCAGCAGGTTCACTTCGTCAATTAGATAGCAAAATAACTGCATCGAGACCACTTGATATTTATATATTCAATGTTCAAAAAATAGATGGAAAAGAATTTAATTCCCATTTTGATGAACTTGAATATCTTGATAAATTAGGATTTAATGTAAATCCTGTACGTATACCATGTGAGACAATAGAAGAGGTCAAAGATGCAATAAGAAAAATAGGTGAAATGAGAGAAGACTTAACATTTGGTATAGATGGAGCTGTTATAAAAATAGATGATTTAAAATTTAGAGAAATATTAGGAACAACGGCAAAAACACCAAGATGGGCGATTGCATACAAATATCCACCAGAGCAAAAAGAAACAATATTAAAAGATATAGTATGTCAAGTTGGAAGAACAGGGGTAATTACACCAATGGCTATACTAGAACCAGTAAAAGTAGCAGGTTCAACAATATCAAAAACAACATTGCATAATGAAGATTTTATAAAAGAAAAAGGATTAAAAATAGGTGATACAGTAGTAATACAAAAAGCAGGAGATGTAATACCTGAAATAGTAAAAGTTGTTGAAGAAAAAAGAACAGGAAAAGAAAAAGACTTTGAAATGCCAAGGGTTTGCCCAGTATGTGGAGCAGAGGCAGTAAGAGAAGAAGGAGAGGCAGCAGTAAGATGTACAGGAATAGAATGTCCTGCAAAATTATTTAGAAATTTAGTTCACTTTGTATCTAGAGAAGCAATGAATATAGATGGACTAGGAGAAAATATAATTGCTCAATTATTAGAAAGAGAATTAATTCATAATATATCAGACATATATGAATTAAAATTTGAAGATATTGCATCATTAAAAAAGAATGGAAAGAAATTTGCACAAAACTTAATAGATAGTATAAATGCAAGTAAAGAAAATGATTTATACAGATTAATAACAGCATTAGGAATTAGACATGTAGGTGGAAAAGCATCAAAAATGTTAGCTAGAAAATATAGAACAATGGATAATTTGGCAAATGCTACATTTGAAGAGTTAAGTGAAATAAAAGACATTGGAGAAGTAATGGCCAATAGTATAAGAGAATTTTTTTCACAAGAACAAACATCAGACTTGTTAAACAAATTAAAAAAAGCTAGTGTTAACATGAATTGTTTAGAAGAAGAAAGTACAGACAAAAGATTTGAAGGAAAAACTTTTGTATTAACAGGAAGTTTAGAAAAATATACAAGAAAAGAAGCAGAAGATATAATAGAGAAACTAGGTGGAAAAACATCTGGTTCTGTATCTAAAAAGACAGATTATGTACTAGCTGGTGAAGATGCTGGAAGTAAATTAACAAAGGCACAAAGCCTAGGAGTTACAGTTATATCAGAAGATGAATTTGAAAAAATGACAAAATAGAGAACCACAGGCAGGGAAACAGGGGGCCAATTGGGACATTTTTGTCCCATCAGAAATGTCCCAACTGGCACACTGGCCCCTAGCATAGAAGTAAAGGAGAGAATATGGAAGAACAATATACATTTGAAATGATGTGGGAAGATTTAAATAATGGATATCAAATATTTTATACGTATGTAAGAAATAGATATTTATTATTTAAAACTGCACCAAATTGTTATACACAAAAATTATTATCAGATCACAAAAAAAATCCACAACCTAAAATGTCAATGCTTACATTAAAAAGGGTTAAGGAAATGTTTCCTGATATGGAAGATATAGAATACAAAATTATAAATGATAATTAATTGTAGAATAAAAAATATATAAAATTAGAAACGAACAAAAAATGGAGTAAAAGATGCTAGCAAAAAAACTAAACTATGGAGATACAATTGGGGTAGTTGGAGTATCAAATAGTTTGAAATTAAATAATTGTAAAATTAAAATAGAAGAAAAAATTTAAAAGATTAAACAGATTTTAAAGGAGAAATAAAAATGGCTACAATAATAGATGGAAAAGAATTAGCAAAAAAGATAAGAGCAAGTTTAAAAATAGAATGTGAAGAATTAAAACAAAAAAACATAAAATCAAAATTAGCGGTAATAATGGTAGGGGATGATCCAGCATCAAAAGTATATGTAAGAAATAAAAGCAGAGCATGTGAAGATGTTGGGATAGAATATGAAGAATATTTACTAGATTCAAAAATAACTCAAAAAGAATTAATAGAACTAATAGAAAAATTAAACAATGATAAAACAGTAAATGGAATATTATTGCAAAGTCCAATACCATCAAATTTAGACATAAATGAAGCATTTAAAACAATATCACCAGAAAAAGATGTTGATGGTTTTAATCCTGTAAATGTAGGAAAACTAGTTTTAAATCAAGATACTTTTGTATCATGCACACCATATGGAATTATGAAAATGTTTGAGGAATATAATATTGACTTAACTGGAAAAAATGTGGTAATATTGGGTAGAAGCAATATTGTAGGAAAGCCATTAATACATTGTTGCCTAAATAAAAACGCGACAGTAACATCATGCCATTCTAAAACACAAAATCTTGCGCAAAAAGCAAAAGAAGCAGATATATTGATATCAGCAATAGGAAAAGCAAATTTTGTAACTGCAGATATGGTAAAAGACGGTGCAGTTGTAATTGATGTAGGAATAAATAGATTAAACAATGGAAAAATTACAGGTGACGTTGATTTTGAAAGTGTAAAGGAAAAAGTAAGTTATATTACACCGGTTCCTGGGGGAGTAGGACCGATGACAATTGCAATGCTTATGAATAATGTTATTAAGGCTACTAGAAGACAAAATGAAATGGTAGATTAAGATTAGAAATAAATAAAGTGGGACACAAATTATTGTGTCTCTTTTTGCGTTTTGAGACAAGTTTAATAGTTTAAAAATGTCTTATTATTTGGCTGAAAAATTAAAAAATAAAAAGGAGGAATATAAAAATTGGAGAATTTGGAAAATAAAAAATACTGGATTTGGTTTAGTTTAATAAAAGGATTAGGATGTGTAAGAAAAAACAAGTTGCTAAAAATATATGGTACACCAGAAGAAATATATAAATTGAGCAAGAGTGAGTTACTAAAAATTGATGGAATAGGGGACGAGACAGTAAAAAATATTATAGAAGCAAAAAATGAAAAGATATTGAATTATCATATTAAATATATGAAAGAAAATAATATTGACATTATCCACATATGTGAAGAAAATTATCCACAGCTATTAAAACAAATATATGATGCACCAGTGAGTTTGTATATAATGGGAGATAAAGAAATATTAAATGGAAAAAACGTTGGGATTGTAGGATGTAGAGATTGTACAGATTATGGAAAAAAAGCAGCAAAATATTTTGCATATAATTTATCAAAAGAAAAATCTATTAATATTGTAAGCGGTTTAGCAAAAGGTGTGGATAGTTATGCACATTGGGGCTCAGTGGGAGCCACTATTGAATTGGTAAGAACTAAAAAATGTGGAAAAAAGCAAAATGATTGTGGAAAACAAAATGTAAGCTGTGGAAAACTACAAAAAAATTGTGGAATAAATGAAATGAACTGTGGCAAAACAATTGCGGTTCTTGGAAATGGCTTGGATATGATATATCCAAAAGAAAATATAGAATTAGCAAATGAAATTATAAGAAGCGGAGGAGCAATTATATCTGAATACCCATGTGGAACAAAACCAGATAAAATGAATTTTCCTGCAAGAAATAGAATTATTAGTGGATTAAGCAAAGGAATAATTGTTATAGAAGCAAAAGAAAAAAGTGGAACACTGATTACAGTTGATTTTGCATTAGAACAAGGGAGAGATGTTTTTGTGGTTCCAGGAAATATTAATTCAATAAACTCTGTAGGAACTAATGATTTAATTAGACAAGGAGCAAAAATTGTTACATCTTATGAAGATGTAGAATAAAAATTTTAATAAAAGTCAAAAATATAAAAAATGACTTTTATTTTTAAAAAGATATACAAACAAACGTTTACAATATTGAAATAAAATAGTATAATAATTATAGTTTATGAAAATGGAGGTGTACAATGCAAAATACAGAACAACATATTTATGCTGCAATAGATTTAAAATCATTTTATGCATCTGTAGAATGTCAAGAAAGAGGACTAAATCCATTAACAACAAATTTGATTGTTGCAGATAATAGTAGAACAGAAAAAACAGTATGTTTAGCTGTTACACCAACTCTAAAACAATATGGAATAGCAGGCAGAGCTAGATTATTTGAAGTAATAAAAAAAGTCAAAGAAATAAATATAGAAAGAAAAATAAAAGCACCAAATCACAAATTTACAGGAACAAGTTATGATGATATAGCATTAAAAAAGAATCCAGATTTAGAACTATCTTATATAATAGCGCCACCACGTATGAAATACTATATGCAATATAGCACAAAAATATATAATATTTATCTTAAGTGGTTTTCGGCAGAAGACATATATGTATATTCTATTGATGAAGTATTTATAGATTTAACACATTATTTAAAAACTTATAATATGAGAGCAAGAGAATTGGTAACAAAAGTTATTCAAGATGTTTATGATAATACAGGAATTACTGCTACTGGAGGTATGGGAACTAATCTATATTTAGCTAAAGTTTCTATGGATATTGTTGCCAAACATACAAAACCAAATGAAAATGGAGTTAGAATAGCAGGCTTAGATGAAATGCTTTATAGAAAAATGCTTTGGAACCATACACCTATCACAGATTTTTGGAGAGTAGGTAAAGGATATGCCAAAAAACTTGAAAAACATGGGATTTTTACTATGGGTGAAGTGGCAAGAACATCTATTAAAAATGAAGATTTGCTATATAAATTATTTGGAATAAATGCAGAACTATTAATTGACCATGCTTGGGGATATGAGCCTGTAACAATAGAAAATATAAAAGCATATAAGCCATCATCTAATAGCATTAGTTCTGGACAAGTATTACACTGTCCATATAATTATGAAGATACAAAATTAATAGTAAAAGAAATGTCTGAACTTTTAACATTAGATTTAGTTAAGAAAAATTTAGTAACAAATCAAATTGTAATGACAATAGGATATGATGTTGAAAATATGACAAATAGAAATATCAGTTATAATGGAGAAGTAACAACAGATAGATACGGACGTAAAATTCCAAAGCATGCACATGGAACCATTAACTTAGACCATCAAACATCATCTACTAAAATTATAATGGATTCAACAATGAAATTATATGAAAGAATTATAAATAAAAATTTGCTTGTAAGAAGAATAAATATTACTGCAAATAATGTAATAAATGTTATAGAAGTGGAAAATGATAAAACATTTGAACAAATTAATTTATTTACAGACTACCATAAAAAGGAGCAGGACCAGCAAAAAGAAAAAAGAGAAAGAAATTTACAAAAAGCAGTAATAGATATAAAAAATAAATATGGAAAAAATGCCATAATTAAAGGGATGAATTTGCAAGATGCAGGAACTACTATTGAAAGAAATAATCAAGTAGGTGGGCATAAAGCTTAGATTGACAAAAGTTTATACAAGCAAGTTTATGACTTGAGAAGGGAATAAAAGTAAAAATGAATAAAAATAATTATGATGATATTATAAATTTACCACATTATGTTTCAAAAAAAAGACCACGAATGAGTATGGAACAAAGGGCTGCGCAGTTTGCTCCATTTGCAGCATTAACTGGATTTGAAGATGAGATTGAAGAGGCAGGGATAGAATTTATTAAAAAAATGGATACACAATAAAAATACACCACATTTAGCTTTGCCGAGCTGTGTGGTGTAAACTTTTTTACGATAATTATGAAAAATAAAAAGAAGTAATTTTACAATTACTTCTTTTATGGTGGCTCGAAGTGGAATCGAACCACTGACACGGGGATTTTCAGTCCCCTGCTCTACCAACTGAGCTACCCCGGCTCGACAGGGAGAGTAACTACGCAAACTCTCCCGTCTTGGCAAGCTTTTTTTCGCTTTTTTTCCGAATTTTTTTCGAGATGTCTCTAATACGCGGAAAACGTATGAGAAAAAGCAGCTATTGGACAGGCACGATGCTCTTGATGATCACGGGCGTTTTCGGGACATCCTGATAGGGGCCGTAGCTGCCGGTGGATACGCTCTTGATGCGGTCTACGACGTCCTGCCCCTGAATGACCTTGCCGAACACGGCATAGCCGTAGCCGGACGGCGTTTCGTTCTTGTGGTTCAGGAAGTCGTTGTTCGCCACGTTGATGAAGAACTGCGCCGTGGCGGAGTCGGGATCGTTGGTACGGGCCATGGCGATGGTGTAGGCGTCGTTCTTGAGGCCGTTCCCGGCTTCGTTGACCACGGGCTTGCGGGAGTTGGCCTTTTCCTGCATGTCGGCGGTATGGCCGCCGCCCTGAATCATGAATCCGTTGATGACGCGGTGGAAGATCGTGTTGTTGTAGAAGCCGGATTTCACGTAATACAAGAAGTTGCTGACGGTTTTGGGCGCTTTCGCGGGGTTCAGTTCAACGACGATGTCGCCCATGCTGGTTTCGATTTTGACTTTGGGCAGGGGCGCGGCGGCATGGCTCTGAACGGGCAGAAGGCTCGCGCCAAAGCACAGGGCGAGCGCCAAAACGGCGATACGGATGCTCTGCATGATTGTCTCCATAAAAGATGAAAGAGTCCGCCGGATGCGGCGGCTCCCCCTAGTATAGGGAAGAGGATGCCGCTTGAAAAGCGGATTACGCGCACTCCCCGGCTACAGCACTTCCCAGTCCCTGACGCGCAGTTCGACCGAGGCGATGCCGTTGTAGGCGTTGATGCCCGGCGTATACGCGAGCCGGATGCGCTGCCCCTGTATGCTTTCGGGGATTTGATCCGCCTGCCGCCATGCCTTGGCCTGCAAGGTGATGCCGGAGCCTTCTTCCGTCACCTCAAGCGAGATGTGTTCGCGGGAATGGCCGAACGCCTTGCGCTTTTTCACCCGCAGGGGCAGCGAGGCGAAAATGGGCTCGGGGTTGCCGATGCCGAAGGGCTGGAGCAGTTCGAGCCCCTTCAGCACGGTAAAATCCGAGGCCTGCGAAAAAGGCATTTCCGCATCAATCTTCAAGGATGGCGTGAGCGGTGCCTCCCCGAGCTCCTCCCGGATGACGGCATCGAAACGCTCGCGCAGTTCGTCCAGACGGCCGGGAGCGATACGGAGCCCTGCGGCCTGCCTGTGCCCGCCAAAGCCGAGCAGCATGTCGGCGCAGCGCGTGAGGCCCGCGTGGAGGTCGAATTCCGGAACGGAGCGGCCTGATCCTTTCAGGCTTTCCCCGTCGGAACAGAGAATCAGCACTGGGCGGTAGTAGACTTCCACGATACGCGAAGCCACGATGCCGATGACGCCCTGATGCCAGTCCTTGCCGTACAGCACGAAGCCCAGCCGTTTTGGGTTGGCCTCGGCCTGTTCAAGCGCTTCTTTGTAGATGCGGTCTTCTTCGGAACGGCGCTCGTCGTTCAGGGAGGTCAGCGTTTGGGCCAGTTTGGCGGCCTCGTCGTGCGAGGGTGTGAGCAGCATGTCGTGGGCCAGCGTGGGGCTGCCCAGACGCCCGGCGGCGTTGATGCGCGGGGCGAGGTTGAAGACCACCTGTCCCGCGCCGAGGGCCGCCACGGGGGAAAAGCCGCTGGCCCCCTTGAGCTCGGCGAGGCCGGGGCGTTTGGCCTCCGCGATTTTGAGTAGGCCGTTCTTGACGAGGATGCGGTTCTGCCCCGTGAGCGAAACCATGTCCGCCAGCGTGCCGAGTGCCACGAGGTCCAGCACCTGCCGCATGTCCATGCGCTTGCCCGACATGGCTTCCAGCTTGCCGTTGAGGGCGGCCATGAGGAAGAAGGCCACGCCCACGCCCGCCAGATGCGGACAGGGGTTGTCTTCGCTGAGGCGCGGGTTGGTGATCGCGTGGGCGGGCGGCAGCTCCTCGGGCGGCATGTGGTGATCGGACACCACCACCATGAAGCCCAGCTCCTTGGCCCGTTCCACGGCCTTCACATCGCTGATGCCGCAGTCCACGGTCAGCAGGATGCCCGGCCCTTCTTCGGCGGCGAGGCGTTCGATTTCAGGGATGTTGAGGCCGTAGCCTTCTTTCCGCCTGTCCGGGAGGTGTACCGTGGAGGGCACGTCATGGAAGCGGAGCGTTTGCAGGATGAGCGTGGCACCGGTGATGCCGTCCACGTCGTAGTCGCCCCAGATGAGCACGTTGCGGCCTTCGCGGATGCCTTGTTCCAGCGCGTCGACCGCTTCCTGCATACCGGGCCAGCAGTCCGGGGGTGCGAGGTGGCGCAGCCCCGGCGAGAGGAACGAATCCATTTGAGCGGAAGTTTCCAGCCCGCGTTGCCAGAGCAGGTCGGCTACGACCTGAGGGACACCCAGCTTGTCCGCCCATCCGGCGGGGCAGGGACCCTTATCGGGCTGGTTGCGGAATTTCCATATTTTCATGGTGATACCAGTGTGTTGGATGTTGAGCTCGGAGGGGGAGGGAGAAACTTTCTACAGAAAGTTTCTCC
>OLGH01003776.1_pt1 | contig 9939 bp, 7 predicted proteins | sample 1604851 | NCBI WGS metagenome assembly OLGH01 (sample SAMEA3888894, study PRJEB22519) | human gut metagenome | biome: human gut; feature: human-associated habitat; material: faeces | place: Denmark | collected 2010
CGCACATCTGGCCGCGCGCAGCGCATAAAATCGCGCCGAATGGCGCGCGGTTTTCTCGTCGCGTCGTGCTTTTGGCGAGGCAGCACGGAACGGTCAAGACCGTTCCCTACAAATCTACCGAAAGTTTGCAATATTCCCATTAAGTTTTTCGTCAGTCTGAGGGGCGGCCAATGGCCGCCCCCTACCTATTTAATATAGGCAGGATAGGCTCAGCGGGTACCCTGTGCGGGTTTCTGTTTGGCACTTTTGCGATACTCGTTGGGGCTGGTGCCTTCGATCTTACGGAAGCATTTGGAAAAATAAGCCAAAGAGCCGAAGCCGATCTGCTCGGCGATTTGGGTCAGGCTGAAATCGGTGCTGGTAAGCAGCGCTTTGGCCTCGGTAATGCGGCGCTTCATCAGGTAGTCGATGGGGGAGACCTTATACTCGTTCTTGAACGAGTGGGACAGGTAATATTTGTTTACGTGGGCAATCTCCGCCAGCTTGTCCAGGGTAATGCTTTCACTGTAATTTTCATCGATATATCGTTTTGCAGTGGCACATTCCTTGCTCTCGGCGGGCGGCGCGGTGAGACGCAGCGAAACCGATGCCATACGCACGATCCTGACAAGCAGCACCTCGGTCAGGTCCTGGCAGACCATCTCGCAGCCGTCCTCCCGCGCGTCGATTTCCCGCAGCAGCAGCTGCATCAGGCTCAGCAGCTCCTCCCGCTGGGGACCGCATTTCAGCATCGTGTAGCCGTGGTCCTTCTGGTCAAACAAAATTTCAATGCCCTCGATGCCCAGCACAATATATTCCAGCGGGTTTGCCTGGTAGCTCAACTCGGTATGCAGGGTGCGGGGGTTCACAATGACCATGTCGTCCGGGGCAACGTCCAGCATTTTGCCTTCGACGTTGAACTGACCGCGTCCATCCACGCAGTAGAACACTTCGGTGCAGGAGTGGGTATGCGGCACCGAGTTCCAGTCCCCGCCGAAGCGGCTCTTGCTCACGTACATCAGGCGGATGGCCTCCCGCGGGGGAACGTCCATATTGAATTCATACCGTGTGTTCATAGGCGGTGCGCCTCCGAATGACAAAATATTTACAAAAAATCCAAAGCATTTGGAGCAATATCGTTACACAATTAAGCAAGAACGGAAAAATAAAAAGCCGCGGGCCGTTTTCGGTTCCGCCCTTATTATATACGCATTTGGGGCGCATGGCAAGAGCTTTCCCTAAAAAATCGCGATGCAAAACAGAATATCGGCACGTTTCGCTGCAAACAGGCCCAAAGTTGGCAAGCTGCACAAAGAAAAGTCTTACTTTTTGTGCAGCTTTTTCTTTATTTTCTGATGTTGCCGCCGACATTTGAAAATAAAGCAAGATAATACAAATGCGCGACAATATACCTACTGTTCAAGGAGGGCAGAAACAAGTATGATGATGTCAATGAAACGATGCCTGCCGTGGCAGACAAAACGGACTGAGAAGGGATTATGAAGATGGAGCAGACCGGAAGATTGACACTTCCCACAGACGCAGATGTGGTTGCGGAGACCCTGCGGCTGAAGAATCTGTTGGGCGCGGATGCCCTGCGCGACTGCGACGGCACCGAAATGCCGAAGGAGCTGCTGACGGACCCCGCCAAAAAGTACGCTACCTATTATACGACCCGCAAGGACAACGCCTGGGCGGAAGCAAACCCCGACGAGGTCCAGCAGGAGTATCTGATCAGTGACCGCCACACGGCGCGCGGCACGAAGCTGCGCATTCATCTGATGGACGGCTTCCACACCCAGCAGCTCAAAGTCAACACGCTGGACGACCCCAAGCGCTGGTGGGAGGTCATCGACCGCACGACGGGCGAGGTCGTCCCCACCGACAAGTGGTTCTTCGATGAACCGACAGGCGAGGTCGAGATCGAAACCGTCCCCTATCACGAGTACACCGTCAGCTTTCTGGCGTTTTTGATCTGGGACCCCGTACACATGTACAACTTCCTGACCAACGACTGGAAGGATACGCCGCACCAGCTGACCTACGATGTGCGCCAGCCCAAGACGCAGGCCTATGTAAAAGAAAAGCTGCGCCGCTGGTGCGAGGCCAACCCCCACATTGATGTGGTGCGGTTCACGACCTTCTTCCACCAGTTCACGCTGACCTTTGACGACCAGAAGCGCGAGAAATTCGTCGAATGGTTCGGCTACAGCGCCAGCGTCAGCCCCTACATTCTGGAAAAATTTGAAAAGTGGGCAGGGTACAAGTTCCGCCCCGAGTTCATTGTGGATCAGGGCTACCACAACACGATGTTCCGCGTGCCCAGCAAGGAGTTCCGCGACTTCATCGAGTTCCAGCAGCAGGAGGTTTGCGCTCTTGCCAAAGAGATGGTCGACATCGTCCACTCCTACGGCAAGGAAGCGATGATGTTCCTCGGCGATCACTGGATCGGCACCGAGCCCTACGGCAAGTATTTCGCCTCCATCGGGCTGGACGCCGTGGTCGGTTCCGTCGGCAGCGGCGTTACGCTGCGGATGATCTCCGACATCAAGGGCGTCAAGTACACCGAGGGCCGTCTGCTGCCGTACTTCTTCCCGGATGTGTTCACCGAGGGCGGCGACCCGATTGGTGAGGCCCGCACCAACTGGATGAAGGCCCGCCGCGCGATCCTGCGCAGCCCGCTGGACCGCATCGGCTACGGCGGCTACTTAAAACTCGCCAGCAACTGGCCCGGCTTTATCGACGAAATTCAAAACGTGGTCGGCGAGTTCCGCCAGATCCACGAAAATATGCAGGGCACAAAGTCCTACGTTGCCCCGTTCAAGGTGGCCATCCTCAACTGCTGGGGCGGCCTGCGCAAGTGGATGAGCAATCAGGTGCATCACTCCATTTACCACCGTGAGACCTACTCCGCCGAGGGTGTTCTCGAATGCCTGAGCGGCATGCCGTTTGACGTGGAGTTCATCGACTTCGATGACATTCGCAACGGCATCCCCAAGGACATCGGCGTTATCATCAATGTGGGCGATGCGTACACAGCCTTCAGCGGTGCCGAGAACTGGATCGACGAAAAGGTCGTGACCGCCATCCGCAAATTTGTGGACGAGGGCGGCGGCTTCATCGGCGTGGGCGAGCCCACCGCCTGCCAGCATCAGGGGCGGTACTTCCAGCTGTCCGATGTGATGGGCGTGGACCGCGAGATGGGCTTCTCGTTAAGCACCGACAAATACAACACCTGCGACCCGCACCACTTTATCCTGGAGGATATTGACACCGCCGTTGATTTCGGCGAGGGCACGAGCCGCATCTACGCGCAGGGCAAGCACTATCAGATCCTGGCGCAGGACGGCGAGTACAGCCAGTTGGTCGTCAACGAGTACGGCAAGGGCCACAGCGTCTACTTTGCCGGGCTGCCCTATTCCCCGCAGAACTGCCGCATTTTGCTGCGCGCTATCTACTACGCCGCCGGTATGCCGGAGGAGATGAAGCACTACTACGTGACCAACGTCGATACCGAGGTCACGGTATTCCCCGAAACGAAGCGCATCGCGGTCATCAACAACGCAGATGCCGAGGAAAAGACAGACCTGTACATCAAGGGGCATCTGATCGACAGCCTGACGCTGGCCCCGCGCGAGATGCGCTGGGTAGACGATGCCGAATAACACCCGATAATTTATGCCCCGCCGTGGGACATACGTTATACAGTCAAAGAATGGAGAAACATTTTTAAGGAGGAACCCCCCATGAAAAAGAAGAATGCAGCAGCCCTTATGGCGGCAGCTATGGCAGCATCCCTGCTGGTCGGCTGCGGCGGCGGTGCCGCTTCCAGCAGCGCAGCCACCTCTACCGCTGACAGCACCCCTGCCGAGTCCACCGCAGAATCCGCTGCCGCCGACACCACCGCTGACGGCGACGAGACCCTGACCGTATGGGCATGGGACCCCAACTTCAACATCTACGCCCTGAAGCAGGCGGAGGCCATCTACCAGAAGGACCACCCCAACTTCAAGCTGAACATTGAAGAAAACGTCTACAGCGACATCGAGACCAAGCTCATCACCGCTGCCACCAGCGAGGATTACAGCACCCTGCCTGATCTTTTCCTGATGCAGGACTACTCCTACCACAAGATGGTCGCCAACTTCCCCGGTATCTACACCGACCTGACCGACTCCGGCTTGGATTGGGACAAGTTCTCCGGCGGCAAGCTGGCTGATTCTACCGTCGATGGCCACCACTACGGTCTGCCCTTCGACAACGGCGCTTCCGTCATGGCGGTTCGTTCCGATATGATCGAGAATGCCGGTCTGACCGTCGACGACTTCAAGGATCTGACCTGGAGCGAGTTCGAGGAGAAGGCGCAGAAGGTCGTGGACGCCAACGGCGTGCCGATGCTGACCTCCTCCGGCGGTTCCGAGCTGATCATCGAGATGATGCAGTCTGCCGGTGCCTCCCCCGTGGTGGACGGCGAGGTCAAGATCGCCGACAATGCCGCGCTGAAAGAGTCCCTGACCGTCTACAAGGACATGGTCGACAAGGGCATTCTGGCCGAGTACACCGACTGGGATCAGTACATTGCTTCCATGAATGACGGCAAGGCTGCCGGCGTCATCAACGGCTGCTGGATCATGTCCAGCGTGCAGGCTGCCGCGGATCAGTCCGGCAAGTGGGCTATCGTGAATATGCCCAAGCTGGACGGTATCGACGGTGCCACCAACTACGCAAACTGCGGCGGCGCAAGCTGGGCCGTTTCCTCCAACTGCAAGAACACCGAGCTGGCCTTCGACTTCCTGAAGAGCACCTTCGGTTCCAGCGTCGAGCTGTATGACGATCTGCTGCCCAACGCCGGTGCGATCTCCAGCTACCTGCCCGCTGCCGAGAGCGACGTCTACAACCAGCCCTCCGAGTTCTACGGCGGACAGACCGTTTACAAGGACATCGTTGAGTTTGCAGGCAAGGTCCCCGCATTCGACTGCGGCGCTTACTACTCTGACGTGCGCAGCGCCCTGACCGATGCCGTCACCAACATCGTCCAGAACAACGCCGACATTGACAGCGAGATGCAGAACGCCCAGGATACCGTGGAGTTCAACGTCGCTGGCTAAGCAAAACATGACACACACTGTGTCCGGTTACAACTGAGAATTTGCCAAGGGCACGGTTTGCATCTGATACGTCCGCTGCAAGCCGCGCCCTTGCTTTTGTGGCAAAATAGGAGACACTACGATGAAGAAAAAAGGACTGAATATGGAGCAGAAGCGCAGCCTGACGGGTTGGGCCTTCCTGCTGCCGGCAGCACTCCTGATATTTGTATTCTGCTTTTACCCCATGGTGCAGGCGCTGATCCTTTCGTTCCAGAAAGGCACCGGCAGCGCTGTACAGCCTGCGGGCTTTGCCAACTACGTGCGCATTGTAAAGGATGCCACGTTCCAGCAGTGCCTGTTTAACACGATTTTCTATTTTGTGATCCAGGTGCCCATCATGCTGATCCTGGCATTGATCCTGGCGCAGCTGCTCAACAGCCCGGACATCAAGGGCAAGGGCATCTACCGCACGATGATTTTCCTGCCCTGCGCCACGTCGCTTGTCTCCTACTCGATGATTTTCAAATCCCTGTTTGCCAACGATGGTCTGGTCAACCGGGTGCTGTCCACCGTGGGCATCCCCACAGTGGATTGGTTCCAGAACGCATGGGCGGCACGCTGGGTCATCGTCATTGCGCTGATCTGGCGCTGGACCGGCTACAACATGGTCTTTTATCTTGCCGGTTTGCAAAACATCGACTACTCGATCTACGAAGCGGCCCGCATCGACGGCGCTTCCCCGCTCCAGCAGTTTGTTCACCTGACGATCCCCCTGCTGAAGCCCACCATCCTGCTGACTGCCATCATGTCCACCTCCGGCACGCTGCAGCTGTTTGACGAGTCCGTCAACCTGACGGCGGGCGGTCCCGGCAAGGCGACCATGACACTGACCCACTATATTTATAACATCTCGTTTGTCGAGACGCCCAAGTTCAACTATGCGGCGGCGCTGTCGGTGTTTATCCTTGTGGTCGTGGCAGTGCTGTCTGCCATCCAGATGAAAGTAGGTGATAAGCGTGACTAAGGGTAAAAAGATTCTGGCGCACGCTGTGCTGATTTTGGCCAGCTTCCTGTCTGTGTTCCCGCTGTACTATATGCTGTGCGGCGCGACGAACACCAGCATTGATGTTGTGCGCGGCAAGCTGATCCCCGGTACCTATCTGGTAGAAAACTTCAAGTCGCTGGTTGCCAACCAGAACCTGGGGCTGGCAATGGCAAACTCCTTCCGCAACGCCATCCTGATGACACTCATCACGCTGCTGGTCTGCTCCATCGCGGGCTACGGCTTTGAAATTTACCACGATAAGGCGAAGGACGCGCTGATGAGCGTCCTGCTGCTGGCGATGATGCTGCCGTTCGTGGCTATTATGATCCCCCTGTTCAAGATGATGTCCCACTGGGGGCTTGTCAACAGCTGGGCGGCGTTCGTGCTGCCGTCCATCTCGACGCCGTTTATGATCATGCTGTTCCGGCAGGCATCGCGTTCCTTCCCCAATGACATTATTGAAGCGGCGCGTCTCGACGGTTTGAGCGAGATCGGCATCTTCTTTCGGATGTTTGTCCCCATCATGCGCTCTACCTACGGCGCGGCGATGACTGTCACGTTTATGAACGCATGGAACAGCTACCTCTGGCCGAAGATCGTATTCCAAAGCAACGCATCCATCACAATGCCGATGCTGGTCGCAAACCTCAAGAGCGGCTACAGTGTGGACTACGGTATGCTGATGCTGGGCGTTCTGATCTGCACGCTGCCCACCGCGATCATCTTCCTCTGCCTGCAGAAGAGCTTTGCCAACGGCATCACGGGTGCAGTCAAGTGATGGACGAACGAACCTACTGCCTGACGCCAGAGCAGTGGCGTCACGCCAAAGCCTGCCTGACGCTGGCAAAGCGCTGGGGGCTGATCGGCGACGACAGCCCCGAGGCGCTGGAACGCCGCCGGGCGGCCAAAAACGCGCAGGCGGAAAAAGCGGAGCAGGACGGCAAGCCCGTGTACGGCACGCGGCGCTTCTCTGCCCCTGCCTACCTGCAATATGAGCTGACCCGCTTCAAGCTGGATTTCACGGAGCCGTGCGAAAAGATCCGTGCGCTGGGTATCTGCCCGGATTTCACCGATGCACAGACCCGCGCCTGGTATGACGCGAATCCGGATCTGTTCACGCGGTACGCCGGCGACAGCTTCCCCTATGAGGAAGTAAAGCAGATCATCGAAAAGCGGATGCGGGAGGAGGTGTATGACAGCCTTGTGCAAGACCTATTACGTGGACCCGCAGACAGGCCGTGACACCAACGACGGCCTGACGCCGGAAAAACCGCTGGCCACACTGTTTGCCGTCAACCGGCTGGCTCTGGCCCCCGGTGACACGGTGCTGCTGAAATGCGGCAGCGTGTTTGAAAAGCAGTTCCTGCACCTGCGCTGCTGCGGCAAAAAAGACAGCCCCATCACGATTGCCGCCTATGGCGAGGGGCCCGCGCCGCGCATTGACGCCGACGGGCAGGGGCTTTGGTATCAGGACTATGGCTGCGCACTGGACGCACCCACCCATGTGTACCGCGGGTATGTTTCCTCCGCCGTGCTGCTGTATGATGCAGCCTATGTCACAGTGCGTGATCTGGAACTGACGAACCGCGCCGACGCTGTCATCGGCGAGCAATATTCCCAGCCGGATAAGCTGGAGCGCACCGGCGTGGCTGTGGTTGCGAAGGACAGGGGCACGCGCTGCGGCATCACACTGCAAAACCTGCTGATCCATGATGTACACGGCAACGTGTACGACAAGCACATGAACAACGGCGGCATTTACATGACCGCCTTGCAGCCCGCAGATGAGACCGCTACCGGCGCGGCACGCTTTGCCGACGTGCTGGTCGAGGGCTGCTATGTGGCCCGCGTCAGCCGCTGGGGGATCGCGGTGGGGTATACCTACGCCCATGCGCAGTTCCGGGGTGCCGAGCTGGCAGAAAAAGCCTTTTTGCAGTACGGTCACGAGAATGTCGTTCTCCGTGATAACTACGTGAAAGCGGCAGGCGGCGATGGCCTTACGGTTATGTATGCCCTGCGCCCGCTGGTCGAGCACAACACGGCAGACTCCGTCGCCTGCGAGATGAACGACCGTGTTTATCGGGAGCCTGGCAATCGCATGGGCAAGGTGGCCGCCGCCATCTGGCCGTGGAAGTGCAAGGATGCGCTGCTGCGCTACAACGAAGCCGTTGACACGCGGCTCAATCAGGACGGCATGGCCTACGATGCCGACTCCGGCGACGGCACGGTGTACGAGCACAACTACAGCCGCATGAACGAGGGCGGCTGCGTGATGTTCTGTTTGGAGGAGGCCATCCACAACACCTTCCGCGGCAACGTCAGCTACGACGACCTCGGCGGCACGATCAGCCCTTCCACCGGGAAGGTTTCCAGGAACAGCTCCAAGACGTTTACAATCAAGGCCGACGAAGGCTATGAGATTGCGGACGTTTTGGCAGACGGCAGAAGTGGGGGCGCGGTGAGCAGCTACACTTTTGAAAAGGTGAACGAAAATCACACCATTACCGCCAGGTTCACAAAGAGCGGTGAGGCAGCCGGAAGCGTGGGCGGCTTTGAAGACGTCCATGAGGACGACTGGTTTGCCGGCGCAGTGGAATATGTGACCGGCGAAGGGCTGATGAAGGGCACTTCTGCGACCCGGTTCAGCCCCGGCGGCGACACGACCCGCGGCATGGTTGTGACCATCCTGTACCGCCTGGAGCAGGAGCCTGAGACGGAGCCCGGCGCGGCTGCCTTCACGGATGTGGCAGAGGGCAGCTACTACGCCGCCGCCGTGGATTGGGCCGCAAAGAACGGCATCGTCAACGGCGTCTCCGAGACGTCCTTCGATCCGGATGCCGCCATCACCCGTGAGCAGATGGCAGCGATCCTGTATCGCTACGCCGCCTATTGGGAGCTTGACGTGAGCGCAGAGGCCGACCTCAGCGCCTACGAGGATGCTTCTTCCGTCAGCGCCTATGCCCAGGCTGCCATGCAGTGGGCCGTGGCAAACGGCGTGATCAACGGCACGTCCGCCACCACGCTTGAGCCCGCCGGTACGGCGACCCGCGCGCAGGCCGCGACGGTTCTGGTTCGCTTTCAGAACAGTATGAAGAGCTGACGTTTCAAAACCGACGCTTTCCTTTCCTTGGCGCCCCCCTTTCGCTTCGGCGGGAGGGGGGCGTTGACCGTTTGACAGGCGGCTGCATTTATGGTACAATCCCGGCGGAAGGTGAGATTATGCGTGTGATTTCCCGCCCGGCCGCAGGGGATATGATCCGGCGCCTGCTTCTGGCGTGGCTGCTGACCGGAGCCATACAATATACCTGTCTGCCCGCGCCCGAACGGGTGCTGAGCGGCTTTTCCGCCCTGACGGGGCAGTCGTTCCCGCTGCTGCTCGTGGGGACGGCGGTCTGCTTTGTCCTGCTGACGCTGGCGGGCCTGCTCTGGCGCACGGCGCGCTGGGAGCGCGCGGCCCTGCTGCTGTGCTTCGGCTGGCAGCTCGTGCTGGGCCTGTGCGCCTCGTGGTCCGTGCCGCTGCTGTGCGCCGGGCTTGTCGTGCTGGCCCTTCTGCTCGTCTACGCCGCCTATGGCGCGCGGATGGACGGAGAGAGCCTGACAGCTGCGCCGGTGTGCACCGGCCGCCGCGCGGGACTTGTGATCGCCGCGGCCGCCGCAGCCGTGTTTCTTGTGGCCGTGCTGGCGCTGACGGTGTTCCGCGTGCTGAGCTATGCCGCACCGACCTATGATTTCGGCATTTTCTCCCAGATGTTTCACAGTATGCGCACGACGGGCCTGCCCGTGACGACGTGCGAGCGCGACCGCGTGCTGTCGCACTTCGCCGTGCAT
>OLGH01003780.1_pt1 | contig 9932 bp, 3 predicted proteins | sample 1604851 | NCBI WGS metagenome assembly OLGH01 (sample SAMEA3888894, study PRJEB22519) | human gut metagenome | biome: human gut; feature: human-associated habitat; material: faeces | place: Denmark | collected 2010
GCGGTGCTAATGTAAGTATCCGTTGGGTAAATTCTGAAGATGTTGAAGAAACTGGTGTTGAAAAGGCATTAGCAGGTATTGACGGTATTATTGTTCCTGGTGGTTTCGGTACTAGAGGTGTTGAAGGTAAGATAATGGCTGTTCAGTATGCTAGAGAAAACAAAATTCCTTTCCTTGGCATTTGCTTAGGTATGCACTGTACAGTAATTGAATTTGCTAGAAATGTACTTGGTCTTAAAGATGCAAATACATCAGAAATCAATGAAAATACTCCAGACCCAGTAATTGATATTATGCCAGACCAGAAGAACATTGATAACCTTGGTGGTACAATGCGTCTTGGTGCTTATCCTTGTAAGTTGGCTGAAAATACTTGGTCAAGAGAACTCTATGGTGATGCTGAAATAAGCGAAAGACATCGTCATAGATATGAATTCAACAACAGCTACAGAGAAGCTATGACAAAGGCAGGTCTTGTATTTGCCGGTACATCTCCTGATGACAGACTTGTTGAAATCGTTGAACTTCCAAAGGACATACATCCTTACTTTGTAAGTGTTCAGTTCCACCCAGAGTTCAAGAGCAGACCTAATAGACCTCATCCATTATTCAAGGGTCTTGTAACTGCTGCAGCAAAGAATAAATAATAACTGATATATTTAACTCCCTCAAGTGAAAACTTGGGGGAGTTCTTTCTATATGTATGTATTTCATTTCGTTACCTCGTATATCGTTTTCGCTAATCTGTCAATAGAGTTATTTATTTCTTCTATAGTATTTGTCTGTGCTCCTAGTTCAATAAGCATACTCTTATCTTTCATATGGAGAGAATATCTATAGGCATTGAGATATATTTTTCTAGTTAAATTGGGATAGAGTTCGTTCATTTTTTGTTGCATACGAAAACTTAGGGCAAGGTTTGTTTTTATGTATGGATTTGAAAGCCCCGGTATATTTTGAAGTTTGCCGTTGGTTTGCTTTTTACAAAGACCATTAAAAAACATTACCTTTGCACACTGTTGGCCATTGTCTGTTGTCACTAAATGGAGATTAGGATTTACACCATCTCTATGTAAGTCTATTACTAATTCTATAGAAGGATTTTCGGCAAGAACCTTTTTAATGACAGGTTCAGCTCTTTCATAAGCACCGTCACGTTGCACTTTGCCATTTACTGTGTCAAAGCTGTCAGTAATATGCAGGCATTTAATACCGTACTTTTCCTCAAGGTCCTTAGCTAATCTATTACCAGCACCTATTATACCCTCAGATATATCTTTGCTGTCAGCAAACATTTCGTGGGCGTGGGTATGAAAAATAAGAATAGTAGGCTTTTTCCCAGCATGTATCTTTAAATCAGTAGATAAAAATGAATTTACGTCAAATAAATCTGAAGTCATACCTGTCTTTTTATCTACGGCATAGTAGTTCTGTCTTAAAGTAGATAGGTTTTGCAAAGCTGATACATTTGTAATAGGTGAGGGTGTTTCCTGCAGAGTTTCTTCAATAACTAATGATGAGTCACCTATTTCGAGGAAAGAAACATTGTGGGCAACGGTTACATTGTACTTTTTGTGACCTGTAAGGAATATGGCACAGGTCACAAATATAAGAATGAAAAGCTTTTTCTTCATATTATTGAAACCTCTTTTTCATTAAAATATGAATATTTTGTAAACAAAATAAGAATGGATTACATATTTAAGAATTTAAGCTATAAAAAATCCGTATTTCACTACATTATATATAGTAGATACTCTCTATTATATTAGTGTAAAGATAGCAATATGCCTATAATAGAAATTGGCAAAAAAATGTAGTAAATGGCAATAATACATAAAATTTGATAATGGGTAAAAAAAGGTACAATACTATTGTTAAAGTGAACAAAAACAATACTTAAGAATTGTTTAAAATATGGAAAAATTTTTATTAACAATTAATTTATTGACACTTTTATTGCAAAGTGGTATCTTAATTAGTATCAGCGTAAGTACCTATATGTATCTTGTATGTTGATAATCGCTGTGAGTAATAACGGGGACTTTCAAGGTATAATATATGTATAGTATTTATGCAAAATATAAACTTTATGTGTTTAAAGGGAGGAAAAAGTTTATGAAAAAAGGTTTGTCCAAATTCATAAGCACAGTGTTAGCTGCTTGTATGATTACAACAGGCGTTGCTGTAGTACCTTTTGCTACTACTCCAGCTACTGTATATGCAGCAAGCGGAATTTCAGTCACAGAAAGTAAAGGCTGGCTTGAAAGTGCTTACATTGAATGGTCTGTTAGTGATTCATCTTACACAGGCTATAATGCTTATGTTAAGAAGTCAAGCGATTCTAGCTGGACACAGCTTGACGACCCACTTATCAGAAGATATTCTGATTGTTGGAGAGCAGATGCTGTTGGTCTTGCTGCTGGTACATACGATATGAAGGTTGTACCAATGAAGAATGGTAGCGAAGTAGCAGCTGATGCTGTTACTGCAACTAATTTAACAGTTCAGGCTTATGACAGAGCTGGTTCAGCATTTTCACCAAAGTCTACTTATAAAGGTGCTGGTGCTTACAATGCAGACGGTACATTAAAGGCTGGTGCTAAGGTTATTTATGTTACACCTGCTACTGCTAAAACTGTAAAGGCTAATGTAGGTGGTGCAGAACACACTGGTTTACAGGATATCGTTTATGGTTTACAGAAGGGTACAGAAACTTCTCCTATTGATATTCGTATTGTAGGTATGATTAATGCAGACGATATGGATTCATTTGGCTCTAGTGCAGAAGGTCTTCAGATTAAAGGTAAGAGTAATTATGCTGACCTTAATTGTACTATTGAAGGTATTGGTGAAGACTCAGGTATCCATGGTTTCGGTATGCTTATCAGAAATGCTGGTAACCTTGAATTAAGAAATTTTGCAGTTATGGCTTGTTTAGATGACTCAGTTTCTCTTGATACAGGCAACTGTAATGTATGGGTTCATAACCTTGATTTATTCTATGGTCAGACTGGTGGCGACGCTGACCAGGCAAAGGGTGATGGTACTGTAGATGTTAAGGGTAAGTCAACTTATGTAACAATTTCTTACAACCATTTCTTTGATAATGGTAAGTCATCACTTTGTGGTATGAAGAGTGAAGTAACTTCTTCATTAATTACATATCACCACAACTGGTTCGACCACTCTGATTCAAGACATCCAAGAATCAGAACAATGTCTGTACATATTTACAACAACTACTTTGATGGTAATGCAAAGTATGGTGTTGGTGTAACAATGGGTGCTTCTGCTTTCGTTGAAGCAAACTACTTCAGAAATGTTTCTAAGCCAATGATGAGTTCTGGTCAGGGTTCTGATGCTTTAGGTCAGGGTACATTCTCTGGTGAAAACGGTGGTATCATTAAGGCATACAACAACAAAATGGTAAATGAAAACAGAGTATTCAGCTACTATACTCAGAATAGCCCAGCTTCAACAGGCTATGATGCTTATGAAGTAACTAGCAGAACTGCACAGGTTCCTTCAAGCGAAACAACTGAAAAGGGTGGCACTACTTACAACAACTTCGATACAGATGCTAACTTTGGTATCAATGTATCAGATGCACAGGTTGATGACCCAGCTGATGTACCTGCAAAGGTTACAACTTATGCTGGTCGTGTAAACGGTGGTGACTTCAAGTGGACATTTGATAATTCTACTGAAGATGAAAACTACTCTGTAATTACAGCTCTTAAAACTGCTGTTGTAAACTACAAGACTACTATTCAGTCTATTGGTGGTAACGGTACAGGTGCTACTGACCCAACTACAAGTGCTACAACAGAAACAACTACAAACAAAGATGGTTCAACTGAAACTACAACTAACAGTCAGGAATCTTCAACAGAAGGTACAACTACTGCTCCAGTTGAAGGTGCTCAGGTTCATAACTTTACATTAAACGGTACTAGCAGTTCTTTCTATACTATTACTGGTACATTAACATCTAGCTATGGTTCTGTAAACTACAATGGCTTAACACTTACTAAGGCATTAAAGATGGAATCTAAGACAGCTGTTAACTTCGACCCAGATGGTGTTGCTGGTACATTAACAATTGTTACTAACCCTCAGTATAGTGGTACTATTGAATTAAACGATAAGGCAATTACAATAGGTTCTGATGGTGTTGCAACAATTAGCTTAGACGGTTCTCAGTCTTACTCAATCACTAAGGGTAGTGGTTCAAACTACATCTTCTACATTGCATACACTCCAAACGGTAGTACACCTACAGTAATCAAGGGTGATGCTGATGATAGCGGTAAAGTTGACGCAGCTGATGTTACAATGATTATGGATTTTGCAGTTGGCAAGATTTCAGCTGTAACAAATGCTACAAACGCCGATGTAACAGGTGACAAGACTGTTGATGTTGACGATGCTTACAAGATTAGCCAGTTCTTAAATGGCTTAATCAAGTCTTTATAATTCGACATAAGTCGTGAAACTTTTTCCTCTCCTGCCTATGGCAGGGGAGATACTTCTAAATTTAAAAGGAGGAAATAAAAACATGATAAAATGTTTTAAGAAAGCTATCAGTAGCGTACTTGCAGCAGCTATGCTTGCAACAAGCTTTACTGCTATGCCTATAAACACTTTTGCAGCTACATCTTTTAGTACTGCAGGTGGTTGGTTTGAAACACTTTATGCTGAATGGTCTGGTAATAAGAGTGATGTTACAGGCGTTAGCTATAGTGGTACAGCAAGTGGTTCACTTACTGGCGATGATTTAACTTACCTTGTAAGACAGGACGGTTCTAATGTAAGATTAGATATTCCTGGTTTAAAGGCAGGTACATATAACTTAACTGTTACAACAAATAGTGGTACAATCACTAAGGAAAACATTAAGGTATATGAATATGATAGAAGTGGTTACGCTCACTATGATGCTCATAAGGAAGGCGTAACTGGTATTGGTGCATACAATGATGACGGTCCATTAAAGTCTAATGCTGTTGTTGTTTATGTAACAGAAGAAAACAAGAATACAGTACAGCTTCCTGGTTACACTGGTAGCCAGTATCCAGCTGGTATTGGTAATATCCTTAACTACAAGTCAGAAGATGCCAACGGTGTAACTGGTGGTGGCAAGATTGATATTGTTCAGCAGCTAAGAGCAGAAGGTATCCCTCTTGATGTAAGATTTGTTGGTACAGTTAGAGGTGGTGACTCTAACACAAGCAATAACCCACCAGCAGAAAATATCAAGGGTCTTACTGGCTACAATACTACTACAAACGGTGGTACTAAGGGCGATAACGGTATGATGATTAGAGTATACAAGTCATCAAATGTAACAATTGAAGGTATTGGTGATGACGCAACTCTTGATGGTTGGGGTATTCAGATTATCAGCCAGACAGGTTATACAAGTCAGAGCTTTGAATTCAGAAACCTTAACTTCACAAATACTCCTGAAGATGCTATCGGTCTTGAAGGTACTTGTGCTATTTCTTCATCTCCACAGACTAAGGAATGGTTCGAAAGCAACGGTTATGCACCAATTAAGTTTAGTTGGGTACATAACAATACATTCCATCAAGGTTTCTGTAAGAACCCTGCCGAATCAGATAAGGCAGAAGGTGATGGTTCTTGTGACTGGAAGCGTGGCTATGGTTACACAATGGCTTATAACCATTATATAAACAACCATAAGACAAACCTTATTGGTTCTTCAAGTTCTAGTATTCAGTATGATGCTTCACTTCATCACAACTGGTACGAAAAGGTTGAATCAAGACAGCCATTATCAAGACAGGCTAACATCCACATTTACAATACATACTTTGACGGTGCTACTTCTTATGCTATTTCTCCAAGAGCTCATGCTTACATTTTCTCTGAAGGTAACTACTTCGGTGCTTGTAAGAACCCTGTAGACTCAGCAAAAGAAGGTTCTGCAACTGTTAAGTCTTATAATGATAGCTTTGCAGGTTGTAACGGTGCAAATGCTGCACAGCAGGTTAAAAACAAGACTGATAAGGTAAGCGACAGCAGTGGCAACCCTTATGCAGGTTTTGAAACTGGTAGCGATATGTATGAATATACAGCTACTTCACCTATTCAGGCAAAGGCAGACTGTCTTAACCTTGCAGGTGTTATGAAGACTGCATCTGAAATCAATATGGAACCTACTCCAGAGCCTATTGTATCTGAAAATCCAGATGCTTTAACTCTTCCATATGAAGTTAACTTTACTACTCCAAGTAATGCAAATTACTGGACAACAAAGACTAGTGAAACTAATTTAGCAGCTAATTCACAGTATAATATAAGCAATGCTTTAGTTACTCCTGCTGCTAAAATTACTAATACTGCAACAACTATGAAGATTAGAGATAACGGTGTTATCTTTAAGGTAAATAAAGCTGCTGATGTTACATTTACAGCAGGCTCATCAAGTGCTTACGGTATCGAACTTTACGATGCTTATGGCGAACTTAAACTCTATGTTGCTGGTGGTAAGACAGCTACTGTTTCTAACATTCCAGCAGGTGTTTATGTAATTAAGTCTGGTAACACTCAGAAGGATGGTTACCTTGAAAACTTAAAGATTGTTGCTAATGACCCTAATGCTCCAACAGTAACAGAAACTACAACAGAAGCTACAACAAAGGCTAATACTGGTGATGATGGTACTACAGAAACTACTACATCAGCACCTGTTGTTGATGACGGTTATGTATGGCATGATGATGGTGTAGATGCAAGTGGTAACGATGTTGCTGCTGCAAATTCTAACATCTTCAATATTAGTGGTAATGATACAACAAATAAGTATACTTATAACGGTGTAACTTATAATAGTGGTATTAAGATGGAATCATCTACTAACATTACAGTTAATGCCCCAGCAGATGGTGCATTAAAGTTAGTATTAAGTGCAGCTGGTTCAAGAACTATCAAGATTGATGGCGAAGAACAAGATGTAGTTGATGGTCTTAATGTATTTGATTTAACAGCTGGTACTCATACAATTACTAAGGGTACAACTAATGTTTATGTTTATGTAATGAGCTATGCAGTTGATGGTGGTGACACAACAGTTACTACAACAACTGAAACAACTACAGAAGCTACAACTAAGGAAACAACTACAAAGGATACAGAAGCTACAACTAAGGAAACAACAGAAGCTACAACAGCTGCTCCAGTTGATGGTGTAAATGTTGTTGTTGGCAATGCAATGGTTAAGAATGGTTCTGCTGTTACAGTTCCTGTTAAGTTGACAGGTATGACTGATTTAGCAGACTTCAACATTACATTAACTTATGATGCAGCTGCTCTTACAGCTACTAAGGTTGAAAACGGCGACATAATCAATGACAGCATGGCTACAATTAACAGCAACATTACTGACGGTTCAGTAAGAATTGCTGGTATCAACCCTGCTGATACAATTAACGCAGACGGTACAGTTCTTGTAAAAGTAACATTTACAGCAAACAAGGAAGGTGCAACTCCTGTTGCAATTACTGTAAATACATTAAAGGGTGCTAACCTTGCAGTTGCAAACTACACTACTTCTAATGGTACAGTAACAGTTACAGCAAACGGTGGTTCAGTTGAAACTTCAACAGAAACAACTACTACTGAAACAGATTCTACTACAGAAGCAACTACTGTTGATTACTCTGCTAAGGGTGATGTAAACAAAGACGGTAAGATTAATGAAAAGGATGCAGCCCTTATCTTGAAGTTTATTCAGGGTATCAAGGACGAAACATTCTATGATGAAGCTGCAGCAGATGCAAATGGCGACGGTGTAATCAATGCACTTGATGCTACTTGGGTATTAAACCACAAGGGTAACACTTCTAAGCCATCTACACCTGAAACTAAGACTTATACATTGACAGGTACTGATATTAATGCTACTTCTGGCACTGCTCTTACAGCAGACACAAATGTTGGTACAGAAAATATGTTCCTTGCAAAGACTGGCGTTAAGAATTCAAGTGGTTCAGTTCAGATTAGTGGTTCTAAGACAGTTCAGTTCAAACTTACTTCTGATGGTACAGTTGCATTAACAAATGCTATTTCTTCAGGTGCATATGCTAGACAGGTAGCGATTGTTAACTCAAATGGAGATACAGTTGCAACTTTAAATGTTGAAAATAAGAATGGTGCTAAGAACAATTTAAGTGCTACTTCACTTGTAGCAGGTACTTACACAATTAAGGGTGTAAATGTTGATTCAAGTGATAAATCTACAAGCGGTAGTCTTAATTCTTCTGTAAACATCGGTACAATTACAGTAACAGGTACTCTTGAACAGATTTCTGCAGAAGCAACAACAAAGACTACAGTAACTACAACAACAGAAACTACTACAGAAACAACAACAAAGGCTACTACAACAACAGAAGCTACAACAACAACTACTACTGAAGCTACTACAGAAACAACAACAGTAACTCCAGCAGGCGACATCGTAGCAACAATCAATGCAAGTGATTTAACAGCTGGCGATATTACAGCTAACACAGTAAGTGGTCAGTTCAAGCTTATTGCAGATGCAACAAACAAGTTAACAATTGAAGCAAACAGCAAGAGCTTAGATGGTTATGAATTTACACAGAGATTAAAGACAAACGGTACTGGTGCAGTTGATAAGAGAGCAATCTCATTCACAACAACTGGTGCAGGTAATGTAATCTTCTATGCAATGAGTGGTAGTAACAAGGAAGACAGACCAGTAAACTTACTTAATGCAGAAGGTGCAACAGTAGGTACAGTAACAGTATCAGGTACAACATTTGCTAAGTACACAATTGCAATTCCAAGTGCAGGTACATACTACTTAGTATCAGGTAAGAGTGGTATTAACTTCTACTTAATTGGTACTGATGTAGCATTAGCAGACCAGAAAGCAGATGCAACAACTGTTACAACTACAACAACTGAAACTTCAACAGAGGCTACAACAGTTACAACAACTACAAAGGCTGACGATACAACAGAAACTACTACTACAGCACCAGCTGACAAGGCATTTGCTGTAAGTGGTGACAGCTGGTCAGCTGAAAACGATAGCGTACCAACTTGGTTAAATGGTGGTAAGCTTACAACTGCAACAAACAGCAGTAGTTACAAAGCTTTCGCAGCAGAAAGTGCTAATGGTACTGCATTTACAAAGACTGTAAATGTAGCAGCTGATAGTTCAATTACTATTGATGTTGCTGATGCTTTAACAGCAAGCGTATTCATCGCTGGTGACAACAACGCAGCAAACAAGGGTGTAATTAAGGCTACATTTACTGACGAAAGTGGTACTGTAACTGATATTACTCCAGCAGATGCTAACCTTGGTGGCAGAAAGACTGCAACAACAGCTTTCGAACTTGTTGCAACTGGTAAGGGTACAATTACTGTAACTCCAGATTATAACTCATTATTATACAAGGTTACTGTTAAGTAATAAGATTTTATAGCAAAATTAGTTGATTTGGGCGAGGGTTTATAGCAAGAATAAATGAATACACAAAATATTCACAAAAAAATTGTATAAACCCTTGCAATTTTAATAAGAAAAGGGTATACTTTTATAAAGGAAATTTTTTCTAAAGGTGAGGAAAATGTTTCTATTATAAAAGAAGGAGGTTAATTATGAAATTCAGAAGTTTATTATGCTCTGTATTAGCTTCTACTATGGTTATTGGCTCTTGTGTTTGTGCTAATGCCGCTACATTTACAGCAGGTAGTGAAAATGCTACAGCAGGTAATGTAGTATCAGTACCTATTACTGTTGCTCCAAGTGCTGGAGAAACATCTACAGATGTGAACGCCTATGCTATAGCTATTAGCTATGATTCATCTGTGCTCACACCAGTGGTAAAGGGAACTGACGAAGTAGGCGACAACACTTATGCAACTGT
>OLGH01003785.1_pt1 | contig 9922 bp, 9 predicted proteins | sample 1604851 | NCBI WGS metagenome assembly OLGH01 (sample SAMEA3888894, study PRJEB22519) | human gut metagenome | biome: human gut; feature: human-associated habitat; material: faeces | place: Denmark | collected 2010
CGATATTGCCCGGGCAATATCAGATGACGCAGAAGCAGCCCCTTTTGCAGGAGACCCTCTGCATCAAAAACATCCTGCGGCATCTGCCTGCGCATTTCCAGAATGGCAGCTGCGGCGGTTTCCCTGTAGTGCGGCGCATGGGAATAGGAAACGCCGAGGTCATTGTTCCAATATTTAAAATCGGGCAGATAGATATCCACCAAGCCATCCAGCATGCGTAAGCCTGTCAGGGATTCGTAGCCGTTGGAATTATAGACAACGGGAATCCGCAGACCCTGCGCCCTTGCCGATTCCAAAGCCTTTGCCACCTGCGGAATAAACTGCACCGCGGAAACCAGATTGATATTATGAAAGCCTCTTTCCTGCTGTTCCAGAAAAATCTCCGCCAGACGGAGGATGCTGACTTCTTGCCCGAAGCCCTCCTGACTGATGGTATGATTCTGGCAGAAGACACAGCCTAGATTGCAATGGCTGAAAAAGATTGTGCCGGAGCCTTTTGTGCCGCTGATGGGCGGTTCTTCCCACAGATGTCCGCTGACAAGAGCAACCTTCGGCAGGAGGGGGGCATGACACCACCCTGCTTTGCCTGCGGTGCGGTTAATGCCGCAGCCTCTGGGGCAGATTTCGCAATGGGATAACGCGGTTTTCATTTTTTCCATAGCAAGTACACCTCTGTCTTTCTTATTGTGATTGTATCATAGGGGAACGGAAAAAGACAACTGTTTTTCGACAGAAGAACGAAAGAGATGTTTTTTGAGAACGACATTGCCAGAGATTCCCCTTTGCTTTTTCGACAAAAAGATGCTATTCTATGGTCTGTAACAGGTGATAGGAGATAAACAGAAGTGAAGGAGCATGGGGAGGAAACGAGCATGAGAGAATATCAGACAGGCATGAGAGAAGAACGGGTTCTTTCTAAGGTTGTTTGCAATGGCTGCGGCAGGGAAATCCCCTTGAGGGGGGCGGACTATTTCCATGCGGAAAAAACATGGGGATATTTTTCCGAGCAGGATGGCAGGCAGGATGCCTTTGACCTTTGTGAGGAATGTTATCGGAAAATGACGGAAGGGTTTCGGATTAAAATAGAAGAAAAATAGCAACAGCAGATTTTGGCGTTCATCGGAGGGATGGACGCTTTTTTGTTTGGAGAAAGGATTTATCTGCTGCGGAAGAATCTTTCAGAATGGACGGAGACAGCCTGTGACGAGGAATGTCAAATTTGCAGAGATGGGACAGTTGAGGTAGTGGATGCGCCGGAATATCATAATACGTGAAGTAATATGGAAAATAAAGTTCGATTTGTGATACTGCCAAAACTGTTTGACTATAGTTATAGACAATGCTATAATCTGACTATAACTATAGTCAAAATGATGCGGAAAATAGAAAAGAGATGTTTATATGCAGTTTTATGATTCGGAGATAAAGGTTTTGAATATCCTCTGGAGATACGGAGAGCTTGCGGCAGGAGAGGTTGCAAAAATTCTGGGGGAGGAGGAAGGCTGGAAAAGGACAACTACCTATACTATGCTGCAGAAGTGTATTGATAAGGGATATGTAAGGAGAAGCGAGAAGGGCTTTCGCTGCAGGGCAACGATGACGAGAGAAGAAGCGCAGATGAGCAGTGTATCGGAACAGATTGAAAAATCCTATTCTTCAAAGACAGCTTTTTTCAAAGCGTATTTAAGCAAGGAAAATTTATCCGAGCAGGAGATTCAGGAATTATTTCAGATTGTGGATGATCTGAAGAAATAAAGGGGGGGCAGCATGAATTTTCTTTACATGAGCTTTTCTGCAGGCTGTATTGTATTGTTTACGGTTCTTTTGCGGACACTTTTCAAGAAAAAATTGCCCATAGAGCTTTTCTGTGGCTTATGGTGGCTGGCAATGCTGCGGGCATTGATTCCGTTTTCGATTCCGTCTGTTTACAGCGTTTATAATGCGAAAATAGGTATCGGAGGATGGTTTGAGAAAAGTCTTGATTTTACACTTTCGGAGAGAATCTTTGCAGAACGGGCGGAAGCTGTTGTTTCTGTTATATGTATGATACTCATTTTTTCTGTAGCGGTTTTTTCTGCGAGATATTTTATAAGGGTACATAGGTGCTGTAGTAATATTGCGGAAAATGCCGCCCTTGTGCAGAGCGCGGAGATAAGGTCTGCGCTGAAAGGCTTGAAATTGCCGATGAACGGAATCAGAATAAGGACATCGGATTTTGTGGACAGCCCTGTATCCTATGGATTTTTTCAGCCGGTTATTATTCTGCCGAAAAATTTAGCGACGGAGGACAAGGAAGCGCTGCAGTGTATTCTGCTGCATGAGGGGATACATATCAGGTATCTGCATTATATATGGAAAATTGTAGCTGTGATTGCTGTTTGTATCCATTGGTTTAACCCATGTATGTGGCTGCTTTATTGGTATCTGGAGAGAGATACGGAGATTTTCTGTGACAAGAAGGCTATCGGGATTCTGCATGAGGATAAAAAGGAGCTGTATGCGAAAACGCTTATCAATATGGCGATTAAACAGAGGGAGAGCGTTGCTTTCGGCAATCATTTTGTGCAGAAGGGTATGCTGAAGGAAAGAATCCTGATGATTATGCATTGGAAAAGAAATTCCTTGGGACTGCTTTTGGTCTCTCTGTTTCTTTTTGCGGGGACAGCAGCAGCTTTTGCGACAACAGATATTTCTGTTGCAATGAATGAGGAAAACAATAACCGGATACAGGTTATGGACGTGTCGGAGGAAAAGGTCTGTTTCGTAGGCGATGAAGAAATAGATATGGCGTTATCCTATGAGGAGCTGAAACCGTATCTGTATTCGGGGGATGCGGAAGGAACAGAAAAATCGGTAGCTATCAGGGAGTATAAATACACGGCGCAAACGCCTGCACCTGCTGTAATTCATGTATCTATGGAGAAAGAGGGAGAAATTTACACAGGGATACTCACATTTTCTCATGGGGAAAAAACAGCAGGCAGAACCTATGTGGGGTATTATTGCGGTTCCTTACGGCAATAGGGTATCTGTAAAAAAGTACGGGTGGAATTTTTGTCAGATTACCGAAAAACGATGTCAAACAAGCGTCGAAATCGAGAAAGAATTGTGAAGGATTGCAGATTGACACGGAAAAACGCAGATTATATAATATAAAAAAATACAGTAGAAAAAAATATAGTCGAAAAAGGGTGAAGCGAAGTGAAGGTACAAAAGAATTATTTATCTCCAAAGGAATATGAAATTATGACGATTTTCTGGAGCATGGACAAACCGCTGACGGCATCGGAAATCCTACAGCACAGAAAAGAGGGCACATGGGCGGCGAATTCCATTCATCCTCTGCTGAATAAGCTGTTGGAGAACGGGTATATTGCGGTCTGCGGTTCGCAGAGGGTGGCGAAGGTGAACAGCCGTTTATATGAGGCGAAGGTGAGCCTTTCCGATTACATCACGAATCAGGTTTCGGAGGTTTTTGAAAATGAGACGAACAAGTTCAATGTTTCCTCCTTTTTATCCGGCTTGATGGGCGGCGATGAGGAAAAGGACGAGAAAATTATTTCCGAACTGGAAAACTGGTTGGACGATTACAGCAAAAAGAGTGTATAAATAGGGGAGACGTATGATTTTCGTTACGAGATATTCATTCATTACGGCAATTCTGCTCAGCAATCTGTTTTTTCTGTTTTTTATAGGCTTATCCAGAAGCAACAGGGTGTTGCTGCGGATTCCGTTAAGGGTATTTGCGGTGCTGGGGGCGGCGTTGCTGGTGAAGCTTCTATTCCCGATAGAGGTGGAAAGCACAATAGAAATCAGTTCCTTTCAGATTTATCCTGCGATTATCGCGTTTCTGGGAAAAAAGCTGTTTACGATTGGCGGCTTTGTGGTGCAGGTGCGGTGGCTGCTGCTTGCGGTCTGGATGACGGGGACGGTCTGCATTGCGTGGAGCAGGATTCGTTTTTACAGACAGCTGGTTCGCAGGTTTGGACATCTGCCGAGCATCTGCGACGAAAGCTATCTGAAAATTCTGGAGGAGGTCAAGCGGGAGAACGGGTATGCATTTGAAACAACGGTGATTGTGGATAAAAATATCCGAACGATACTGGAATTCGGCTATTTCAGGCAGATTATCTTCCTGCCGAAGGCGGCATATACCGAGGGTGAGCTGCGGTACATTTTCCTGCACGAACTGGAGCATTTCGCAAATAAGACAAACTGGATGAAGCTGATTGTTATGGTATTGGAGTGCATTTTCTGGTGGAATCCGTTGGTGTATCTGTTCAGAGATGCCTGCGCGCAGCTGCTTGAGGTATACTGCGACTCCTGCGTGAGCAGAAAGCTGAACAAACAGGAGAAGGTCGATTATCTGGGGTGTCTGCTGCAGGAAATGAAACGGGAGCGCGCTGTCTGCCGTAGCTACCCGTTCGGCAGTCAGTTTTTCCGACAGGCGAATCTGAAACAGCGGTTTGCGGTGATGATGCAGTTTGAAAGGGACAGAAAAATTGAAAAATGTATTTATTTTATGATTTTTGCACTGCTTTTCCTTTCTTATAGTATCGTGCTGCAGCCGGAATATAGACCGCCGGGGCTGAATCTTGATTATATCTATACAACAGATTATATCATAAAGCATGGAGAAGATGGCGTATACACGCTTTATATAGAGGATGAACCGGAAATGATATTTATGTCTGTGGAGGAAATCGAACATCTGGGATTGCATTACGATGCGCAGAATGACGAGAAATGAGAAACGATGACGGAGGTGGAATCACATGAACAGGAATCGAATCATCAAGGTTATTTTAGGTGTGCTGACGGTGCTTCTGGTTGTATGGTTTTGCGTATTATTTTATCGGGACGGCTATGCGCGTGACTACGGCATTTATCGGAGCCGGACATTGCTGCTTATGGCGGTGGTTTTGCTGCTTTGCTGTGTGGTTTTGTTTTTCTATGGCAGCTTTTTCTGCAAAAAGGGAATTGGAAAGGTGCAAATCTGCAATTTCGTTTTTCTGATTCTGGCAGTTGCGAGTCTGGGGCTGTGGGGGAACAGTGCCGCGACAAAGGATGAGGATGCCGAAGCGAAGGCGGTTCTGGAAGAGTATATCAAAGAGGAAATGGACGGCAAGGTGCTATTTCTGAATCTGACGGAAGTGCCGCGGTCATTTTATCAGAATCCTTCTGCGGATGCGCCTTATTATGATGCGCAGGATTATGACTGGCGTTACTATAATGTGAGCTTCTATTATGAGGATCAGCAGGATAAAGAGGCTTCGGGGGATTATCATTGGAATGCTTATATGGTGAAGGAGGATGCAGAAGCGGCATGGAAGGTGGTGTCACTGGGGGAATCGTAAGCGTGGACAGGTGAGAAATGCTATATAAAAATGGAGGGAATGCAGATGAAAAAACAGATTGGTTTGTTTCTTGGAGTTTTACTGCTGATTGGTGCAACGGGGTGCGGAAAGGAACCGCAGAAGCAGGACATGACCGGGGCATACAATGTATATGAAGGCTATCTGACGGTTAAGGATAATCAGCTGATTGTTGATGAGATTAAGTATATTGATTTAGCAGATAAGTATTGGATAGATTCTTTAAACTTAACAGAGGAAGATATGCTGAATGGATACTATATCTATAATCCTTCGGATGAGAAACTCACATTCACATTAAATGACGAAACAAGATACGATTTTTATGATACAGGTGCTTTATTTATTTCGGAAGATAATGAAACCCGTATGTATACAACACAAGAGGTATCTGAGCTTCTGGAGAAATTTGATGCGGAAAATGGAGAGCTTGGGAAAACACCTTTTGAAATACAGGTGCTTGAAGATGGCAGGGTGATTTCTATCAGAGAGATTTTTATCAATTAAAACGATGATTGAAATTGCATGAGGTAAATTCTGATAAAGAAAAAGGGGACAGGGATATGAAGAAAAGAAAAATGATTCTGAGCGTGATGCTTCTATTATCTATCACAACGGGCTGTGCGGCAGGAGAGGCGAAGGCGCTTTCCGACAGCAAAGGGCGCATGAGCCTTTCCCAGCAGATTGCGAAATGCAACAGCAAGGAAAGCGCGATTTCCATTGCGGAGAACGGCATAGAGAAGATTTTCGGGGCGAATAAATACGCTCTGGAGGGGGACGCATCCTATAATCAGGACAGCAGTATTCAGCCGGATGGCTGGTTTGTGCAGCTTTATGACGGGGCTTGGGATTATGCCGTCTGGATTACGGAGGACAAGAACCGCATCCACTTTGTCAGAGGCGGCGAGGCGCATCCGTTGGAGTTTATTTCCGCGCAGGAGATGAAGGAAATCATCGCGAGCGAGGAAATACTGGATTCTGCCAAGGCACTGATTACAGAGCAGCTGGGGGATGACAGGGAAATCAGAGATGCGTATTTTGATAATACGGAGGAAGGCGTACCGCATAATTCCGTGGATGTGACGCTTGTGATGGAGGATGGGCATATTTACATGCTGACGTTCTATAAGGATGGCACACTACGGTCTCTATTATATCTAGAATAAAAAAGGTGTTGGATTTATCCAACACCTTTTTTATGTACTTTAACGCCAGTTGAAGGTAGCCATGCCGTAGATATAGATGAAGGCAATCAGCCCCGGCAGGACGAAGCGGAAAATCGGCTTCATCCAAGGGCGCACCTTCAGACCCTTACCGCTATTTGCTTCTGCAAGGAAGTTATCCCAGCCCCAGCCGAACTTATTACAGCAGAAGAGAGCAAGCACCAGAGAGCCAAGCGGCAGAATATTATTGGAAACAAAGAAGTCCCAGAAATCCAGCCAGGTTGTACCTTCTGCGAAGGGTTGAAAATGAACGATGCTGAAGCCCAGTGCCGTTGTCAGCGCGAGCAGGAAGATGCCGATGCCGCAGATGACACTGCCCTTCGGGCGAGACCAGCCTGTCAGCTCACGAATCATGGCGAGGATATTTTCGCATACGCCGAGTACCGTGGACAATGCCGCGAATACCATGAACAGGAAGAACAGCGTCCCCCAGAGCCGACCGCCCGGCATTGCATTGAATACGTTGGGGAGCGTCACGAAAATCAGTCCGGGGCCCTGACCGGGGTCAACCCCATAAGCAAAGCATGCAGGGAAGATAATCAGACCTGCCATCAGCGCAACCGCCGTATCCAGAATCGTAATGCAGATTGCCTCGCCCATCAGGGAGCGGCTGCGGTCGATAAAGCTGCCGAAAATCGCAATCGCGCCCATGCCGATGCTCAGCGTGAAGAAAGCCTGACTCATCGCGGCAAAAAGCACCTCTGTAATGCCATATTCCATCAGTTTGGAAAAATCGGGATAGAGATAGAACCGTAGTCCTTCCTCGCCCCCTGCCAGAAAGAAGGAGCGCACCGCAAGCACAATCATCAGCACCAGCAACGCAATCATCATCACCTTCGTGATTTTTTCCACGCCGTTTTGCAGCCCCTTGCCCACAATCAGCATACAACTGATGACAACGGCAATCATAAACGCAACATTCAGCGTCGGGTTGGCAAGGGTGTTGTTGAAGGTTGCGCCGATTTCATCCGCGTTCATCCCTACAAAGCCGCCTGCCGCCATCTTGAAGAAATAATAAACCATCCAACCGGCAACCGTGGTGTAAAACATCATCAGGATGTAGTTACCTGCCATTGCAGGAAATTTGAACCAATGCCATTTCGTTCCCTTCGGCTCCAGCACATCCATGGAAAGGGCAACACTGCGCTGACTGGCGCGCCCAACGGCAAGCTCCAGTGTCAGAATGGGAATGCCCAGAATGAGCAGAAATACGAAATAAATCAGCACAAAGGCAGCGCCGCCGTATTTCCCTGTGATGTAAGGGAATTTCCACACATTCCCCAGACCGATGGCACAGCCTGCGGAAATGAGCAGGAAGCCCAGACGGGAGCTGAATTTCTCTCTGTTTTCCATAAAAACCTCCTGAAAATTTGATTTTTTTGCATGAGATACGGGAAAAAGCCTGTATCCCCTCTGATTCGTTGTCAGATAAGCTTGCTTTATTATAGAGAAAAATCCATAAAAATACAACAGTAAATCGAATAATTCGATGGAATGTATCGGAAGAATTGTTTTCTCGATAGTAAGAGCATTTCAGGTAGCTTTTTTTCATTGGAACAGGTATACTGAAAGAAGAATTTGTAGGACAAATGAGAGGGAGAGGATATAAAAATGAAATTCGATTTTACCGGTCTGTTAAAAAATGAAATGAAGCCTGCCTTAGGCGTAACAGAGGTCGGCGCGATTGCCCTTGCGGCGGCGAGAGCCTATGCGGCTGTGGGCGGTAAGCTGCAAGAGATTCGCATGGTGATGAATGGCGGCATGTATAAAAACGCCTTTTCCTGCGCCATTCCCGGCACGGAGGAGCTTGGCTGCAATATGGCGGCGGCATTGGGTGCCTTGGGCGGTGATTGGACGCTTGGTCTGGAGGTGCTGAAAAATATTACAGCCGCACATGTTGCCGAGGCAAAGACATTGCAGATTCCCATGGATATCAAAGCCGATGAAACAAAGGAGGGCATTTATATCCTTGCGGAAATCCGGACAAGCGAAGGGGTCGGCGTTTGCCGCATTGAGGACTTCCATGCGAATATCGTTTTTGTTGCAAAAAATGATACCGTTCTCTTTCAGGCAGAGCAGACAAAGGCGGCGGAACAGCAGCATGCCTTTGATTTTGAAGCAGTTACCGTTGCGGATATGGTGGATTATGCAAAAACCGTTCCCATCGCAGAATTGTCCTGTGTGAAAGAAATGATTGCCATGAACTGTGCGCTTTCCGCCGAGGGCGAGAAGGGCGTAGGTCTGCAAATCTGGAAAACTCTGGCAGCCTTCCGTAATAGAGGTGCTGTCGGTGACGATATGATTTACGCCGCACAGAGGCTGACCTGCTCCGCCATGGATGCGCGTCTGGCAGGTCTGCCCTTTCCTGCCATGAGCATTGTCGGCAGTGGCTCCCATGGAATTCTCTGCTCCATGCCCGTTGTTTCCTATGGCAGATTTGCAGGAAAAACAGAGGAAGAAATCATCCGCGGCGTGGCACTCAGCTGCTTAATCACCATTTTCAGCAAACATTATACCGGCAGACTTTCTGCCCTCTGCGGCTGTGTGCTGGGTGGCGGCAGCGGTGCGGCGGCAGGTATTGTGCTGCTCATGGGCGGCGGCGCGAAGGAGGCCTCCGCGGCAATGGATCACATGGCGGCAAATCTTACCGGCATGATTTGCGATGGCGGCAGTATCGGCTGTGCGCTCAAGGCATCCGCAGGGGTCTATGCGGCATATCTTTCCGCAATGCTCGCCATGGAAGGCATTGCCATTCCGCATAATTTCGGCGTAATCGGTTCCTCCGCAGAGCAGACGGAAAAGAATCTGGGACGTATCTCCGATGAGGGGATGGCTCCCATGGACAGTACGATTATTGATGTCATGCAGAAGGGAAAATAAAATAAACCCCCATCGGTGAACCGATGGGGGTTGTTTCTGTCCAAAATCTGTTTTCAGCTTAAATTAAAGCAGATTTTTTCTCTGTTCTTCCGCAGACAGGGGAGAAAGATAGGTGGGTGCAACATCAAATACAGTCTTTGCCCCTGTGATGCCCTCCTGTGCCATCTTGTAAGCCGCTCTTGCATAAGCAACAATTACGCTGGAAGTAAATTCGGGGTTGGAGCCCAGCTTCAGAGAATATTCAATCATCTGCTTTGTATCTGCGCCGGTTGTGCCTGTGCGGATAACAAAGCCGCCGTGAGGGATACCGCTGTGGTCGCGATCCAGCTCCTCCTGAGAAATGAAGTGAACCGTTGTGTCATAATCAGCGAAGTAGTTGGGCATGGTCTTGATTTCGTTTTCAATGCGTGCCAGATCTGCGCCTTCCTCAGCCACAACATAGCA
>OLGH01003788.1_pt1 | contig 9916 bp, 10 predicted proteins | sample 1604851 | NCBI WGS metagenome assembly OLGH01 (sample SAMEA3888894, study PRJEB22519) | human gut metagenome | biome: human gut; feature: human-associated habitat; material: faeces | place: Denmark | collected 2010
CAGCAAAAGGTCGGAGTGTCCATTCACCGAATATGGGTTAAACCATACTAATCTAATGTATCATAAATCCGTATCGTTGTAAACAGTTTTTTAATTTAAATACGATATGACACAGATTGGTGTCCGGTAATAGGCACTGGAAATTTTAATTCCGGTACGTGCATTGCTGGCATGCACAATCTGACCGTTTCCGATATAAATTCCCACATGGCTGATGCTGCTTCCGCTTCCATAGAAAAAGAGATCTCCCGGTTTTGCCTCAGATGCACGGATTCGATTTCCGTATGCCGGCTGACTTGCCGCATGATGCGGGAGGCCGACTCCGTATCTCGCATATACCTGCATCGTAAATCCGGAACAATCAATTCCGTTTGTCAGGCTTGTTCCACCCCAGACATAACGGTTTCCTACAAACTGTAATGCAAACTGTACTAAAGAAACGCGGGAATCCGTGTATCCCTCTCCGTATTCCAGTTCTTTTACCGTCGATGCTGTCGGAAGTTTTTCTGTTACCTCTACATAATCTCCGGAAATATATCCCTTCTGATCATCCACTTCCACTTTATACCAGCCGTCTTTTGTATCTTCCACAACAAGATCCTCTCCCTCTCCAACCAGAGAAAGTATTGCAGAATCTTCAGAAGCCTTTTCTCTTACACGAAGGGTTGTGGTATTTACTGTAACAACTTTTGTAATTTCTTTCTTTGCTACATTTTTTGCCGCATCTCCTGTCAGAAGATACTCTGTCTTTACATAACCTTCCACCTTGCCGGAGGTGATCTTTGCCCAATCTCCCTTGACCGAGACAATCTCACAGGCATCTTTATCAGTCATTTTTCCAACAACTTTACTGTCTGTGGATGCCTTTTTTCGCACATTTAAGCTTCCCTGCACCTGCGCGATTCCAAGATTTTTATACCCACAAATGCTGGTATCCTCCGTGGTATTTTCCGAAACCGCTTCTTTTGTCTGCGTATCTTCGATTCCCTGTGCAACCATCTGCTTTTCATTCGCAGCCACCGCAACATCTGTTTTATCATACAGCTGACTGGTTACTCCTGCCGTCACATCCAGCGCCTCCACTTCGCTTGCATTCAAAGATGCGGAAACACCGGCTGTGAGCGATCCGGCCGCCTCTGTTTTATCTGTATTTTCCTGCTGTATCCCGATATAGGCTGCCGCACCGGTCAGTGTCAGAGAAAAAGCAAGTACCATTCCAACTCTCTTTTTTGTCATACGATTCATTTCACAGATTCCTCCCTCATGTCTCATGAAATCTCATAACAAAACGAGTATAACAACAAATAATTACAATGTCAACATAATTTTGTAATATTTATGTAATATGTTTACATGTCGCCGTTTATCGACATCATACGACTGCGGCTCGTTTCAATGTCTCTTTCCATCTGTTCTTTTAACATCTCTACAGACGAGAATCTCTGTTCCGGACGTATAAAAGAATAAAAGCTGACCTTTAGTTCATATCCGTACAGATCACCGGAAAAATCCAGTATATGCGTCTCCACATTTACTTTATTGGAGTGATTAACGGTTGGTTTGCATCCGACATTTGTCACACCTGTGTAATATTTTCCACCAATCTCTACCGCAGTTGCATATACACCTTTCGGCGGAAGAAGTTTTTCGGCCACAAGTTCCATATTGATCGTCGGGATTCCGAGCGTTCTTCCAAGCTGCCTTCCATGAATCACTTCACTCTTTACAAAAAACGGATACCCAAGCAGATCATTTGCCTTTTCCATATTGCCTTTTATGATCTGTTCCCGCACAAACGTACTGCTGATGTCCCGTCCCTCATACTGGATCTTGTCTACCACCCTAAGGGTATAGCCATATGTCGCGGACAATTTTTCCAGCAGAATATGATCCCCTTTCCGGTTATGGCCAAACCGGAAATCCGATCCGACTACCATGCTCTTTACATGCAGACTTTTTACAATCCATGCAACAAAAGCCTCCGGCTCCATGCACATGACTTCTTTGGTAAACGGACATTCCAACAGGTAATCAATTCCACGCTCTTTGAGAATTTCCTGCTTTTCTTTATTGGTCGAAAGAACACGGTAATTATTATTCTCCGTAAGTTTTTTCGGTGGAATATCAAACGTAAAAACAACGGCCTTTAACCCTTCTTTCTTCTTTTCCAGAAGGTGTTCAATCAGTGCTTCGTGTCCACGGTGTACTCCGTCAAATTTTCCCAGCGACAATGCCGTTGGTTCTTCTATATGAAAATCTTCTATCTTATTCCAGCAAATCATATTTATGCACCAAACATTTTCCGGACTTTATAGTCCTTTGTTTCTCTCTCATACTGATATACAGCGTAAAAATGTCCCATCGGATCATAAACCAGTACCTGCTCACCATCCGCAATTTTTTCCGGAACATCCGTAAAATTTCCATCGTTTAAACGGTTTCCATTCTGAAGAAAACGAAACGCTTCCGGTACAACCGTCAGTTTCGTCTTTCCCTCAAACACGCGGTCCACCGGAAGAATCAGTTCTTCCAGCGTTCCTTCATCCCTTATCTTTTCAATTTCTGCCAACGTGTGTGCCTCTTCCAGAGGAAAAACACTCACTCTTGTCCGGACCAGGGATTCCATACACGCGCCTACGCCAAGCACCTCTCCGATATCCGCACACAGCGTACGGATATAAGTTCCCTTGGAACAGTGCACCTGCATCGTCACATAAGGAAGATTGATTTTTTCAATTTCTATGGAAAAAATTTTAACCGTGCGGGCTTTCCGCTCTACCTCGATTCCGGCGCGGGCCAGATCACATAACTTCTTTCCGTTGACTTTGAGTGCCGAGTACATTGGCGGAATCTGCTCATAATCTCCAACGAACTGCAAAATAGCCGCTTCCACGGTCTGTTCTTTCAGCAATGCAGCCTCTCTGGAACGATCTTCTTTCACCGTTCCGGTCATATCCTGTGTATCGGTTGTAATGCCAAGATGCATCACCGTACGATACACTTTATCCTTATCCGTCAGAAGTTCACATACCTTTGTTGCATTTCCGATGCATATGGGAAGTACTCCGGTCGCTTCCGGATCGAGCGTTCCGGTATGTCCGATTTTACGCTCATGTAAAATGCCGCGGAGCTTTGCTACCACGTCAAAGGAAGTAAAGCCCCGCTCTTTATAAACATTTATAATTCCGTTTATCATATTATAATCTCTTCTCAACCTCGGCAAGAATACGCTCAATTGCCTCTTCTGCCGGTCCTTCCACGGTACATCCGGCAGCCTTGACATGTCCGCCGCCGCCAAAATGCATCGCAAGCGATGCCGCATCAAACGCACCGTTTACACGAAAACTTACTTTAAACGTATGATCCTCATTCTCATAAAGGAATACTGCAAGTTCCACATCTTTGGTATTGCGCATCTGCTCCACGATTCCTTCCATATGTTTCGGAAGAACTTCGAGTGCATGCATCTCTTCGAGCGTCAGAAAAGAAGTCACTACTCTGCCACCCAGACGAAGTCTGCTGGAAAGCAGTGCCTGTCCCATGGCACGATTCTGGTTGTATGTTTTCTGATTAAAAGCTTCATCCACAATTTTTGTGAAATCAATTCCTTTATCCATCAGCATGCCCGCCATATTCATCGTGGAGGAAGACGTGCAGGAATACTGAAACACTCCGGTATCGGTAACCATTCCGGTATACAGACATTCCGCGATTTCTTTTGTGATCTTCTCCGTATCTAACAGTTCACAGATCAGCTCACAAGTGGAACTTGCATCCGGGAAAATATAATTTTCCTCTGCAAAACTCTGGTTACTGACATGGTGGTCAATACAGGCTGTATGCTTTGCTTCCTGAAAATAACGTGCAGCATTCCCCAGACGTTTCTCATCTCCGCAGTCCATGGCGATAAACAGATCAAACACCACGGATTCCTCATAGTCACTGCGGATTTCCGATGAAAAATTCAGGAATTTAAAGATATTGGGAATCGGCTCAAGATACAATCGCACATCCACATCCGGATAATATTTCCGGATATAGTTGTAAACTCCGAGTGTGGAGCCCACACAATCCCCATCCGGGCGTACATGTCCGGCAAGACCTACCGATTTTTTCCCTGCAAGAATCTCATCAAGCTTCTTCATCCGGTTTCTCCTTTATATCTTTGGTCACTTCATCAATCATTTTTGACATATGGATTCCATATTCAATCGACTGATCCAATACAAATTTGATCTCCGGTGTGTTGCGCAGATTTACGGACTTTGCCAGGCTTCTGCGAATAAATCCTTCTGCGGAGCGAAGTCCTGCAATCGTATCCTGCTGTGATTTTTCATCCCCCAGCACACTGATATAGGCCTTTGCCGTTTTCAGATCCGGAGCGACCTCCACTGCAACTACACTGGTCATCGGATTGATCCGCGGGTCTTTGATTTCCCCGCGGATAATATTGGAAAGCTCACGCATCACTTCCTCATTGATCCGAATATTTTTAATACTGTTTTTTCTCATATTCTATCCTATCTTGGTACTTCTACCATCTTATATGCTTCTACCTGATCAAATTCCTGAATATCGTTAAATCCGTCGAATACAAGACCACACTCGAATCCTGTCTTAACTTCCTTAACATCATCCTTGAAACGCTTGAGTGACGCAAGATCACCTTCAAAGATCTGGTTTCCTTCACGTGAAATACGTACACGACAGCCTCTTTCCATCACACCGTCAAGCACGTAAGAACCTGCAATATTTCCAACGCCAGAAGCCTTGAAAATCTGACGGATTTCTGCGTGACCGATTACCTTTTCTTCGAATACCGGATCTAACATACCCTTCATAGCTGCTTCTACATCTTCAATTGCATTGTAAATAACCTTGTAAAGTCGGATATCTACGCCCTCATTATCTGCTGTAACCTTTGCAATCGGATCCGGACGGACATTAAATCCGATAATGATTGCATTAGATGCAGATGCAAGGATAACATCAGATTCGTTGATGGCACCAACACCACCATGAATCACTTTAACGACAACTTCCTCATTGGACAGTTTGACAAGTGACTGTTTTACTGCCTCAACGGATCCCTGTACATCGGCTTTTACAATAATATCTAATTCTTTCATATTACCAGACTGAATCTGTGAGAACAGATCATCCAGTGACATCTTTGCTTTTGTATCTTCAATCAGTCGATTCTTTTCTTCTGAAATATAAGTGTCAGCAAATGCCTTAGCTTCCTTATCAGAATCGCAGACAACAAATGTCTCGCCTGCCGCCGGAACACTATTCAGACCAAGAATTTCAACTGGCGTAGAAGGAATTGCTTTCTTCACACGCTGTCCCTTGTCATCGATCATTGCACGTACTTTACCATAGCTGCTTCCGCACGCAATGGAATCTCCTACGTGAAGTGTACCTTTCTGTACAAGAACTGTCGCAACTGCACCGCGTCCCTTATCCAGCTGTGCCTCAATAACAAGGCCTCTTGCATTACGGTTCGGATTTGCCTTCAGTTCCAATACTTCAGCGGTAAGAAGAATCATCTCCAGAAGATTATCAATACCTTCTTTGGTATGTGCAGAAACCGGACAAAAAATCGTGCTTCCTCCCCAGTCTTCCGGAATCAGTTCATACTCGGATAATTCCTGCTTAACTTTTTCAATATTGGCACTTGGCTTATCGATCTTGTTGACAGCAACAATGATTTCTACTCCAGCTGCTTTCGCATGGTTGATCGCCTCTACAGTCTGTGGCATAACACCGTCATCTGCAGCTACAACAAGAATTGCGATATCTGTAGAATTTGCACCACGCATACGCATTGCTGTAAATGCCTCATGTCCCGGAGTATCCAGGAATGTGATCTTCTCTCCGTTGATCTCGACAACGGATGCACCGATGTGCTGTGTAATACCGCCGGCCTCACGTCCTGTTACATTACTGTCACGGATCGCATCCAGAAGAGAAGTCTTACCATGGTCAACGTGTCCCATAACGCAGACAACCGGAGGACGTTTCACCATCAGGCTTTCATCTTCCTCATCCTCTTTCAGGAGTTCTTCGATTACATCCACGACCTCTTCCTTCTCACACAGAACATCAAATTCCATTGCGATCTCTTCAGCAGTATCGTAATCAATCTCCTGATTTACCGTAACAACTTTTCCCTGCAGGAACAGCTTCTTTACGATCACAGACGGAACAATCTTCATCTTGTCGGCAAGTTCTTTGATCGTAAGAACTTCTGGAATCACGATCTGCTTGATCTGCTCTTCCTTCTTTTCTTCCGGCTTATTCTGCGGTTTCTTTACTTCGACCACATTTTTCTGCTTTTTGCCTTTTTTGCCCTTGCCCTCAAATGCCTCGTCTCTGTATTCTTTCTTCTTATTATCTCTCTCTTTATCTTTCGCCTTATTTCTCTGGCTCTTCTGCTGCTCGACGATTGGAGCTGCGTCTCTGTCCGCACGGTCATTTCTGCGGTTATCATTTTTTCTGTCAGGACGAGATCCCTGACCATTTCTTCCATCACGGTTATCGCGGCCTCCGAACCCCTGTTCGCGTCCGCCTCTTGCATCACGGTTGTCACGCGGTCCTCTTTCCTGACGCTGACCTCTTCCGTCTCCATTCGGACGTCCGCCTCTTGCATCACGGCTGTCACGAACCGGACGGTTCTCTCTGTCACTGCCTGGACGCTGTGGTCTGTCATTTCTCTCCTGACGTACCGGTCTTCCCTCTCCGCTGGTACGTCCTGCTGTCTGAGCCGGTCTTTCTGTGCGTACCGGTCTCTCTGTCCGGTCAGTTCTCTCCTGACGCGTACCTGTCTGAGCTGCTCTCTCTGTACGCACTGGTTTTCCCTCTGCACCTGCTGCACGTACCGGACGGTTCTCTCCTCCGCGTGCATTTCCCTGTGCTGTACTGCGTCCCTGATTTGCTCCCGGACGCTTATTTCCCTGCAGTCTGCTGCTATTTCTGGAATTCTGCGGACGCACTACAAATGCAAGATTTTTCTTCTTTGGCACTCCGCTGTCCTTTTCTGCCGCTTTTTCTGCTGCCGGTTCTGCCTTTGCAGGTTCTTCATTTCTGCCGGCATTTTCTCTTCTAATCTCTTCTGCCACGTTATCCTCCACTGTACTCATATGATTCTTAACTTCAACATTTTTCTTTTTCAACTGTTCCAGGATTTCCTTATTCCCTACTCCCAACTCTTTTGCAAGTTCATATACCCTCGCTTTCGCCATATCAAACAACCTCCTTCAGGCAATCAAGAACACTCTTTTAATGCTTTCAAAATTCCTTTTGCAAATCCTTCGTCCAATATTGCCAGGGATGCACGGAACTGCTTTCCCATTGCATGCCCCAGGGTATCTTTATCGCTGTAGAAAATAATGGGAACATCATAAAATTCACACATATCCCGAAACTTCTTTTTCGTATTCTCCGATGCATCCTCTGCCACAACTACAAGCCCGGCTCTTCCTGACTTCGTTTCACTCTCTGTCAGGAACTCACCACTTGCACAGCGTCCTGCTTTTGTCGCAAGGCTGATCAGCGAAAGTACTTTATCTCTGGCCAATCCGCTCCATCTCCTTTGCAAGTTTTTCATAAACTTCCTGTGGAATTTCCTGCTTAAAGGAACGCTCCAGTCCATGACTCTTCACTGACAGGTCAAAGCATGCTTTACACGGACAAAGGTAAGCACCTCTTCCGTTCTTCTTCCCGGTCACATCAACCAGGAATTCTTCTTCCGTTCTGAGAATCCTGATCAATTCTTTTTTCGGTTTCATTTCTCCGCAGCCCACGCATTTACGCATGGGAATCTTTTTATTCACTGCCAAATGCTTCACTCCTCTGAGTCTTATTCTCCGTCTGTCTCCACAAACTCAATTTCATCGCTGTCTGTCTCGTCCGCAGCAGCCTCTGTATTCTCTTCTTCCTCATCATATTCACCGACTGTATAGCCTTCTTCACCGACCATACCCATCTGCTCCATATAATTTTCCGGAAGTTCGCCACTTTCGATTGCCTGCGTCTCACTCTTGATATCAATCTTGTAACCTGTCAGGCGTGCTGCCAGTCTTGCATTCTGACCTTCTTTTCCGATTGCCAGTGACAACTGATAATCCGGTACGATCACACTCGCTACCTTCGCATCCGGGTCGGCCATAACAGAAATTACTTTTGCCGGACTCAATGCATTCTCGATCAGAAGTGCCGGATTTTCATCCCAGTTAATAATATCAATCTTTTCACCACGCAGTTCCTGTACTACTGCATTGACTCTCGCACCGTTCATTCCCACGCATGCTCCGACCGGATCTACATTTGGATCATTGGACCATACTGCCATCTTTGTACGGGAACCTGCCTCACGGGCAATACTCTTGATTTCTACCGTTCCGTCCTTGACCTCGGCTACTTCTGCCTCAAACAGACGCTTTACAAGCTCCGGATGTGTACGGGATACAAGAATCTTTGGTCCTTTTGTCGTATTCTTTACTTCTACAATATAAAGCTTGATACGCTCTGTCGGCTCAAAATGCTCTCCCTTAACCTGCTCATTCTCTGTCAGCATCGCATCTGCTCTTCCGAGGTTGATACTGATATTTTTTCCAACATAACGCTGTACAATACCGGTTACAATATCTTTCTCTTTCTCAAAATACTGATCAAAGACAACTTTTCTCTCTTCTTCTCTGATCTTCTGAAGGATCAGGTTTTTTGCATTCTGCGTTGCAATACGACCGAATTCTTTTGAATAAACCGGAACCTGGGCGATATCACCGATGTGCAGGGACGGATTGATCTTTTCTGCATCCTCCAGGCTGATCTCGATTGCCGGATCAAAAACTTCTTCCACAACTTCTTTTTCTGCAAATACGGAATAGTCACAGGTCTCTCTGTCCATCACGATCTTAATATTATCGGATGTCCCGAAATGGTTCTTACAGGCACTGAGCAGAGAATTTTCGATTGCTTCCATCATGACATCTTTGCTGATGTTCTTTTCTTTCTCAAGAATCGTCAGTGCTTCAAGTAATTCTGTATTCATTATTTTTTCCTCCTAAATTAAAAATCCAAAGCAAGGCGGATCAGAGCGATGTCTCCTCTGTCAAATGTCTGCTCTGTATCATCTTCATAAGTGATTGTCACCGTACTGTCATCATATGCTTTCAGTAATCCTACAAATTCTTTCTGACGGTCAATCGCACGATACGTGCGGATCTCCACTTCTTCTCCAAGACTCCGTTTAAAATCTTTCTCTTTTTTCAGAGGTCTTCCAAGTCCCGGAGAACTCACTTCAAATACATAGGAGTCTGCAATGTAATCCTTCTCGTCAAGGATATCTGAAAATCTCCTGCTCACTGCTTCACAGTCATCGACAGCAATGCCGCCGGGTTTGTCAATGTACGCTCTTAAATACCACGTACCACCTTCTTTTACATACTCCACATCGTAGATCTCCACCTGACTTACTTCTGCGATGGGCGTCAGCAGTTCTTCGGTTCTGTTTTCGTAGTCCTCTCGTTTGGACATGTAGGCCCTCCTTTACTGATATGAGCTGTCGTTACAACAACAAGAAAGAGTGGCGCGCGTCCACTCTTACTCTAGTAATCATCTTTAAACTATACACAGTATAGACCCTGTGTGAAAAAATGTCAATAGGGTCTTGCAAACATTCGGATTCAGCCGCAGGCGCATGCAAGCATGCCCATACATTGTAATACCCACGAATTGCTCCGCTGCCGTGCAGCTTTCGCAATTCTGCAAACATTCGGATTCCGCTGATTTGCTTCGCAAATCGCTTCTTCCTCATGTTTGGGCGGTTCCCTGATTCAGCCGCAGGCGCATGCAGGTATGCCCATACATTGTAATACCCACGAATTGCTCCGCTGCCGTGCAGCTTTCGCAA
>OLGH01003790.1_pt1 | contig 9909 bp, 8 predicted proteins | sample 1604851 | NCBI WGS metagenome assembly OLGH01 (sample SAMEA3888894, study PRJEB22519) | human gut metagenome | biome: human gut; feature: human-associated habitat; material: faeces | place: Denmark | collected 2010
TGGCATCAGTTGAAAGGATATATGAGAAAGGGCGGGTGTCTCACCGGACAATGTGTGATAGGAGAGACACACGTCCCGCACTTTCAGGACAGGATTCATGGATGTTGCCTCCTTTTCGTAGATAATGATATAATATTATCATATGTCTGAAACATGAGAAGGCCAATGGCAGAGATGCATACTTTGATGTCTGCCTGAAAACAGTCATAGAGAAAGGAATTACAAACATTGAACAAGAGAAACTACCAGAAAGAACTGGATAAACTGATTGAAAGAAACCAGAAAGAAGGGAAAACCCCCAGACTTTTTCTGCATGCCTGCTGTGCGCCATGCAGCAGCTATGTGATGGAATATCTGTCGCAGTATTTTGAAATCACGATATTTTTTTATAATCCCAATATTGCACCGGTGGAGGAATATTCACACCGCGTGGCTGAGATCCGCCGCCTGATCGGGGAGATGGAGTTTGTCCATCCGGTAACGCTGGTGGAGGGACGGTATGACCCGGAGGAGTTTTACGAGATGGCCAAAGGCCTGGAGAACGTTCCGGAAGGAGGAGAACGGTGCTTTCGGTGTTACCGCCTGCGGATGGAAGAGGCGGCAAAGCTGGCGAAGGAGGGAGGATATGATTATTTCACCACAACATTAAGTATCAGTCCGCTGAAAAATGCACAGAAGATCAATGAGATTGGCGAGGAGCTGGCAGAAATCTATAAAGTGCCACATCTGACTTCAGATTTTAAGAAAAAGAATGGCTACAAGCGTTCTATTGAACTGTCTCATGAGCATGCTTTGTACCGGCAGAATTACTGCGGCTGTGTATTTTCAAAGAAAGAAGCCATGGACAGAGAACGGCTGGTTACTGAGAACCGAGTGAACAGTAACAACGGCTGAAGACAGCAAACGTATAATTATGAAAAACTTTGCATTTTTATAAAAATATGTTACACTAACACAGAAAAGTGCAGACGTCCGGGAGACGGAGCTCGTGTATGTCCGGAGAAGACAGTTCTGCCGCAAAAAAGAAAAGTGAGGAAGAATCAATATGGCACAGTTATGGGGAGGCCGTTTTACAAAAGAAACGGACAAACTTGTATATAATTTTAACGCATCCATCGGATTCGATCAGAAGTTTTTCCATCAGGATGTACAGGGAAGCAAAGCACATGTGACGATGCTTGCAAAACAGGGGATTCTGACAGAAGATGAGAAAAATCAGATCATCGCCGGACTGGACAGTATCGTGGCGGATGTGGATGCCGGTAAACTGGAGATCACCAGTGAGTACGAAGATATCCACAGTTTTGTGGAGGCCAATCTGATCGACCGGATCGGTGACGCAGGAAAAAAACTGCATACCGGACGAAGCAGAAACGACCAGGTAGCGCTGGATATGAAATTGTATGTCAGAGACGAGATCAAAGAACTGGACGAACTGGTGAAGAAGCTGCTGGTGACACTGAATAAGATCATGGAAGAAAACCTGCATACCTATATGCCGGGATTCACCCATCTGCAGAAAGCACAGCCGATCACACTGGCACATCACATGGGCGCATATTTTGAAATGTTCCGCCGCGACAGAGGCCGCCTTGCAGACATCTACAAGAGAATGAATTACTGTCCGCTCGGTTCCGGTGCGCTGGCTGGAACGACGTATCCGTTGGACCGCGCTTACACAGCAGAGCTGCTCGGCTTTGACGGCCCGACCTTAAACAGCATGGATTCCGTATCCGACCGTGACTATGTCATTGAGCTCCTCAGTGCTCTTTCTACGATTATGATGCATCTTTCCCGCTTCTCCGAGGAGATCATCATCTGGAATACCAATGAGTATCAGTTTGTGGACATCGACGACGCATACAGCACCGGAAGCAGTATCATGCCGCAGAAAAAGAATCCGGATATCGCAGAGCTTGTTCGAGGAAAAACAGGCCGCGTTTACGCAGCTCTGATGTCAATGCTCACCACTATGAAGGGAATCCCGCTGGCGTACAACAAAGATATGCAGGAGGATAAAGAGCTGACCTTCGATGCCATCGACACCGTAAAAGGATGCCTGGCTCTGTTCAATTGCATGCTTTCTACCATGCGCTTCAAAAAAGACCGCATGGAGAGCAGTGCAAAGAACGGTTTCACGAATGCAACGGACGCAGCTGATTACCTTGTTGGAAAAGGCGTTCCGTTCCGCGATGCACATGGCATTGTCGGCCGTCTCGTTCTGTACTGCATTGACAAAGGAATCTCCCTTGATGATATGAAACTCGAAGAGTACAAAGCGATCAGCCCGGTATTCGAAGATGACATTTACGATGCCATCAGCATGAAGAACTGCGTGGAGCGACGCAATACGATCGGCGCGCCGGGAGCAGATGCGATGCAGGCTGTCATCGAGCAGAATAAAAAATATTTACAGGAAAATTGAAAAAACAGTTGCAATTTTGAAAAAATTGGTATAGTATGACATGAGACGCACAAATGTACGCCACAGAAGAACAAGGAGATGAAACCAATGGAGCAGAAATTGAGAGTAGGAATTTTAGGAGCAACCGGTATGGTAGGACAGAGATTTATTTCTCTGCTGGAGAACCATCCGTGGTTTGAAGTTGTGACCCTGGCAGCAAGTCCGAGAAGTGCCGGAAAAACATATGAGGAAGCAGTCGGCGGACGCTGGAAAATGGATACTCCAATGCCGGAAGCAGTGAAAAAGCTCGTTGTGATGAATGTAAATGATGTAGAGCATGTGGCATCTACCGTAGATTTTGTATTTTCCGCTGTTGATATGTCGAAAGATGAGATCAAAGCGATTGAGGAAGCATATGCAAAGACCGAGACACCGGTTGTTTCCAACAACAGCGCACACCGCTGGACACCGGATGTTCCGATGGTAGTTCCGGAAATCAACCCGGAGCACTTCGATGTTATCGAGTTTCAGAAAAAACGTCTGGGAACCAAGAGAGGCTTTATCGCTGTAAAACCGAACTGCTCAATCCAGAGCTATGCACCGGTATTAACGGCATGGAAAGAGTTCGAGCCATATGAAGTGGTTGCAACCACATACCAGGCAATTTCCGGAGCAGGAAAAACCTTCAAAGACTGGCCGGAGATGGAAGGAAACATCATCCCGTTCATCGGCGGAGAAGAAGAGAAGAGCGAGCAGGAGCCGCTTCGTATCTGGGGTAAAATTGAAAACGGCGTGATCGTAAAAGCAACTGAGCCGAAGATCACCTGTCAGTGTATCCGTGTTCCGGTATTAAACGGACACACCGCAGCTGTTTTCGTAAAATTCCGCAAGAAACCGACGAAAGAGCAGCTGATCGAAAAACTGGAGAACTTCAAAGGCCTTCCGCAGGAGCTGAATCTGCCAAGCGCACCGAAACAGTTCATCCGTTACATGACAGAAGATAACCGTCCGCAGGTAACACTGGATGTCAACTACGAGAACGGTATGGGAATCAACGTAGGCCGTTTAAGAGAGGATTCCATCTACGACTGGAAATTCGTAGGTCTGTCCCACAACACGGTCCGCGGCGCAGCAGGCGGAGCAGTACTTTGTGCAGAGACACTGGTTGCAAAGAAGTTTATCGCTGCAAAATAATGCTTAGAATGATATAAAAAACGCCTCTGAAACGTTTTGGATTCAGAGGCGTTTTTTGTGCATGGATCAAAATAACATAGCATGTGTTTGAAACATCGTTCCTGCAATCTGCACGCCCAATTTTGCAGGGTATCGAAAGCAGCAAAAAAGAAGCGCCATACGGAAAATCCCGCGGCGCTTCTTTTCTGCTCAAATAATTCTATTTACGCAAGTATTGGATAACTTTAGAATTTGCCAGCTTTTGCTGCCTCTTCAACAGCTACAGCAACAGCAACAGTCATACCAACCATCGGGTTGTTTCCTGCGCCGATCAGACCCATCATTTCTACGTGAGCCGGTACAGAAGAAGAACCTGCAAACTGAGCGTCAGAATGCATACGTCCCATAGTATCGGTCATACCGTAGGAAGCAGGACCTGCTGCCATGTTGTCCGGGTGAAGAGTACGTCCTGTACCACCGCCGGAAGCAACGGAGAAGTATTTTTTACCAGCTTCGATACGCTCTTTTTTGTAGGTACCTGCAACTGGATGCTGGAAACGAGTCGGGTTGGTGGAGTTTCCGGTGATGGAAACGTCAACGTTCTCTTTCCACATGATAGCAACGCCTTCACGAACGTCGTTAGCGCCGTAGCAGTTAACTTTCGCACGCGGTCCATCGGAGTATGCTTTTCTGAATACTTCTTTCAGTTCTCCGGTGTAGTAGTCATACTCAGTCTCTACATAAGTAAAGCCGTTGATACGAGCGATGATCTGAGCAGCGTCTTTTCCAAGACCGTTCAGGATAACACGCAGAGGTTTCTGACGTACTTTGTTTGCTTTTTCAGCGATACCGATAGCACCCTCAGCAGCTGCGAAGGACTCATGTCCAGCCAGGAATGCGAAGCACTCGGTATCCTCTTCCAGAAGCATTTTACCAAGGTTACCATGGCCAAGACCAACTTTACGCTGATCTGCTACAGAACCCGGGATACAGAAGGACTGAAGTCCCTCACCGATTGCTGCAGCAGCTTCAGAAGCTTTGCGGCATCCTTTTTTGATTGCGATTGCTGCGCCTACAGTGTAAGCCCATTTTGCATTCTCGAAGCAGATTGGCTGAATGCCTTCGATCATTTTGTATACATCAAGGCCAGCAGCTTTTGTAACTTCTGCAGCTTCTTCGATGGAGTTGATTCCGTACTCAGCAAGCTTAGCCAGAATCTGTTTCTCTCTTCTTTCATATGATTCAAATAAAGCCATTTTCCTATCCTCCTAAATTATCTGATTACTCTTTTCTCGGGTCAACGATCTTAACAGCATCAGCAACACGTCCGTACTGTCCGCTTGCTTTTTCGAAAGCTGTGTTTGCATCATCGCCGGCTTTGATGAAGTCCATCATCTTTCCGAAGTTGATGAATTTGTAACCGATAATCTCATCATCTGCATCCAGAGCGATACCTGTTACATAACCGTCGGTCATCTCCAGATAACGAGGTCCTTTTGCAAGAGTTCCGTACATGGTACCAACCTGGGAACGAAGTCCTTTACCAAGGTCTTCCAGGCCTGCGCCTACAACCAGTCCGTCCTCGGAGAATGCACTCTGGCTTCTTCCGTAAACGATCTGCAGGAAGAGCTCTCTCATAGCAGTATTGATAGCATCACACACAAGGTCAGTATTCAGTGCCTCAAGGATGGTAAGTCCTGGCAGAATCTCAGATGCCATAGCTGCAGAATGAGTCATTCCTGAACATCCGATGGTCTCAACGAGAGCTTCCTGGATAACGCCCTCTTTTACGTTCAGAGTCAGCTTGCAGGTACCCTGCTGAGGTGCGCACCAGCCAATACCGTGAGTGAATCCGGAAATGTCTTTGATTTCTTTTGCTTTTACCCATTTTGCTTCCTCCGGAATCGGAGCTGCACCGTGATGCACGCCCTGGGCAACCGGACACATCATTTCTACTTCGTGTGAATAAGTCATTGTTAAACTCCTTTCAAATATGTACTTATTTGAGCTTTTGTCTTTCGAACGGACTGTTTCCAGCCTGTTCACAGACCTATGGTTATTGTCTCACAAAATTGGTCATTCGTCCAGCATATTTTGATAAAAAATTGCAAAGACCACCGGAAAACGATAAAATTTCCGGCGGTCTTTTAAATCAATCGGTTTGGTTTTCTCTCGATAAAAGAGAATTTTTTTAATTATCAGATTTTTTTGACAATTTCTTTCGCATTCTTAAAAATATGACCTGACGGGATCACACCGCGAACACAGGAGAGTGGATAAATGTTGGAATTTCTTCCGACAACCGTTCCCGGGTTCAATACGCTGTTACAGCCGACCTCAACTTCATCGCCGAGCATCGCACCGAATTTTTTCAGTCCGGTTTCGATCTGTTCATCTGCGCCTTTGACAACAACGAGCTTCTTATCGGATTTTACATTGGAAGTAATGGAACCGGCACCCATATGGGCTTTGTATCCAAGAACAGAGTCGCCGACATAGTTGTAATGCGGAACCTGTACTTTATTAAAGAGAATGACATTTTTCAGTTCGGTGGAGTTTCCAACGACAGCGCCTTCGCCGACGATGGCGTTTCCGCGGATAAAGGCACACTGACGGATCTCAGCGCCTTTTCCAATGATGCATGGGCCGTTAATGGAAGCGGTCGGTGCGATCACGGCATCTTTTGCGATCCAGACATTTTCGCCGCGGTTTTCGTATTCTGCCGGATCGAGTGTTTCGCCGAGTTCAAGAATAAAATCTTTAATGAGCGGAAGCACTTCCCATGGATACGTTTTGCCTTCAAAGATTTTTGCGGCAATGGTCTGGGTTAAATCATAAAGTTCAGAAATGGTTGCATCTTTCATGCGTGATTCATCCTTTCTTGTTTTAGTTCCTGTTTATCTTACCACATTTCAGGAGTTCTGTGTGCCCTTTTTTCTGGCGGTGGAATAGGACTTTGCAGAGGAGTCTTCTGCAGCGGTACGTTTCCCGGTACGGGAGCGCGTGGAAGAGGCTTTTTTGTAATACGGCGCGGACGCATCAAAGCTGCTCTTTAGCTGGAACTGATTCCGCAGCTGCTTCACATTTACCGTGTGGCGTGTAACAAAGTTTTCCAGTTTTCCCATATATTCCTCGGAGGTAATGGAGCCTTCCGCTACATAGGTAAGTCCCTTTTCCCAGCTTGCCGTCAGCTCCGGATTCAGAAGCGGGCGGATCGACTGGTGTACGACGTCGTAGATCATTTCGCCAAGCTGTGTCGGGGTGATAACCTGCGTCTTTTTGTTCAGAGCAAGATATTTGATAAAGACAAGCTTTTTCAGAATCTCAGCACGCGTCGCACTCGTTCCGATGCCGCTTCCCTTAATCTGCTCGCGCAGCTCCTCGTCTTCAATGAGCTGTCCGGCATTTTCCATTGCAAGGATCATCGAACCGGAGGTGTAGCGTTTTGGCGGAGAGGTTTCTCCTTCCTTGATAGAAAGGCCGAGAAGATTCAGCTCGCTGCCTTTCTGCAGCTGGGACAGAGCTGCAAGAAAAGAGGGATCGCAAGTCGTCTCGTCCTCCTTTCTGCCCTCGTCGTCCTCCTCTTTCTTACGGAAGAAAGAATACTGCATGGCTTTTAAATAGCCCTCCTGCACGAGAACACGGAAGTTGGAGAAAAACTGCTCGCCGCCGATTTCGGTGACAAGAGCAACTTTCTGATAGACCGCCGGCGGATAGAAGATACCGAGAAAACGGCGGACAATCGTCTCATAAACTTTTGCGGAGAGTTCCGAGAGGTTCCGCAGATTGTTAAGGCCCTGTCCGGTCGGAATGATCGCATAGTGATCGGTAATCTGTTTATCGTTTGTATAGCGGGTGGAACCAATCTTTTTCCAGCTTTCACCCTGCAAAATTTCATTTGCAAGGCCGCTGCAGATGCCGTACTGCTGCAGGCCGCGCAGGTTTTTGCTGATTTCCCTGGCAACGGCAGAAGAAAGCACACGGGCATCGGTTCGCGGATAGGTAACCAGCTTTTTCTCGTAAAGCTCCTGAACAACTTTCAGCGTTTCATCCGGACTGATTTTGAAAAAGCGGGCACAGTCATTTTGCAGCTCCGCAAGGTTGTAAAGCAGTGGCGCATTTTTATTTTCCTTTTTTCGCTCCATTTTCAGGACATGCGGGATCAGAGGATTCTGCATGCTTAATTCCTCGATCAGTTTCTGTGCGTCCTCTTTTTTCTGGAAGCCGTTCTCCTTATAGAGAAGCGGAGAGTTGAAGTAGCGGCTGCCTTTTACGGCGCGCCATTCCCCCTCAAAATTGCGTCCATTTAAGGAAAGACCGGCGATGACACGGTAGAATGGTGTTTTCACAAAGCTGCGGATTTCGCGCTCCCGGCGTACGACCATGCCGAGCACACATGTCATAACACGGCCGACGGAAATAGACTGATATTTAGTGCCGAGATACGATGCGACAGCGCTTCCGTATTTGAGCGAGAGAAGACGGGAAAAATTAATGCCCATCAGGTAATCTTCTTTGGCGCGGAGATAAGCGGATGCCGAAAGATTGTCGTATTCACTTTCGTCCTTCGCTTCGCGGATACCGCGCAGGATTTCTTCTTCTGTCTGCGAGTCGATCCAGACACGCTTCTGTTTCTTGTCTTTGATACCGGCCATCTGCGCGACGAGACGATAGATGTATTCTCCCTCCCGTCCGGAGTCGGTACAGACATAAATGGTTTCAATATCCTCCCGGTGGAGCAGGTTACTCACAATGGTGAACTGCTTTTTTACTTCCGGGATAACTTCATATTTGAAGTTTTCAGGCAAAAAAGGCAGGGTCTCGAGACTCCACCTTTTTAACGCAGGATCATATTTTTCCGGATAACTCATCGTAACCAGGTGACCGACGCACCAGGTTACGACGGACTGATCCGACTCTAAGTATCCATCCCTGCGCTGCATATTCTGTTTTAACGCTTTTGCGAACTCCTGAGCAACGCTCGGTTTTTCCGCAATGTATAAAGATTTTGTCATTTATCTGCACTCATCATTCGAAGCGGCCAGGCAAGGAGCACACCGCCTCCTATTGCGTTTCCTATAGTTACAATGACCATACTTTTCAATGCGGCAGTCAGAGAAATGCCGCCTGGGACCAGAAGTGCAGCGGTAACAAAGGTGGCCATATTGGCAACGCAGTGTTCAAAACCGGCAACAACGAATCCGGCGATGCAAAGTATAATCATGAAAAATTTGGCAACTTCATTTTTGCATTTCATGCCGCAGGCAACGGCAAGGCAGACGAAGAAGTTGCAGAGAATGGCACGGAAAAACATTTCTCCGGCAGGAATGGAAAGTTTATTTCCAATAAATCCTGCGTAATAATCGGCAGTACCGGAAGCACCTGCCAGTACAAAAATTACGGAGAGAATCAGGCATCCGACAAAGTTTCCGATGTAGCTTACCAGCCATACTTTTCCAACCTGTGCCCAGGAGACTTTTTTGTCATAGGCCCCAAATGCCATAACAAGATTGTTTCCGGTGAAAAGCTCTGCACCGATAAAAACGATCAGCAGAACCGCAATGGCAAACACAATACCGCCAAGCAGTTTTCCCCAGGCAGGATCTGTACTCTGGAACGTATTGCCTACCACGTTGGAGAAAATCATGGCAACCACGATAAAGAAACCGGCCATGACTGCACGGAGAAAGTATTTCCCCGGGTGTTCTTTCAGCAGCTTTGCTTTGTTTACGGCTGCCTCTGAAAATTTTTGTACGTCATCATAAGGCATAGAATAACTCCTTTCTTATGTCCCGTAGGATGGACATATCCCCTCTCTTTTTGTCCGGGGGATGGTCTTTTTTTCCGGAGCAGCTTGCAAATGCTTCGGATTTCGCGCTTTCAACTTTGGCTATTATAGCATTTCCCGGAAAGATTCGCAATGAAGGAGGAAGAAAAAAGTATATTTCCACAGAAATGTCAGAAAATAAGGGGTAAAACGACAGATTGTATGATGAACTCAGAGGGATTGAAATAAGGATTGAAAGCTTTTTTAACCGAGTTAGCCACTTGCTCAAAGACAGGACTTCCAGAAAATATGATAGATATCATATTTCTGGAAGTTTTATTGTAAAATAATGTAACGTACTTAATAGGAGAACAGTTCGAGTATATGTATCGGCTGTTCTTTTTTTGTTTTTGAACGTTAAAATGTTAATTTTTTTCTTGTGTATAGTAGAACACTAAAGTATAATAAAATCAGTTTTTTGCATAAGATTAAAGCTATAATAAGGAAATTGGCAAACCAGATGAAAGTCTGGGACGCAAAGCTACAGGGCCTGTAAAATGGCAGC
>OLGH01003794.1_pt1 | contig 9899 bp, 8 predicted proteins | sample 1604851 | NCBI WGS metagenome assembly OLGH01 (sample SAMEA3888894, study PRJEB22519) | human gut metagenome | biome: human gut; feature: human-associated habitat; material: faeces | place: Denmark | collected 2010
AGGGCTCCCACTTTGGGGGAGCTGGCATCGCGTAGCGATGACTGAGAGGGCGAGGACGCTGCCCGTATGCCATAAGTTTTTGGCATCCACCCCATTCCCGGTCTGTAAAGACCGGCGAAGGGGTGGATTTTTTCTTTTTGCAGGAAAGCGCCGCTTTGAATCGTATTATCAACAGAAGAGCGATGGCATTTTTTACAAGTTCCACAAATTATTTTTTCAGCACTTGACAAAGTTTTCACCTTTCGTTCTTGCAATCTTCATCGTTCGGGCGTATAATTTCTCAATGCTATCGAGTTCTGCACTTCTGCAAAAGGAGGCTATTCTATGAAACGCAGCTGGCTTGCGCGCCACCCTGTCGGGTTTATGGCGCTGTATTCTATATTTTATCTTTCCGTTTTTCACTATCTGGAGTCAAACGTCCCCCTGCGCAGCATTCTGGTGCACTGCCGTCTGGACGATCTGATCCCTTTCTGCAAATATGCGGTGATCCCCTACTTTGCATGGTTTGTGTGGATCCCCTTCACCCTGTTCTATCTGCTGTGGAAAGCCCCGCGTGAGGACTTCTGGCGGCTGTGCCTGCCGCTGTTCTCCGGCATGACCATTGCACTGGCGTGCTACGCGGTGCTGCCCACAGCGCTGGATCTGCGCCCCTACTGGGTGCCGGGCAGCGACATCTTTGCGCGGGTGGTGCGCTTTTTGTACCGCACCGACACCGCCACCAACGTCTGCCCTTCCATCCATGTGTTCAACTCGGTAACGCTGCTGGCGTCCTACCGCAGCCATATCTTTGATGCACCGCGCCGCCGCTGGATGCGTCCCGCAGCCGCTGTGCTGTGCATTTCCATCGTCTGCTCCACCGTGCTGCTCAAGCAGCACAGCTGCATTGACGTAGCCTTGGGTGCGCTGCTGGCACTGGTGCTGGACAGTGCCTTTACCGCCGCCGAGCGCAGCCAGCTGCCCCAGGTGCGGAGAGCATAAGAAAGAAAGAAAAAGCGACCCCTGTCAGCGCCTTTGGCGCTGGCAGGGGTCGTTTTTTCATTTCCTTTTTTCAGAACAGCCCCTCGGGCAGGCAGATATCCTGCTTGGGGACTTTTGCCCACGCAAAGTCCGGCACAAGGCTTTCCGGGGTGCGGGGCGCGGGCTCCGGCTGCAAGCCGTAGGCATACGCCAGCTTGCCGATGATCTCCGGGGCGGTGTACTTTGCCCGCAGGTTTTCAAGGCTCTGGTCGCCGTCCCGCTTGGACAGCCGCCGCCCGTCCGCTGCCAGCAGCAGCGGGCAGTGGGCAAAGCGGGGCGGCTGCAGACCCAGCAGACGGTACAGGTACAGCTGCCGCGCCGTGGAGGAAAGCAGGTCTGCTCCGCGCACCACCTCGGTGACGCCCATGCGGGCATCATCCACCACCACCGCCAACTGATAGGCAAACACCCCGTCTGCCCGGCGCAGATAGAAGTCGCCGCAGTCCCGCAGCAGGTTTTCCGTGTGGGTGCCCATGCAGCCATCCGTAAAGGTGATGGCCTCGTCCGGCACCATCAGACGGTAGGCAGGGGCTTTCTTTTTGCGCTTTTCCGCGATCTCTTCCGGCGTCAGTCCCCGGCAGGTGCCCGGGTAGATGACGTTGCCGTCCGAGGTGTGGGGTGCGCTGGCGGCGTGCAGCTGGGAGCGGGAGCAAAAGCAGGGGTACACCAGCCCCCTCTGCTCCAGTTTGCGGTAGCTTTGGGTATAGATGTCCCCGCATTCGCTCTGATAATAGGGCGCGTGTGTGCCGCCGGTGCTGCCGCCCTCGTCCCATGTAAGCCCCAGCCACGCAAGGTCCTGCTCCAGCAAGTCGGCGTAGACGCGGGGGCAGCGCTCGGCGTCCAGATCCTCGATGCGCAGCACGATGCGCCCGCCCTGACTTTTTGCGCTGAGCCATGCCAGCAGGCTGCACGCCAGATTGCCCAGATGCAGCCGTCCGCTGGGGCTGGGCGCAAAGCGCCCGGTGACCGGGCGGTTTTGGGATACAGGGACTTGGTTTTGCATGGGTGTGCTTCCTTTCGCTTTTACTGGTTTTTTCTCATTATAAGCCCTTGCTGTGCAAAGGTCAATGCGCATAAAAAAGCCGCCGCAGGCGGCAATGCCTGCGGCGGCTGTAAGGTCGGCTGCTCAGTGCAGCTCCGGCCAGTAGCCCTTGTTGGCTTCGATCATATCGTCCAGAATGGCCTTTGCAACGCTCATGCTGGGCACAGTCTTGTTCAGGGTAAAGGCCTGCAGCACCTTCTCGTAGCTGCCTTCCACGCAGCCCTCTACCAGCAGCTTTTCGCTGTTGAGCTGCTGCATCATCAAGCCCTGCTGGAACAGCGGGATGTTGTCCCGGGCAATGACCTCCGGGCCGTTTTTGCCGATGTAGGCGGGCAGCTCCACCATTGCGTCATAGGGCATATTGGGGATAGCGCCGCGGTTCTCGGTGATGATGAGGAAGCGTGCCTTGGTGTCGTTCTTCAGCGCAGCGGAAAGATCTGCGATCCAGTCGCCGTGGCTGCCGGCATAGAAGGTGTTGGCGTCCACCTCGCCGGTCTTGAGGTAGTGGTCGATGCCGTCGAACAGGTTCTTTTCGCGGGTCTCCTCCACCTCGTTGGCGCGGGTGTGGTTCGGGTCCGAGTGCTCCACGAACTCCTTGGCCTGCAGATAGTAGTTCAGGTAGGTGTTGGGCAGGTACTCCGGGAAGTTTTCCATGATCTCGTACTCGCCCTTCCACACATAGTACCAGCTGCCCTTGGTGTGGCGGTTCTGGCTGCTGGAGGAGGTCAGCGCGCCCATGCCCTTGAGGTAGCTTTCCGGCAGAAGGATCTTGTTCTCCTTGATGTAGGCGCGCAGCTTGGGCATCAGGTCCTCGCCGTGGTACTGGATGGAGGTGAACCAGCCAAAGTGGTTCAGGCCAAAGTAATCGTAGACGATCTCCTTCTTGTTCTGGATGCCCATGGCAGCTGCCACCACGTCAATGATGGCGATGGGCATATCGCAGATGTTGATGATCCGTGCCTTCGGGCGCAGCTTGCGGCAGGCTTCGGATACGATGGCGGCGGGGTTGGAGTAGTTCAGGATCCAGTAGTCCTTCTTGGCATACTTTTCCACGTCGTCGATCAGCTTGATCATGGGGAAGATGGTACGCATTCCGTAGGCCATGCCGCCGCAGCCGCAGGTCTCCTGTCCCACGCAGCCGTGGCGCAGGGGGATCTTTTCGTCCTGCTCCCGCATGGCGTAGCCGCCCACGCGCATCTGGGCAAACACAAAAGAGGTGTCCGTGTAAGCCTGCTGCACATCGGTGGTGACCACCAGCTTGATGTTGGTATTCAGTTCCTTGTGCAGGACCCAGTCCACCACAACGGCAACCTTGTCCTGCCGCTCCTTGTTGATGTCAAACAGACGGATCTCGTCCACTTCCAGTTCTTCCCGGCGCAGGGCGATGGATTTGACGATACCGGCGGTAAACGTGCTACCGCCGCCAGCAATGGTAATGACCATAGTTAAACGCTCCTTTTTTGTATTTTTCAGGTTAGCCCGGCGCAATCCGCCGGGGCGCGGAAAAGCGGTTTACTGGTTTTCCAGCTGTGCTTCCACAGCACGCTTGATATCGGCTACCTGCAGACCGTAAACGATCTGGATATCGGTACCCTTTTTCACGATGCCGCTGTTCGGCAGTTTGTTGATGGCAGCTTCGTCCAGCTTTGCGGGGTCCTTGATGTTTACACGCAGGCGGGTGAAGCAGTTGTCCACCGACAGGATGTTCTCCTTGCCGCCCAGACCATCGATGACGCACTGCACCTCGGCGGCGTTCTTCACGCTTGCCTTCTTGGCGGGTGCATCGCCCTTGGCGGTCTCGGTGCTCACCGCTTCCCGGCCGGGAGTGTGCAGATTGAAGGCCTTGATCAGCAGGGTGAACACCACAAAGTACACTGCGATCTGGCACAGCGCCAGCAGGTACAGGGTGGGATAGTTGGTCTTATCTGCACCGGCGGAAAGGTTCATCAAAATCGAGCCGAGGAGGTTGGTGGTAAAGCCGGTGACATGGAAGATGTGCAGCAGCACGATGAACAGGCCGGAGATGCAGGCGTGTGCCACCCACAGGATGGGCGCAGTGAAGCAGAACATGAAGTCCAGCGGCTCGGTGATGGAAGCCAGAGAAGCGGTAAAGGCCAGCGGCACCAGAACGGCAGCGGTCTTTTTGCGGTTCTCCTTGCGGGCGCAGAAGATGAAGGCCGCCACGATGCCAAAGTAGCCGAAGGTCTTGGTGAAGCCGGTGTACATCCACACAATGCCGTCCGAGAAGGGCAGACCCATGCTGTACTCCATCATCATGACGATGTAGGAGCCGGTGTAGGTGGCATCGCCCACGGTCAGGCTGTTGCCCAGTGCAGAGAACTGGAAGGGGGTGTAGATGAGGTGGTGCAGGCCGGTGGGGATGAGGAAACGCTCCAGGAAGCCGTACAGGAACAGGCCGAAGTTGCCGGAGGTGGCGATCAGGTCGGTCAGTGCGCTGATGACGCTCTGCACCGGCGGCCAGAAGAAGCAGGAGCCAAAGCCGAACAGGATGGAAAAGACCACCATGCAGGTAAAGGACCAGCGGTTGCCGGAGTAGATCTGGGTGATGATGCCCTTGAACTGCTTTTCACAGGTGCGGTTGTACACCCAGCCGCAGACAAGGCCCAGCAGGATGCCGCCGAACACGCCCATATCCACCGTCTGGATGCCGAACACGGTGGACTGACCGGTGCCGTACAGACCCACCATCGGGTCAGCCTCGGCCAGCATACCCAGCTGGGTCAGGGTGACATTGCCGGCGGTCAGGTACATAAAATAGCTCATCAGGCCGATGATGGCAGCCTGCTGCTTGTTCTTTTTGGCAAGCGCTGCTGCGATGCCCACGCAGAACATCAGGCTGAGGTTGTTGATGATGACCATGATGCAGTTGTAGATCAGCTGTCCCAGCAGCTTGATGGGGGTCCACTGCAGAACGGGGATCATCGCACTAAGGCTTGTGCTGGTAAGCAATGCGCCCAGCACAAGGATCAGGCCTGCTGCCGAGATATACGACAGCGGTGAGAGCATGGCTTTGGAGAACTTTTCCAAGCCATTCATGACTTTTTCTTTCATCGTGTAATACTCCTCACTTTTTGACTTGACGGTTTTGGGGGGATGATTTCTATTCCGCAGGGCTTCCGGACGCCCTGTTGAAGCATTTTATCCTACGATCTTGGTCAGGTGGATGAGCAGATAGACCTGCTCCTGATGATCCAGCTCGTAATCAAATTCCTGCCGCAGATAGGCATTGATGCGCTGTAAGCACACCTCGTTGCGGCTGTCGCGCTGCAAAAGCACCGCGTACATGGATTCCAGCCCGGCGTCCTGCCAAGGAGTGTGCCGCAGAATGCGCGCCGCCAGAAACTTGAGGTGTACGGTCAGGCGGGTGGTCTCAAGGCTTTCTTCCTCAAAGGTGCAGTGATAGGTATCGCAGATGATCTCCTTGACCGCCTTGACAAACTTTACGGTATCGTAGGCCAGCGCGCCGTCCGCCGCACCGGCTACCAGATGCAGGGCAATGTAGCCCGCTTCGTCCTCCGGCAGCTGTACGCCGCAGAACTGCCGGACAAGTTCCAGCGCCCTTTGCCCCACTGCGTACTCCTTCGGGTACAGCATCCGCGTCTCCGAGAGCATGAGGTTGGGCAGAAAAGTACCCTTTTCCACACGTTCCAGCGCAAAACTGATGTGGTCCACCAGCGAGATGGTGCTTTTGCTGCTGAGCAGAATGCCCTGCTCCTCTGCCGCCAGCGAGATGCGCTCGGCGGCCTGCATCACCTGTGGGGTAACGTTATCCAGCATCTTGAGGAACTTGGTCTGCAATTCATTCTGCACATAGTACACCTTGGAAACGCGGTTTTTGTCGATCACGTCCCCCGGGCGGCGGCCAAACCCAAGCCCGTTGCCCACGAGAATGGCTTCCCTGCCGTCCGGCATGACCACCGACACCGCATTGTTATTGAATACCTTTACAGCCTGCATCGCCGCACTCCTCCGCTTCCATGCCGCAGCTTTTGTGAAAAAGAAAAAGGGCACAAGAACCAAAGGGATGCCGTTGCCGCCTTCCCTCTGATGCTCATGCCTGATCGAACAGTTACACGCACTGATAAATTCACTTGTCTGCTTTTGATTATACGAGCCAGTGCAGAAAATGTCAATGCGTTGAACTGCCCGAAATTCAAGCTGCATTTTTGTATATCCTGCACAGGTCTGCTTGAAATTCGTCCTGCGCAGAACGATTGACAACGCCGTGCGCAGAACGTATACTTAGGGTGTAGATCCCGCTTTGCTCCGGCGGCTTGCCGGGGCACCAGTTACGGAGGTTTTTCTTATGACATCGAAATATATCCGCTCCCTTGCGCTGCTGCTGTGCGCCGCTTTCCTGGGCTGTCTGCTGGCAGCCTGCGGCGGCTCTGCAAGCAGCCCTGCATCCAGCGCTGCGCCCGCCTCGGACAGCGCATCCGCTTCCGGCAGCAGCACGCTGCCCTCCTCCACCACAGAAGCCGACACCGGAGAGCTGAACCCCGGCAACTTTGACGAGAACTCGGTGTTCTCCATCACTGGCACAGAAAACGCCTTTGCGCCCTGTCTGGGCTGGGGGCCCGGCGTATCCGGCTGCTCCTTGAAATCGGTCATCGCGGCGGCATCGCTGCTGCACTGGGCCGAGGACGCACGGATGTCCAGCCGCTCCCCGGAAGCCATTCAGGAAGCCTTTTACAGCTGGTACGACGGCCTGACCGACAACCAGCAGGAGGGCTTTGCCGAAGCATGGCCGCTGATCAAGGACGCCGCGCTGGACCTGCTCAGCGATAAGGACAGCATGACCGGCCGCATCGCGGACGCAGGGCTGGACGCTGACACCCTGCCCGGCTGCACCCTGAAAAACTGGCAGGCGCTGCAGACCGTGCTGGACGGCATTGTGCCGGAGACGAACGGCGAAGCTTAATAGAACAAAAAAGCATCTGCAACCATCGCTTCTGAATTTCAGAATCAGCGATTTTGTTGCAGATGCTTTTTCTTTAGCGGGCTCGCCCTCTCAGTCAAATCCTACGGATTTGCCAGCTCCCCCAAAGTGGGAGCCCTTGGCAGTCCACGCAAACTTCATCTCTTTGCCAAGGCCTCTCCCTTTGGGAGAGGTGGATGCGACCAGCGGGAGCAGACGGAGAGGGCGAGGATGCTGACCATGTGCAGCATCCCTTCTGTTTCTGATTTTTATACCTTTTTCAGCACATACTGGCGGGTGCCCATGCCCACCTTCTCGGCCTGGTCAAGGGTGGCCTTCCACTCGATGTTGGGGTTGGAGTCCTTGAAGTTGTCGTGGTAGCAGTTCCAGCCCGGCTTTGCAAGGTTTGCGCCCAGCTGGCTGTTGGGCAGCGGGGCGGCATTCAGGCAGGCGTCCACGCAGGCCTGGTCCAGCGCCACCGGGTCGAAGGACGCAAAGATGCCGATATCCGGCAGGATGGGCGCATCGTTCTCGCAGTGGCAGTCGCAGTTGGGGCTGATGTCCTGCACAAGGCTGATGTGGAAGGTCGGGCGGTCATAGCAGACTGCGGCAGCGTATTCGGCCATCTTGCGGTCCAGCATCTCATTGGCGCTGTCGCACTGGGAATAGATGGCATCGAAGTTGCAGGCACCAATGCAGCGGCCGCAGCCCTTGCACTTGTCCTGGTCGATGACAGCCTTGTTCTGCTCGTTGTATACAATGGCGTCGGAACCGCACTCCTTGGCGCAGCGGTGGCAGCCGCGGCACAGGCTCTCCTGCACGGCCGGGTGGCCGGAAGCATGCTGCTCCATCTTGCCCGCGCGGGAGCCGCAGCCCATGCCGATGTTCTTGATGGTACCGCCGAAGCCGGTGGACTCGTGGCCCTTGAAGTGGGTCAGGCTGATGAAGACGTCCGCATCCATGATGGCGCGGCCGATCTTGGCCGTCTTGCAGTATTCGCCGTTGGGCACCGGCACCTCGACTTCATCGGTGCCGCGCAGGCCGTCGCCGATGAGGATCTGACAGCCGGTGGTCATGGGCCAGAAGCCGTTCTCCTGCGCACAGGCCAGATGCTCCAGCGCATTCTTGCGGCTGCCCGGATACAGCGTGTTGCAGTCGGTCAGGAAGGGCAGACCGCCCTGCTCCCGGCACAGGTCTGCCACCACCTTGGCGTAGTTGGGGCGGAGGAACGCCAGGTTGCCCAGCTCGCCAAAGTGCATCTTGATGGCGACGAACCTGCCGTCCATGTCGATGGTTTTGATGCCCGCCGCGAGGCACAGGCGGCGCAGCTTATCCGTCAGGCTGGTGCCCACCGGACACCGGAAATCCGTAAAATAAACGGTCGATGCTTCCATAGGTATTTCCTCCATTTTGAACGATGCGGCGCTTCCCCGCCGCCGGGATCTCTCTTATGTTCTCTATGTTCTCAGTATAGCACAGCCGGTGGATGGGTGCAATTCTGTGGACGCAAAATGCCCCGCAGCTGGCAGGCGCACTGCACAGATACGGGGCAGAATTTCTTTATGCGATGGCGCTGACCGCAGCAACGGCCAGGACGATGACGCCCAGAACGATGCGGTACAGGCCGAAGAACTTGAAGTTGTGGCGCTTGACGTAATCCATCAGGAAGCGGATCGCGGCCAGGCTGACCACGAAAGCCACGACGCAGCCCGTGACGAGGACGGCGACCTCCGACCCGGTGATGGCTGCGCCGGAAAGGGCGAACTTGACCACCTTCAGCAGCGAGGCACCTGCCATGACCGGGATGGCCAGATAGAAGGTGAACTCGGCCACGCAGGCACGGGAGAGGCCCAGCAGCAGGCCGCCCACGATGGTGGCACCGGAGCGGGAGGTGCCGGGGATGATGGCCAGCATCTGCCACACGCCGATGAGGAAGGCTTCCCGGTAGGTGATCTGTTCCAGCTTGGCCACATGGGGCGCGGTGCGGCGGTTCTCCACCACGATGAAGAGGACGCCGTACAGGATCAGCATGGCGGCCACGGTGATGTAATTGTAGAAGTGCGCCTCGAACCAGTCGTCCAGCGGGCTGATGACCAGCACGGGCAGGGTGGCAGCCACCACCTTGAACCACAGCTGCCAGACCTGGGGCTTGGAGACCACCCGGCCATGCTGGAGGCCAAAGGGCCACAGTTTATGCCAGAACAGCACCACCACGGCCAGGATGGCACCCAGCTGGATGACCACCCGGAACATGGACATGAACTCTTCGCTGGCGTTGAATTTGACGATCTGCTCCAGCAGGATCATATGGCCCGTGGACGAGATGGGCAGCCACTCGGTGATGCCCTCCACGATGCCCATTAAAATTGCTTTGATGATTTCCCAGAACGTAAGAAATCCCTCCTTTTTGCACACGCGGGAACGCGCGGCGTTTCTCGCTTTTCCAGTATACCATACTATGGCGCACCGCGCACGCAGAATGCAAAAATTTTACGCAGCTGCCCTCTGCGCTGCGGGGTGTAACTGGGCCGGAAAATGTGCTATACTGAACCCAGAGCCTTACAGAATGGTTTTTGCCCCGGCTGCGGGCATTTTGCAAACACCGTCTGTATTTTCGTTTCATCATTCTACAATGAGGTGAATCTTTATGAACATTCTGGTGATCGGCTGCGACCAGGTGGGCGCGTCCCTGATCCGCGACCTGGAGCGCATCGGCCACGACATTTCCCTGATCGAGCGGGACCCCGAACAGCTCAAGCGTCTGGACGCCTTTGATGACTACCGCTTTGGCGGCACCGCTCTGGTGGGCGACCCCACCGACCCCGACGTGCTGCGCCGGGGCGGCGTGGAGAACTGCGACGCCGTGGCCGCTGTGAGCGAGGACGACTCGGTGAACCTGAT
>OLGH01003800.1_pt1 | contig 9884 bp, 7 predicted proteins | sample 1604851 | NCBI WGS metagenome assembly OLGH01 (sample SAMEA3888894, study PRJEB22519) | human gut metagenome | biome: human gut; feature: human-associated habitat; material: faeces | place: Denmark | collected 2010
TCGGCGTATCGTTCACCTATAAATTCGGTGGATATAAGGAGAAGCAACGGGAGGCGGTGGATACGTCGCGGTTTAAATAGATGGAAATAGCAGCGTGAAGGTACTTCCTTCTCCAAGGTGAGAGCTGACAGTGATGTTTCCGTTGTGCTGGTGCATGATTTGTCGTGAAATGGTCAGCCCGATTCCTGAACCGGATGGCTTGGTAGTAAAGAAAGGGATGAAGATACGTTCCAGTACATCCGGTTCGATGCCGGTCCCGTCGTCTGCCACACGCAGGTAGGGGTGGTCAGTGGAAGTGATGCCTGAGGAAAGAACGATATGTTCTGCCTCGTTTTCACGGGCATTCTTTATGAGGTTGATAAGGATCTGTTCAATCTGGGCTTTGTCTGCAATGATGCATAGGGAGTTTCTGGGAAGCGAGAGCTGTAAGTCGTTCCGTTCACTTTGCATAAGTTGCAGGGTATCTTGCAGAATATCCTGCGCGGTGTGTGGTTTCAGTAAGGGCTGTGGAAGATGGGAAACCTCCCGGTAGTTGCCGACAAAGTGTACCAATCCGTTGCCGCGTCGGCTGATGGTCTGGAGCATCTGGAGTATTTCGGATTTGGTTCCCTCATCGCCCTTCAGCTCTTCTATCTGTCTGGACAGCAGTTCAGTGAGAGAGATGATGGGGGTGATGGAGTTCATGATTTCATGCGTCAGTACGCGGATCAGTTTCTGCCAAGCCTCCGTTTCTTGGCTGTCCAGGGCAGAGTGTATGTTCTTCATGCTGGCGATGATGAGTTGTCTGCCTTGAATGGTAAATTCCATACCTGAGAGGGCAAGTTGGATATGCTCATCTTTCCGTTTAATTTGCAGGACAGATAGGTCACCGGCCTTGAGCTTATACAATTTTCCGGGCAATTCGGAGTGGAAAGGATGAAGGTCGTCGATCCTTTTGGGTACTTTGAGGGCTATATTGTCGGTATTTGAGCCGATGAGCCGTTTGGCCGCTTCGTTCATCCACTCCATAGTTCCGTCCGGGGTATAGACCAGTATGGCAATGTCTATGTGGTTGGCAAGTGCCTGGAAGTATTGCAGCCGACTCTCCTTCTTTTGCAGATTACGGCGGTAGTGCTCCAATGCTTCCTGCATCTCTGCCAGCAGTTCCGGCGGCAGCGAACGTTGGCTTTCACAGCCTTGTATCGGAGAAGAAAGAAATTCGGAATAACGTACAGCCCATATGAATTGTGCCATAGCCCGGGCTGAACGCAGAATATAACGGTAGATGGCATAGGCTACGCCCAGCGTTAGCAGGATGGAGATGCATAAACTGATGTAGAAGCCATGAAGGGCAAGGCAGGCGGTGGTTATGCAGCATAGCAGCAAGGCCATTGTCAGGCAGAGGGGAGATTTTGTCCAGGTTTGTTTCATAGCTTAAATTTCTCGATTCTTCTGTAGAGTGATGTTCTTGTGATGCCTAACATTTCTGCCGCCAGCGTGATGTTGCCGCCACAGATGCGGAGTACTTCGTTGATGTTCTCTTTTTCCATCCGTTCTATATTGTATCTTTCCCTTTCGGAGACCGCTTCTTGTGATTGCCTGTTCCGGAGGTTGAAGTCTTCCGCAGTCAGCAGTGTACTTCCGGAAAGAATTACTGCACGTTCGATGGCATGTTCCAATTCCCTTACGTTTCCCGGCCAGCGATAAAGCTGCATCTGCTTGCGTGCTTCTTTTGAAATGCCACGAAGGTCTTTCCTGTATTTCTTCTTGTAGCGTTGCAGAAAGAAATCGGCCAGTAGGAATAAGTCATTGCCCCGTTCACGCAGAGGAGGAATACGGATTTCAATCGTATTGATGCGGTACAGCAAGTCTTGGCGGAATTCTCCCTTGTCAATAGCTGCGTATAGGTCGGAATTGGTAGCGCATATCAACCGCACATCCACCGGATAAGAAGCGGTGGAGCCGATCCGTGAACTTCTCCGTTGCTCGATGACTGAGAGCAGTTTGGCTTGTAGCGGCAGTTTCAGATTGCCTATTTCGTTGAGGAACAAGGTACCTCCCGAAGCTACTTCCATCCGTCCCGGTTTACCGTTGCGCGCATCGGTAAAAGCTCCTTTTTCATAGCCGAAGAGCTCGCTTTCGAACAATGTTTCGGGGATGCTTCCCAAGTCTATCGGCACATACACTTCCTTTTTCCGGGGCGATTGTTCGTAGACATATCTGGCAATCAAATCCTTTCCCGTTCCGTTTTCTCCCAGTAGCAGGAGGTTGGCGTCTGTGTCGGAAAATTTGCGGATGGTCTGGAAAATGGCGTGCATGGCAGCCGACTCCCCGATTACTTTTGTCGGTTCGGCAGGAATGCAGAGAGTTCCGGCTTGTCCTTTCAAGGTCTCCTGCTGTTTTTTCAGTTTTTCCTTTTGCTTCTTCAAGGCTTCCACTTCCGTACGGCTGAAACTTAGTTGCAGGGCAGAAGACACGGTGGCCAGTAGTTTTTCGTTCTGCCACGGTTTTGGAATGAAGTCTGTAGCACCTTGTTTGATGGCTTGCACGGCTTTTTCCGTATCGGCATAGGCTGTGATGAAGATGACGACGGCTTTTGCGTCCAACCTTAGAATCTCTTCCAGCCAGTGGAATCCTTCCTTTCCACTGACGGCATCCCGTCGGAAGTTCATGTCCAGCAGAATGACGTCGAAACGAGTACGGGAAATGACGGGAAGTAATTCCCGAGGGTCGGAAAGGAGCGTGACGCTTTCTGCCAGTGGGCGCAACAGCAGCTTCAGAGTGAAAAGGATATCTTCATTGTCATCGACAATCAGTATTTTGCCTTTTTTCATTGCGGATAATTAAGTGATTAGATAGAGATTAAAAAACATCTTCTCCTTACAGATATGGGCAAAGGTACAGAAACTTTTTGAAAGTACAGTGTACGGAAGCGTGCATTTGGTGTACGATACCGTGCATTTTTATGTAAGTGTATTTAAGCTAAATATTTGATAAATAGATATTTATGGTTTTGGTATGGTTATTGCGAATTATTCGTAGATAAGCTTTGCAACGAAAAAAGCTCTATCGTCATTGTAAAATAGTAGAATGGTATGATACAACATTACATCAAAGTGGCGCTCCGTCTTATCGAACGGAGCATGCTTTTTTCTCTCATCAACATGCTGGGATTTGTGTTTGGTATGGCGGCGGCATTTCTTATTTATCTTTGGGTGGTGAACGAACTGACCTATGAAGATTATAACCCCGATACCGACCGCATTTATCGGGTAGTAGAAGTTGTCCGGCAGCAAACCGGTGAAATAACAGAGTCATCCAGTACTGTTCTCGCCTTGCCTGAAATCTTCAAAGAAAACTTCCCACAAGTAGAGGCTGCCACTGCCATCAAGTATATCGGAGAAGGGAGCATGGAGACTGGTGAAGGAAAAAGTCTTTCAGGATATCGTGTGTATACGGATACGGCCTTTTTTCAAGTTTTTCCATTTGAAGTAATGGCGGGTAACCTTACTGATATGAAAAAGGGTAATTACATTGTGTTATCCGAGAAGATGGCGATTAAACTGTTTGGCAGCGCCACGGCGGCAATCGGGCAGAAATTGAAAGAAGTGGCTGACGATTTATATGGCTGGGAAGCAAAGAAAGTGGTGGCAGTCGTGAAGATTCCTTCCAAATGCCATATCTATTTTGATATACTCTGTGACCTTGATAATTTTGCAAAAGCATATGGTATCGATCGTAACACTTTCCGTGAGGATCAGCATGTCTACGTCAAGATGAAACTTGGAGATGCAGGAAAGATGTATGCGAAAGAACACAGCGAGATGAGCCGGGTATTTTCCAAGCTTGGAGACAAGAATACACTGATTCGTTTCCAGCCTATCAAGGATATTCACCTGAAGACAAACTTTGCCGATCCCAATGTAAAGAATCATGGCAGTATGGCAAGCATCTATTTGTTTATCGGACTGGCTGTCCTGGTCATTTTTATGGGGGCATTCAACTTTATGACACTCTCTACGGCAAGGGCATCCATGCGTTACAAAGAGATAGGGGTGCGCAAGGTGACAGGCGCCAAGCGCAAGACGTTGATTACACAGTTCTTGTCCGAAGGTATGGTGCAGGCTGTCATCTCTTTGGGGTTGGCTTTGGCTCTGACGGAACTGATGCTTCCTCTTTTCAATGAGGCAATGGGTACTGAAGTATCACTGAATTTGAGTTGGAGTGTCGTGCTTTATGTCCTGTTCGGCATTGTTGGGATAGGGTGTGTCGCAGGCAGCTATCCGGCATTCTACCTTTCATCCGTCAATCCGCTGATAGCATTCAAGGGGGGCAAGAAAACCGGTAAGAAGGGAGGGATGCTGAAAGGCCTGATATGCGTACAGTTCATCATCACCATCACCTTGATGCTTGCTACGATGTTGGTTTATAAGCAACTGTATTTTATGCAGAATAAGGACTTGGGCTTGAACAAAGAAAATGTAGTGACGGTCTATACCAATCTGTGGTACAATGTCAATGACTTTAGGCAGGAAATTCTGAAGAATCCCAATGTGCAGAGTGTGGCAATGGGAAGCCCGATAGAAAATCTGTATGAAAACGGAGAAAAGAAAGAGGGGGGCGAAGCGGAATGGATAGATATGGATGGAAAGGTGAATACTTTGAAAATGGTGCCTATCATTGCAGACGATGATTTCATAAAGGTTTTCAACCTGGAGATGATAAAGGGGGAATCGCTGGAGGCAGATTATGACAACTACTGGGGTGGAGGCGCTCTACAGCGTACCGTCGTAATCAATGAGTCTGCCTGGAAGGCTATGAAGGTGGCAGATCCTATCGGAACGGAATTCCGCCTTACGGATACTTGGTGGGGGCATTTTAATTATCGGATAGTAGGGGTGGTGAAGGATTTCAACTTCCAGTCCTTGCGTGAGAAGATAAGGCCTGCTTTTATCTTTTATTCACCTGAACAGATGCAATATCTTTTTATTAGAATCTCTCCCGAAAACAAGAAGGAGACTTTGAAATTCATACAGCAGAAATTTGATGAGATGGCACCGCTTTTTATGAAAGAATTTCGTTATCAGTTCTTTTCTGATGCCTTAAACAAGAACTACGCCAAAGAGCAACAGCAGAGCAAGATGTTGCTGTTCTTCACAGTGCTTGCCATCGTCATAGCCATGATGGGAGTGTTTGGCCTGGTTGCCCTCTCTACAGAGCAACGGACCAAGGAAATTGGCATCCGTAAAGTGAACGGTGCACATTCCGACCGTATCGTGAAAATGTTCTGCCGCGAATATTTGCAGTGGGTGGGGATTGCCTTCATCATAGCTTGCCCTTTGGGATATTTCTTCATGCGGCATTGGATCAGCGAGTTTGTCTACCAGACACCAATCAGCTGGTGGCTATTCGTGGCAGTGGGTGCTGTCATTGCAGGCATTGCTTTGCTGACGGTCATTGGGCAGACATGGAGAAAGGCGTCGCAGAATCCGGTGAAATCATTGAGATATGAATGATAACATAAAATAAAGATATATGATAAAGACAATCGGACTCAGTAAAATCTTCCGCACGGAGAATGTGCAGACCACAGCCTTGAATGAGGTGAATATTGAAATCAATCGGGGCGAGTTTGTGGCAATCATGGGGCCGTCCGGATGCGGCAAGTCCACCTTATTGAATATACTGGGATTGCTGGACAATCCGACATCGGGCGAACTTTGGTTCCTCGGGCAGGAGGTGTCCCGCTTCTCGGAGAACAGTCGTACAGACTTACGTAATGGAAACATCGGATTCGTCTTCCAGAGTTTCAACTTGATAGACGAACTGACGGTTTTTGAAAACGTAGAATTACCTCTGCTTTATGCCGAAGTCCCCGTTCGCGAGCGTGTGGAGCGTGTAAATTGTGCTTTGGAACGGATGCAGATTGCACACCGCACGGAGCATTATCCGCAGCAGCTTTCGGGGGGGCAGCAACAGCGCGTTGCCATTGCCCGTGCCATTGTTACCAATCCCCATCTCATTCTTGCCGACGAGCCTACGGGTAACCTGGATCCGACAAACTCATGGGAAATCATGAAGTTATTGGAAGAAGCGAATGACAGAGGAACTACAGTTCTTGTCGTTACGCATAACCAGGAGATCGTAAATGAAATGCAGAAGCGAGTTGTTACGATGAAAAAGGGTGTCATCGTAAGCGACGAGAAAAAAGGTGGGTATAAGCATGAGAATTAGTACAATAGGATATTCGATGAAACAAGGGGTTAAGAACATCCGCAGAAATAAGATGTTTTCCGTTGCTTCGATCGCAACGATGGCGGCATGCATTTTCCTGTTCGGATTGTTCTATTCCATTGTAGTTAACTTTAGTTATATTGTAGAAAAAGCAGAAGAAGGTGTTGCTATTACAGTATTTTTTAATGAAGATACTACAAAAGAACAAAAAGATACAATTGGTGCCCAGCTGAAGAAAGAAGATGGAGTACTGAAAGTAAATTATGTAAGTGCGGATGCAGCATGGAATAAGTTTAAAGATCAGTATTTTGGAGAATCAAGTGATCTGGCAGAAGGATTTAAGAGTGATAACCCGCTTGCCAATTCAGATAACTACGAAGTATATCTTTCAGACGTATCAAAGCAGAAAGATGTAGTGTCTTATGCAAAGTCGCTGGATGGGGTGCGTAAAGTTAATAAATCAGACGTAGTAGCCAAGACTCTTACCAGTGTGAACAAGTTGGTGGGATATGTATCGGTAGCAATTATTGCAATTCTTCTGGCAGTGTCAATTTTCCTGATCAGTAATACGGTCACTATGGGTATTACGGTAAGACGTGAAGAAATTGCAATTATGAAATATATCGGAGCAAAAGACGGATTTGTCCGTGCGCCGTTTGTAATAGAGGGTCTGATTATCGGAGCTGTCGGAGCTGTAATCCCGCTCGTATTGCTTTATTTTATGTATGATAAGGCAATTACATACATTATGACAAAATTCAGCCTTCTGAATAATATTGTAGATTTCCTTCCGGTAGCAACTGTTTACAGAACATTACTTCCAATCGGAATTGCTTTGGGTGTTGGAATCGGTTTTGTGGGAAGTTTCTTTACAATCCGCAAACATCTGAAGGTATAAAAGTTCTGGCTCGGAAAGGAGCGTCATATGATAAAAAGAAAGAAGATGATAAGCCTTCTGCTGGTGCTTACGCTTGTAAGCGGAATGTTTGTGCAGACATATGCAACAGAAATTGATGATACAAAGAAAAAAGCAGAAGAACTGGAAAGCAAGAAGAAAGCTGCTGAAAATGAGAAAACATCTCTGGCAGATCAGCTGAAAAAGCTGACGGGCGAGATGGAAGAAACTAAGAAAAAGATTTCTGCAAAAGAAGATGAGATCACAAATAAAGAAGAAGAATTGATTCTTGCAAAAGCGGATGAGAATGAACAGTATGAAAGTATGAAGAAGAGAATCCGTTATATGTATGAAAATGGAAATACAGGATTTGTAGAAATCCTTTGCTCTTCAAAGTCAATTGGAGAATTGCTGAATAATGCTGAATATATCAGCAGAATATCAGGATACGACAGAAACATGCTGGTAGAATTCCAGAAGGTTGTAACCAATGTCGAGAATCAGGAAGCAGAACTCAAGAAAGAATATAAAGAACTGCAGACGATGCAGGATAATCTGATCACAAAGCAGGACAGCGTAAATGAACTGATAAAGAATAAGCAAAGTGAGATTCAGAGTTTGACCAGCGAACTGGGAGATACAAAGAATAAGCTTGCACAGCTGGAAGCGGCAGCTGCCGAAGCCGAACGTAAACAGAAAGAAGCAGCAGCGGCAGCGGCAGCTGCGAAGAAGGCTCAGGCAGCAGCCAAAAAGAATACAAGCTCATCGGGGTCTTCGGCCGGTTCCGCCGGGGCATCGGTGGTGTCGGGAAATGGAACATTTACACATCCTTGTCCGGGTGGATATATTTCGAGTGGATTTGGTTACAGAACACAGCCGATTGCAGGTGCAAGTACGAATCATAAAGGGATTGACTTTGCAGCAGCAACAGGAACGCCAATCTATGCGGCTGCGGCAGGAACAGTTATTTCAGCCGGATATGCCGGAAAGGCGGGAAACCTGTTAGTAGTCAGTCATGGAAACGGATTGCTTACATATTATATGCATTGCAATGCGATTTATGTGAGTGCGGGACAGAAAGTCAGCAGAGGTCAGAATGTTGCAGCGGTTGGAACTACAGGAAATTCAACCGGACCACATCTGCATTTTCAGGTAATGTTGAATGGAACACCGGTAAATCCGGCAAACTATCTGTAAGAAACGAACAGATCGTAGTATGAGGCAAGATAAATGAAAAACAGAAAAAGTTTTTTGAAAGGGGCGCTTTGTGGCGCCCTTGCTATGTTATTAGTGGCAGGACTCGTGTCCTGTGGATTAAAAGTGAATAATGGAAACAGTGATATTACATCAAAAACAGAAGATAAGATATCAGAACTGCAGAACCTGATCGAGAAGCATTATATGGGGGATGTAAAAGAAAAGAATCTGGAAGATGGGGTCTATAAAGGTTATATCAATGGCCTGAATGATCCGTATTCGGTATATTATAACAAAAAAGAAACAAAAGAATTATACGAATCAACTGGTGGTGAATATTCCGGAATCGGTGCTGTGATGTCTCAGAATACAGAGACAGGAGTGATCACTCTGGTCCAGATATATAAGGATTCTCCGGCTGAGAAAGCAGGACTTAAGGAGAATGATATCCTTTATAAGGTTGAAGGAAAAGAAGTCACAGGAAAAGATCTCTCTAAAGTTGTAAGTAAGGTAAAGGGTGAAAAAGGAACAACGGTAGAACTCACCGTATTAAGAGGTGAAGATGCCAAAGAAGTAACTGTGACTGCAACAAGAGATACCGTACAGGCACAGACAATTGAGTATAAGATGATGGATGACAAGATTGGTTATATCAGAGTGTCTGAATTTGATACTGTGACGTATGATCAGTACAAAGAAGCATTGGATGATCTTGAAAAACAGGGAATGACAGGGCTGGTTGTGGATCTGCGTAATAATCCTGGAGGTTCGCTCAGTACAGTATGTGATATGCTGGATCTGATGCTGCCAAAGGGCCTGATCGTGTATACGGAAGATAAAAATGGCAAAAAGACAGAGATGAAATCTGACGAAGAACATCAGTTTACAAAACCGCTGGCAGTTCTAGTAAATGGCAACAGTGCCAGTGCATCAGAGATTTACTCCGGGGCAATCCAGGATTACGGAATCGGTAAGATTGTCGGAACCCAGACATATGGAAAGGGTGTCGTACAGCAGATTTTTGATCTGGATGACGGAACAGCCGTAAAACTTACGATTGCAGAATATTTCACTCCAAAGGGAAGAAGTATCAACGGAAAAGGAATTACACCGGATGTAAAGGTCGAATACGAAAATAATGAAGAAAATCCGGATGCAGACAATCAGCTTGATAAAGCTGTGGAGGAAGTAAAAGCACAGATGAAGTAATCGTTTGTGGATGGTGACATAGCAAAATAAGAGTTTTGAAGGGAATGCAGTTTGGCATTCCCTTTTATTATGCCTTATGGTAAAATATAAATAATGTGAAATTTAGATTATGCATATAAGGTAGGAGGAAAAAACATTGATTAATCAGTTAGTAGCCAACATAAAGAAGACAGGAGCACCGATTGTAGTAGGATTAGATCCGATGTTGAACTATATTCCGGAGCAGGTACAGAAAAAAGCGTTCGCAGAATATGGTGAGACACTGGAAGGAGCAGCAGAAGCAATCTGGCAGTTCAATAAAGAAATCGTGGACAAGACTTATGATCTGATTCCGGCTGTAAAACCACAGATCGCTATGTATGAACAGTTT